>SDBT01019577.1_pt1 | contig 10605 bp, 6 predicted proteins | sample 2277101 | NCBI WGS metagenome assembly SDBT01 (sample SAMN10404973, study PRJNA504765) | marine sediment metagenome | isolation source: marine sediment core GS10_PC15, 103 cmbsf | place: Arctic Ocean: Southern Knipovich Ridge | collected 2010
TCGCCCATGGCCAACTCGGGATAACATCGCGGGTGGATATCCGGGTCGCTATTGTCGGGGTTCTTGCGGATGCACCATGCCCAATGTTCTTCTTCCTCGGTATATCCGCGGCTCACGTCGGCCACCGGTCCGGCAGCCACCTCTTTTTGGGCGTCGCCGCTGGCCTGCGTATCGAGCGTTGGCCCGGCGGCCACCTTGACCGTGCTCGCCTTCTCGGACAACAAGAGGATCGCTTCTTTTTCCTTCTCGATGATCAGCGTCCCGTCCGTGCCGTAGACGATCTCGCCATAGCCGCCGAAACCGTTGCCGTTGACCGACGAGTATTGCATCGTGATCTTCTTCCGCCGGGCAATCGGGTCCTTCGGATCATAGCCGGGTGCGGGGAACTCGACGATGCAGTAAACATGATCGTTCACGTCGCGGTCGACCGGGAAGACGGGCCGATTGGCCGCTGCCATGACGTTCAGCGGCTGGACCTTTTCGCCCTTGGTTTCTTTTCCCGCCTTCTCCTTGACGCTCGCGTGCATGGCCGAGATGAAGATGCTGGCCGCGTCGAGTTGATGGCTTCCCAGTTCGGCCATTAATCCGGCACCGGTCCGATCCCAAAGCCGCCAGCGAATCAACTCTTCGACGGCCGGCCGGTCGTAGGTCTTGGTGCCATCCTGGAGTGTCGTGTTCTCATAGCCGAGTTCCTCGGCGAGGGTCTTCTTCCCGTCCTTGGTCTTTTGGCCAAGCATCTCGTCGGCGATCTGGGCCTTCTTCTGAGCCACCTGTTTCGACAACGAGGAAATGTCCTTCGACGATCGGGCCGTGGCCAGGTTTCGCTCGAGCGTAATCAGATCCTTGGCCAGCCGGGCGCTTTGCAGGTCATCGGGCTTCGCCGCATGGGGCATCGGCTGCTGCCAGCTATCCGCACCCGGCAGGTTGCTGCGGTGCCATTGGGCCCGAATGTAGTGCAAGTCACCCAACAGTCCTCGCTTGATCTGATCGACCGCGTCGTCGTAGAGGATGTTGTAGTGGCGCTGATGCCCGGTCGCCAGATGCAACTTCTCGATCTTGGCCACTCGGGCCATCTCCTTGCACTGATGGACGCTATGGCCCATGAGCTTCTCGGTCAGCACATGCAGCCCGAGGCGCATGGCCTGGATGGCGGCCGGGGCGTGTAGATGCAACGGCAGGGCGATAATGACCGCCTCGACGCCGTCCTTCTTCGCATTCTTCAACAGCTCCTCGTACCGCCCATAGACCTTGACATGCTTCCTGGCCTGGCCTTCATTCTGCCAGCCGTACTTCGTCAACAGTCCGCATCGGGCCTCCAGAGCGGGGCCGCTGGAATGGTCGCCGTGGAACGCCCGATGGACGTTGAACGGGCGAACGTCGGCGAACGATCGTACGTCGATATAGTCGGGGTTGATGGCTCCCAGCAGCACGCCGCCTTCGTCGCCGGTACCGAGCACACCGACGCGGACCGGGTCGGCCAGCGTGGCCTCGTAGCCGAAGTAGAAGGCCCCCATGCCACCGGCGGCGACGGCCCCCGCGGCGACCGTACCCTTGAGGAATCCGCGGCGATTCATCTCATTGCGAAAGTTCCGCAAACCGGCTTCGCGTTCTTTGGGTGTTGGGTTCATGCTACTTCTCCCCCCTTCTTATTACTAACCACTGTTTTGCTGCCTCGCGACTCCCACAGTCTGACGAGGAGGCCCTCGACGAAGTAGTCGAGCCCTCCCCAGCGTCCGACCGCCGTGGTGGCCAGCATCACCAGCACGACCATCTCGATAAAGTCTTTGTTGATCAATAGGGCATGTCCGACCACCGGGGGTGCCGGCGGATAGATCGTCGGCCAGGCGGGCTGAATCAGAACGACCGAGAACAGGAACGCCGCGCCACCCAGGGCAGCCGGCCGTGTGAACAGCCCCAGAACCAGGCACAATCCGATGGCCGTCAGCGAAAAGATCATGATCGAATCGATATAGTCCATCCGAGTCCACGGAACCGGCAACTCGCCAATCGCCGCTTGCTTCTCGGTCAGCAGGTCCGCTAGCGCGTCGTAGTATCCCTGCTGCGTTTTCTCCAGACCGGTCAGCCAGACGTCGACTTCGCCGAGCAGATCCTTTCGCGACTTATGGGTTCGCTCCTGCTGATGGGCAACTCCCCGATTGCCGACCGCCTGCATCTTGTCGAATCGGGCCAAGGCCGCAAAGTAGACCTCGATGTCCGGCCGGTTGTCTTCCAACAGGGTTCGGACCGACTCTTTGTATTGGCGGAAGATGAGCTCGGCGTCGACCTTCTGTTGGTCGCTGAGTGCGTACTTGTTGATGACCTTCTGCTTCAATTTGTTCCACGGCTTGTAGAACTTATCGGCGAGTATCCGCCGGTCGATCTTGAGGATGACATGGTTCTTGGCGTCGTGCAAGCGAGTGCCGTCGAGTTGGTCTTCGACCTTCGCTCCCTCGGTAAAGATGGGCGGAATCTTCCTCACGGGATCCAGGATAGCCCGCCTGGCGTCCTCGTCCTCGCCGGCCAGCTCTTCGAGCGCCGCGGCATATTCGTCCTGGAGCTTGGCGATCGAGGTCAGCCAGGCGGCGGCCTTCTCGTCGAGTGCCTTCTTCTTGTCACCCGACTCCTCCTCACTTCGCGTCTCGAGGAAGTCGAGGATGGCCTTATGGTTGTCGGCGAGGAACGCTTCGAGTCGGTCTTCGGCCTTCCAGAGAACCTGATCGATTGCAATCCGCATCGGCTCGACCTCCTCGGCCATAGCCAGAAGCTCATTGCCGTTGAAGTCCTTGCGGCCGGCAAGTTCATCTTTGTGGGAGTTGCGGGTGATGTCGCCGTAGCGTTTGACCGCCACGTTGCGAGCATTTCGCCATGCGGCGAGTAGACCCTCGTGGACCACGACGCGTTCGACCTTCAATCGCTCGCGCCCCTCGAGATCGGGGATCATGCCCTGAAACAGTCCGGCGGCCGGTCCCTTGGCCTCTTTCAACAACGGGACCGACGAGAACTTGTCCGGATTCTTGATCTTCCACACTCCCTCGTAGAGGAAGTGGCATCCCAGGCACAACCGCAACGCCACAAGCAGCACTACGGTGGCCACGCCAATCTGTGTCTTGTTGTAACTCAGGGGAAACCTCCTTCGCCATCGCGGAAACTCGGGACGCCCGGGTGTGCGGTTAGCTGGTAGGGTAATCATGACTAAGAGCAACGAACCGCACGTTAGGTGGGAAACCGCTGGTTGCTCTTTCACCCACCATTGTAACCCGCCGCAAGCCGCTGAGCCAGAGTTCTTTCGGCGGCATTTTGTCCGATCAGCCGCTCGTTGACGCTGTCGATATGCGAGGGCCCCCTCGTAACCCGATGATGAAATTGAGCGATGCGTGAGCACCGACCATATCGTCGTAAGATACTGCACAACAACGAGTTGTGTGTCCGTCCATCCTTCCATTTTCCTCGGGCTACGAACGGGCCTTGCGATGCTTCGCCATAGGACCGACAATGGGTTGATGGACTCAATCTACCTCGATCACAACGCCACCACGCCAATCCACCCGGAGGTGGTAGAAGCGATGCGCCGTTGCTATGAAGACGGTCATGCCAACCCGGCCAGCGGGCATCGACCCGGCCAACGGGCACGAAAAGTGCTTGAGGACACCCGGGAACGGACCGCCCTGCTGCTCGGAGCCGAACCGACCGGCAGCCGGCCGGACCGACTCATCTTCACCAGCAGTGCCACGGAGGCCAATAATCTGGCCCTGATCGGTATGGCCCGGGCCTATCAGACGGGGCCCGGACAGGTCATCATTTCGAGCATCGAGCACAGCGGTATCATCGAGCCGGCTGAGTACCTACTGGAAGAGGGGTGGACGCTCGATACACTCTCGGTCGATTCCAACGGAGTGGTCCTCACAAGCCATCTCGCGCAACTGATCCACGAGAAGACCCGAGTGGTCAGCGTTCTGCTGGGCAATCACGACACGGGCGTGCTCCAACCGGTGCCCGAGTTGGCGGCCATCTGCAACGAGGCCGGCGTACCCATGCACACCGATGCGGTGCAAGTTATCGGCAAATTGCCCGTGAGCTTCCGCGAATTGGGCGTGGCGGCCATGAGTATTGTCGCCCATAAGTTCCAGGGGCCACTGGGGATAGGTGCCCTATTGCTCCGCGACGGCGTGCCGATCCGCCCGATCATGTTCGGCGGCCATCAGCAGTGGGGACTCCGCCCGGGGACTGAGTCGATCCCCCTAGTCGTGGGGATGCTTACGGCCCTAGAGCTGTGGCAACGTGACCAAGAGGGCCATGCGCAACGGCTGACCGAGTTGCGGGACCGGTTCGAGGCCGGATTGAAGGCCGGGATAACGAATCTCGTAGTTCATGGATCGGGGGCCCAGCGGCTCCCCCATACAACGAACGCTTCCTTCGGCAGTCTCGATGGGCAAATGTTGCTGATGGCGCTCGATGTGGCGGGAGTAGCCTGTTCGGTCGGCTCGGCCTGTTCGAGCGGGTCGATCGAACTCTCGCCCGTCCTGCTGGCCATGGGGCTTCCGAAGCGACTCGTCAGTAGTTCGCTCCGCTTTAGCCTCGGGGCGACCACCACGGAGGCCCAGATCGACGAGGCGGTTCGCCGAATCGTTCATGTGGTCGACGAATTGGGGGGAAACCAGCCGTTCGACGTGCTGTGATAGGCCGGTTTCCAAAAGGCCGGAATTCGACGGAAAAAGCCCCTTCATTCACCTCGCCGAATGGTGGAAAAACTACTATAATACGGGATTCGGGCGGCGGCCTGTGGCTCGTCCATTTCGACCCCAATTTTCCAGGATGGATCCACTGTGGTGGACGGCATCGTAACGATCCCGCTACCGGGCAGTACGCTCGGCGGTCGGCCTTGCGCCGAGGCTTCCGTCGATGGCCACGCGGACGTGCATTCATTCATCGCCGGGCCGGAAAACCGCCTGGTCGAGATCGCCGTCGCCAGTTTCATGCCGAATGCTCCGATCGTTTACAATCCGCTATTCCTGCACGGCCGAAGCGGAACGGGAAAATCGCATCTCGCGCTGGGGTTCGCCGCACTAGCGGAAGAACAATACGGCCAAGAGCGCGTCGTCTATACCACGGCGATCGACTTCGCTCGCCAGATGGCCGAGGCCGTCCAGACCCAAACGATCGATCGATGGCGGGCCCATTTTCGCCGGGCCGCGACGATCGTCGTCGACGACATCCACCGATTGGCCATCCGCCGCGCCAAAAGAGAACGCCAGAAGCAGCACGCCCAAGAAGAACTACTCCATATCCTAGATTTCCTATTGGCACAACGCCATCGGGTCGTCGTCACCGCCTCCGAGCCGGCGGCCGATCTGTCGGGTTTACTGCCGGCGCTGCAAAGTCGTCTCCTGTCGGGTCTTACCATCCCCTTATCACCTCCGGGACCCAAGACCAGATTGGCACTCATCCGAGAATGGCTCGACCAACGAAACCTGGCCCTTTCGGATACGGCTATGGCACTCCTGGCCGAAGGACTCGAGGGAACCGCGGGGGAGTTGAAAGGGGCCTTGGCTCAAATACAAATGGCGGCCCAAGCCGAAGGCCGGCCGCTGGACGCCATAACGATTCGCGAGTACCTTATTCGCCGCGATACTCGCCATCAATCCGAGTTGGCCGAGATCACCATGGCCGAGATCGCTACGGCCACGGCCAAGTTCTTCCGTCTATCCGTCAGCGCTTTACGGAGTTCTTCGCGACAGCGTGGCGTGGTCACGGCTCGTGGTGTGGCGGTCTATATGGCTCGGCGTCTGACCAACAAGAGTTTCCAGCAGATCGGTCGCTATTTCGGCGGCCGCGACCACTCGACCGTGATGCATGCATACCGAAAGATAGAAAAAGCTCTACCTAGCGATTCCGCCTTACGCCAAGCCGTGGAGTATCTGTGCTCGAAATGAGAGGTGGATTAGAATACGATATGTGGAAATCCCGTCGGTGGTGTGTTGATACGCTGTCGATTGATTATTGGTTATCGACAAGGAACGTGATCGACCGTCGATTCACAAACACTTACCAACAGATAGCCGACACACTACAAACAATGGTTCGACGGGTTTTCCACTGGATTGCCAAGCGTGGAACGTATTTATCCCGATGAGGTTAGGTGCCGTGTCAGAGAAGTTACCGACAGTTCGCGCCGGCTCTTTACTACTGTTATAGTTTATAACTCTATTACGTAATAAGAAGACATATCAACTAAGAAAGGTGATAGGGAACACAATGAAATTGACCTGTGATCGCGAGAAGCTGTTGCACGCTTTTCAGATGGCCGCCAGTGTCGCGCCGAGCCGCAGCCCGAAACCCATTTTGCAGAACATCAAACTGGAGGTCGCCTCCGATAGTGCGATGCTGATTGGCACGGATTTGGAGGTGGGTATTCGTGTGGGCATTTCCGGCCTGACGGTGGAAGCCCCGGGAGACGTGATATTACCGGTTGCCCGATTCGGCGCGATCTTGCGCGAGATGACCGACGAGAAGCTCGAGTTGGAAAGCGACGGACAGAAGACGGTCGTGCGGGGCCAGCAGGCCGAGTTTCAGTTACCCTCGGCCAATCCGGATGAATTCCCCACGGTGAGTAGCTTTGAGGAGGGTCACTATTACGAAATGCCGGCGAGGTTCTTTCGCGAGATCGTTCGTCGCACGGTCTTCGCCACGGAGAACGAGAGCAGTCGCTATGCCTTGGGGGGTGTCTTGCTAGAGCTAAGCGAGACGGGGATTATCGCGGTGGGGACGGACGGCCGCCGACTTGCCAAACAGGAGGGACCCGCGGAATCGGTCGGAGAACGGCCGGCCGAGGGCCTCACGCCGATCGTGCCGGCTCGGGCCATGCAACTGATCGAGAAGGCATTGATCGACAATGAAGAGAACATCCAACTTGCCGCCCGGGATAATGATATCCTCGTGCGAAGTGGCCAGACGACCATCTATTCCCGGCTGGTGGAAGGGCATTTTCCCAAATGGCGCGACGTTTTTCCACCAAGGGATGACGTGACCAAGATCGAATTGACCGTCGGGCCGTTCCATGCGGCCGTCCGCCAGGCAGCCATTGTGACCAGTAGTGATCGCCGTGGCGTCGAGTTTAGGTTCGGCGGCGGGAAGCTGACGCTCAGTGGCCACGGCGGCGAGGACGGCGAGGCACATGTCGAGATGCCGATCGCCTATGACGGGCCGGATATCGCCATTATGCTCGATCCACGCTACGTCGCCGACTTCCTCCGCGTCCTCGACCCCGAAAAGACATTTACCATGGAGCTACGTAACGGTGAGAGCGCGGCCGTGGGTATTACCGATGATGGCTATGGTTACGTCATCATGCCATTGGCCCGCGACCAGAAGGCCTAAGAGATTCATTACACCCCCTTCCTGTTTTGTGGTACTGACGATGGCGGCTCCCAAACCGATTGGAACGATCCTTGCCGAATTGATGGCCCGGCGCGGGTTCGCGGGGATACAAACGGCCGAGGCGTTGTCCGATGCCTGGGTTGAAGCGGCCGGGTCGTTGGCCGCGAAGTATACGCGAGTTGGCCCACTGCGGCGCGGCAAGCTCGAAGTGATCGTACAGAACTCGACCTTGGTGCAAGAACTAGTATTCCAGAAACCCAACCTACTAAAGACACTCAAGCGGTTACTGCCCGACGAGCGGATCGAGAATCTTCGGTTCCGCGTCGGGGCGATTTCCTAAACCGCTCAGATTTCCAAATACAATCCTAAGACGAGAAGACGAACAGAAAGAAAGTCATGTCAGACGGTCCTTCCCCCCTACCCGAAGATCAGGCGGCTCCCGAGGAGCGCTCCACCCCGGCCGATTTTGACGGCTACGAACTCCAGCAACAGAAGGGTGAGGCCGACTACAAGGCCGAGCATCTCGAACACCTCAGCGACTTGGAGCACGTTCGCGAGCGGCCGAGTATGTATATCGCAGACACGACCCTCCGAGGGCTCCATCACCTCGTCTATGAAGTGGTCGATAACTCGATCGACGAGACGATGGCCGGCTATGCGAACAAGATTAGCGTAAAGATCAATAACGACGGCTCGGTCACCGTCGAGGACGACGGACGCGGTATCCCCGTCGAGGAGCATCCCGACTTGGGTATCTCGACACTCCAGGGCGTCATGACTGTGCTGAAGTTCGGCGGGAAGTTCAAGAAGGGCGCCTATCAAACGTCCGGCGGATTGCACGGCGTGGGTGTGACCGTCGTCAACTTCCTCTCCGAGTGGTGTACCGTCGAGGTCCGGCGCGACGGCCATGTCTTTCAGCAGGAATACGAACGGGGTGTTCCGACCGGCGATGTGCAGCGCATCGGCAAGTCCGATCGCGTCGGCAGTAAGACGACCTTTAAGCCCGATTCTCAAATCTTCCCCGATACGAAATTCAAATATGCCACGCTTTATCGGCGGCTTCAGGAATTAGCGTTCCTCAACCGGGGTGTTCGTATCTCCTTCCACGACGAACGCACCGACGAAGGCGAAACGTTCCATTACGAGCATGGTATCATCGAGTTCATCGAGCATCTCAATCGAGCAACCGAACCGGCCCACGACGATATCGTCTACATCGCGGGCTATTTTCAGGGCGTCGGTGTCGAGATCGCCCTACAATACTCGGCCGAGTTTACCGAGAATGTCCACTCCTACGTCAACAACATCAGCACGACCGAGGGCGGGACTCACGTCTCGGGCTTCCGCTCGGCGTTGACCCGAAGCCTGAATAACTACGGCAAGAAGCAGAATATTTTCAAGCAGCTTTCCCCCAGCGGCGACGACTTCCGCGAAGGACTGACCGCTGTGATCTCGTTGCGCGTGCCGGAGCCGCAATTCGAAGGCCAAACCAAGACGAAGCTCGGCAACAGCGAAGTCGAGGGCATCGTCAACTCGGCGGTCGGCGATTCGCTGGGGAGATATCTCGAGGAGAACCCGAAATCGGCCCGCGTGATCGTGCAAAAGGGGCTCTTGGCGGCCGAAGCCCGGGAGTCGGCACGCAAGGCCCGGCTGCTCGTTCGCGAACGCAAGGGAGCCCTGACCGGCGGCGGGCTGCCCGGCAAACTGCGAGACTGTACCAGCCGTGACGTCGAACGGTGCGAACTCTACCTGGTCGAAGGCGATTCGGCCGGTGGAAGCGCCGAGGGTGGACGGATGCGCGAGTTCCAGGCCATCCTTCCCTTGCGCGGCAAGATCATCAATGCTTACAAAGCGCGCGAAGCCAAGGTGCTGGCCAACGAAGAGGTTCGCAGCATGATCGCGGCCATCGGCTCGGGGATCGGCGAGGACATGGACCTGACGAAACGCCGATACGGCAAGATCATCATCATGACCGATGCCGACGTCGACGGTTCGCACATCCGCACGCTGCTATTGACGTTTTTCTATCGCCAGATGTACGACCTGGTCCGCGGCGGCTATATCTACGTGGCCCAGCCGCCGCTGTTCCGCGTGAAGCGCAAGCGGAAGGTCGAATACGTCCAGACCGAAGAGGAGATGAGAGTCCAACTACTGGAGGCGGGTCTCGGCGACGCCGTCTTCGAGCCGGGCGACGGCCGGACCATCCAAGGTGAGGACATGGAGCATCTCTGTCGCACGCTGGCGGCGTTGGAGGATTCGCTGCTCGCCCTGGAACGACGCGGCATTAGCCTGCGCGGCCATGCCGCCCGCCAAAACGCCGAAACCGGCAAGCTGCCCGTCTACCATGTCTTTCTCGGCCACGAGGAGCACTGGTTCACGTCGCACAAGGACCTCGAGGTATTCGTCGCCGAGCAAGAGAAGCAGGTCGGCGAGGAGTTGCAACTCGAAGACAGCCACGAAGAGAAGCCGGAGGGTGAGAGCAACGGCAAAGAAGACGAGGACCTGCGGAGCCGGCTCCACATCGTCGAGTTCCACGAGGTCCGTTCGATCAACAACCAACTGGCCGAACTTCGCAATATGGGCTTTGAGATCGACTGCCTGATCCCCCAAGAACGGACCGGCGTCGAGGAAGCCCGTTATCACCTCCGCCGCGGCGACATGGTGACCGACCTGGACGACCTCCGCGGCCTATTGTCGGCCGTTCGCGCCGCCGGCGAAAAGGGCCTCCAGATTACGCGATTCAAAGGCCTGGGCGAAATGAACGCCGAAGAGTTGCGCCAAACGACCCTCGATCCCGCGAATCGCACGCTGATGCAAATCACCATGGAAGACGCCGGCGCGGCCGACGACCTCTTCCGAATCCTCATGGGCGACAAGGTCGAACCGCGACGCGAGTTCATCGAAAAACACGCCCTCGAGGCACGCAACTTGGACGTGTAGTGAAAAAAGGGGACTGGCTCCGAGCTGCAACTGATATCAAACCCTCGCAAAACGCCGCCGGCTCGGTGCCTGTCCCCTTTTTTCACGGGGGGTGGCCAACGAGATACGGAACCACCACGCCGAGACGAGTACGGCTCCCCGAAACCCCCGGATGAACTTATTGTCACGGGAAGGACAGTCCATGAACTCGTTGGAGAGAGTCGAAGCCGCGCTGCGCCGGGAACAGCCCGATCGCGTGCCCCTGTTCGAGTGTGTCATCGACGAGGGCGTCATGGATGCCCTATTGCCCGG
>SDBT01019578.1_pt1 | contig 10604 bp, 8 predicted proteins | sample 2277101 | NCBI WGS metagenome assembly SDBT01 (sample SAMN10404973, study PRJNA504765) | marine sediment metagenome | isolation source: marine sediment core GS10_PC15, 103 cmbsf | place: Arctic Ocean: Southern Knipovich Ridge | collected 2010
GGAAATTGCTTTGCTGAAAATTTTGCTAAAATATATTTATAAGCCTCCTGAATTACGCTCATATCTTCAACTTTATCGCCAGTTAAATGGTATGAATGAAAAACTTTAGCGCATTTATTGAGATAGTCCACTTTGGCCAAAAATACCGGTAAACCACAACCCTCGGCAATATGATAAAATCCGGTCTTCCATTTTTCTACCTTGCTGCGGGTCCCTTCTGGCGTAAATAAAAAGTAGACGCGTCTGAATTTATGCTTTTTAATAAAGCGTGTGATTTGTTCAACCTGACCTTTGCCGCGTGTTGAGCGATCAATGGGAATTGCCCCTAGCCACATCATAATTTTGCCTATCACCGGTATTCGGCACCAGTTGTCTTTAAGTGAAAAGTAGATTTTTACGTCCATTAAGATCGCCGAACCCAGCGCGTAGAACAAATCCCAATTGGATGTATGAGGTGCGGCAATCGTAATGCCGGCACCCTCATGCGTTGACTTTGTCTGCTCCCACCCAGCCAATTTAAACCAAATCATAAAGAAAGATTTCATGATAAATTTGACAAAAACACCGTCAAAAACAGTTTTTTCATTCATTTTCAGCGTAGACATAATGCGTCTCATATTGATTAGATTAATGCTATTGTACACATGTGTGCGCAGTCTTCGAAACCCTAGTTTGCTATTTTCGGGAAATTTTCACCAATCGCCTGCTTCGGCCGCAGCCGAGGACATTTTTAGCTTGCATTTAGGCCCTAAGTTTGGTTACAATGCTAGTATATATCGCGGGGTGGAGCAGTCTGGCAGCTCGTCGGGCTCATAACCCGAAGGTCGTAGGTTCAAATCCTGCCCCCGCTACCAATTTTTTTGGTCGATAATAATAGCCCCTTTATAGGGGTTTTTTATTATCTAGAAATGAGAGTTTGAACATGGCACTAACGCCAGAAACGATTTGTGATATTATCAGACCAGCGGTTGAGCTCTTGGGCTTTGAGTTGGTCGGCTGTGAGCTGCATGGCGGTGGGAAAAACACCCAACTGCGTGTGTTTATCGATGCAGAAAATGGCGTGACCATTGATGATTGCGCAAAGGCGAGCCGCCAAATCAGTAGTGTGCTGGATGTGGCAGATCCCATTGTTGGTGCTTACATGTTGGAAGTATCTTCGCCAGGCACTGACCGGCCATTGTTTAATGAGGCCGACTATAAGCGCTTTGCGGGGCATTGCATTAAAGTGCATATGAGTGTTGCACATAATGAACGCAGTAATTTTAAGGGCCAACTGGTTGGTGTTGTTAACGGTGATATTGTTATAGAAGTAGATGGCGAAGACATTGCTTTACCGATGGCAGATGTCGGTAAAACCCATTTATCGGATAACTAATTGAGATGTTGAGGTTGTTATGAATAAAATGATTTTACAAGTTGTGGACTCTGTGTCACATGAAAAAGACTTAGATAGTGAGCTTATTTTTGAGGCAATAGAAGTCGCATTGGCTACGGTTACCGCAAAAAGCTTTGCTGAAGAAGTATCCATTCGGGTAGCTATTGATCGTGAAACCGGTGCTTCTACGACGTACCGTTATTGGACGGTAGTGGCCGATGATGCTGAGGAAATTATTCTGAGCAAAGATTTGCCTTTATCTCAAGCAAAAGAAACGGATGCAGATTTGGACATTGACGATGTGGTTGAAGAAGAAATCGAATCAGCTCAATTTGGTCGCATTGCTGCGCAGCAAGCAAAACAAGTGATAGTGCAAAAAGTCCGTGAAGCAGAGCGCAATAAAATTGAAGATCGCTACCGTGATCGCATCAACGAATTAGTTATCGGTGTAGTGAAAAAAGCCACGCGAGACAGTATTATCCTTGATTTAGGTGATAACGCGGAAGGCATGATTCCTCGTGAAGAAATGATCCCTCGCGAAATGCCGCGTATGGGTGACCGTTTGCGTGGTCTTTTTTGTAGTGTTCGTGAAGAAAAGCGCGGCCCACAATTATTAATTAGCCGCACGCGTCCACAAATGTTGATTGAATTATTTAAAATTGAAGTGCCAGAAATTGGCGAACAAGTCATCGAAATTAAAGCTGCAGCACGTGATCCGGGTTCACGTGCAAAAATTGCCGTTAAAACCAATGATGGTCGAATCGATCCTATTGGTGCATGTGTGGGTATGCGTGGCTCGCGTGTTCAAGCGGTTTCCAGCGAGCTCGGCGGTGAGCGTATCGATATCGTGTTATGGGATGATGACCCAGCACAGTTAGTGATTAATGCGATGGCACCAGCCGAAGTAAGTTCGATTGTTGCAGATATAGAAAACAAAAAAATGGATATCATTGTTGAAGATGAACAACTTTCCCAAGCCATTGGGCGCAATGGCCAGAATGTACGTTTAGCCAGTGAGCTGACTGGCTGGACGCTAAACGTTATGAGCGAAAAAGACGCCGAAGAAAAAAGCGAACACGAGTCGGGTCGACTCGTTGATATATTTAAACAACGCTTAGAAGTTGATGATAATATCGCTGAAGTTTTAGTGCGTGAAGGGTTTACCAATATTGAAGAAGTTGCGTATTTTGATGAAAACGAGATGCAGGCTATTCCGGAGTTTGACGAAACCTTGGTCGAGGAATTACGCACACGTGCGCGCGATGTATTATTAACCCAAGCGTTAATGGGTAGTGAGATAGATGTTGAACCAGATGATGACTTGCTAGAGCTAGAAGGCATGACCAAAGAATTGGCTTATGCGTTAGCAGATCGTGGCATCGTCACACGAGAAGACTTGGCTGAACAATCTGTCGATGAAATTTATGAAATTGAAAATATAGGTAACGAACTTGCGGGCAAGCTTATTATGGAAGCGAGAGCACCATGGTTTGAGAGCAGCAACAGCGAGTAATCGAGTTTTATAATGAGGTAGGGTTATGGCTGATATAACTGTTAGACTTTTAGCGAAAAAGGTCGGCATGACAGCAGAAGAACTGTTAGAAAAGCTTGGTAATGCTGGCATTAATGTTGGTGATGCGGATCAAGCGTTGAGCACGAAACAGCGTGATGAATTGCTGGGCTTTATGATCAGCAATAAAAAGAGTGCAGCGCCAATACCGAGCTCGCGCAGTTCAATTTCGATTACTGCGGGACGCACGGGTGTTAAAGTGGTCACCAAAGGCAAGCGTATCTTACGTCCGAATGTAGAGCCAAAACCTGTTGCCTTAACCACACATGATGACACACCAGAAAAACCGCGCGAAATTAAAATAGAGCGCCCGAAACCTGTTGTTGAAGAAAAGCCTAAAAAAGCACCTGCCAAAAAGCAAAAAGCAGTGACTGCGGAAGTGGCGACTATCGAAAAACCAGCAGCGCCACCGGAAATTGCCGCGCCGCCATCTGAAAAAACAGTGGCTGGCGAAAAGCGTCGCAAAGAAAAAGGCAAACGTAGAGAGTTAAGCATTCCTCATGAAGGTCGACATGCTTATAAAAAGAAACATTCAAAACATAAAGTCGTTGTGCCCACATCTAATCGAGAACACGCATTTGCCAAACCGATTGCACCCGTTGTTCATGATGTGGCAATTCCCGAAACGATTACCGTCGCCGATTTAGCGCAAAGAATGTCGGTGAAAGCAGCTGAAGTCATTAAAGTGATGATGAATATGGGCGCGATGGCGACCATTAATCAAGTCATAGACCAAGACACAGCATCGATTGTTGTTGAAGAAATGGGTCACAATCCAAAATTAATGAGTGACAATGCACTTGAAGAAGGCTTGTTAGACGATTCACAAGCTGAAGCAGGCGAATCCGTGCCGCGCGCACCGGTTGTTACCATTATGGGTCACGTTGATCATGGTAAAACGTCGCTGCTAGATTATATTCGTCGCACAAAAGTGACTAGTGGTGAAGCCGGTGGAATTACCCAACATATTGGTGCCTATCAAGTGGCACTCGACAAGGGTGTCATTACATTTTTAGATACACCGGGTCACGAAGCGTTTACTGCCATGCGTGCACGTGGTGCAAAAATTACCGATATCGTGATTTTGGTCGTCGCTGCCGATGATGGCGTTATGCCGCAGACAATTGAAGCCATTCAGCATGCGAAAGCAGCTAATGTACCGATGATTGTTGCCGTGAATAAAATTGATAAACCCGAAGCAGATCCCGATCGAGTTAAAAATGAATTGGCACAACGCGGTGTCGCTCCCGAAGAGTGGGGTGGTAACACCATGTTTTTAAATATTTCAGCAAAACATGGTGATGGTATTGAAGAGTTACTCGATGCCATTTTATTGCAGTCAGAAGTGTTAGAGTTAACCGGCGTAGTAGATTGTCCAGCTCAGGGTGTGGTTGTCGAATCACGTCTTGATAAAGGTCGAGGTCCTGTTGCAACGGTATTGATACAGAAGGGCACATTGCGCAAAGGTGACGTGTTATTAGCGGGCAGTGAATATGGGCGTGTGCGTGCGCTGTTGAGTGATAATGGCCAAACCTTATTAGAAGCTGGCCCCTCAATGCCAGTTGAAGTGCTGGGTTTATCCGGAACGCCGGGGGCTGGTGACGACACGATTGTGGTTAAAAATGAACGTAAAGCACGTGAAGTGGCTTTATTCCGTCAAGGTAAATACCGTGAAGTACAGTTTGCTAAACAGCGCGCAGCTAAATTGGAAAATGTGTTCAACCGTATGGGTGAAGGCAGCGTAAGCAGCTTAAAAATTGTGCTCAAATCGGATGTGCAAGGTTCATCTGAAGCGATTATGGATGCATTAAATAAACTATCGACTGACGAAGTGAAAGTTGAAATTATTGCCAGCGGTGTGGGTGGAATTACCGAGTCAGATGTTAACTTGGCCCTAGCATCAAATGCCATTGTTATTGGTTTTAATGTGCGGGCTGATGCATCCGCACGACGTTTAGTTGAGCGCGAAGGCGTTGATTTGCGCTATTACAGCATTATCTATAACTTAATTGATCAGGTAAAATCTGCATTAACAGGTATGTTGGCACCTGAATTTGAAGAGAAAATAACCGGTCTTGCTGAAGTGCGTGAAGTCTTTCGTTCGAGTAAAATCGGGGCGATTGCTGGTTGTAAGGTCATTGAAGGCTCTATGCATCGCAACAGTAAAATTCGCGTATTGCGTGACAATGTGGTTGTTTTTGAAGGTCAGCTTGAATCACTCAGGCGCTTTAAAGAAGATGCAGGAGAAGTGCGCAGTGGTATGGAATGTGGTATCGGCGTGAAAGATTATAATGACGTAAAAGCGGGCGATCAGATCGAAGCATTCGAAGTGATCGAAGTTGCTAGAACTCTCTAATTAAAGTAATAATATGAAAAATTTTCCACGCAATAGGCGCGTCGCTGATGTTGTTCAGCAAGCGATCGCAATTTTACTCCAACAGAAATCACATGACCCACGTTTTCAAGGTGTTACCGTGACCGCTGTTGATGTGAGTTCAGACTTACACCAAGCAAAAGTGTTCATTACGTTACCTGAAGCGGCTGAGGTCAAGGAAACATTAAAAGCGTTAAATAGTGCGGTTGGTTATTTCCGCAGTGAATTGGCGAGGGAAGTTGTTTTGCGCAGTGTGCCAAAACTGACGTTTATCTATGATGAATCAGTGAGCCATGGGCATCGCATCAGTGAATTACTCAATGATTTAAAACATCCAACAGATAAAAAAGGTGAATAATTATGCGACGAAATAAAGGTCGCCAAGTTGATGGTATTTTATTGTTAGATAAACCGGCGGGTTTATCTTCAAATGCTGCGCTACAAAAAGTAAAGCGTTATTTCAATGCTAATAAAGCCGGACATACAGGTAGTTTGGATCCGCTGGCGACGGGCATGTTGCCAATTTGTTTAGGCGAAGCAACCAAATTTTCGCGCTTTTTATTAGAGGCAGATAAACATTATATCGTCACTGCAAAGCTCGGTGAAAAAACCACCAGTGCAGATGCTGAAGGAGAAGTTATCTCAACAAAAGATGCTAGTGGTGTGACTGCAGATGATATTGAAGCGGTGTTGCCACAATTTCGTGGATCAATTAGCCAAGTGCCGTCGATGTTTTCAGCGCTTAAAAAAGATGGGCAGCCGCTGTATAAATTAGCTCGGCAAGGTATAGAGGTTAAGCGTGACGCGCGGCAAATTACCATACAATTACTGCAATTCGTCAGCCTTGAGAATGGATACGTCAGTTTTGATGTAAAATCCAGCAAAGGGACTTATATTCGCACACTTGTTGATGATATTGGCGATACACTGGGTTGTGGTGCCCATGTCATCAAACTTAGACGCTTAAGTGTGGCGGCGTATGATCAAGCCCAAATGTTAACCATGCAAGAAATAAAAGAGCTCAGTGAGAAAAACGATTGGGCGAGCCTTGATGCAAAACTCATTCCCATTTCGAGTGCTGTTGCCCACTGGCCAGCCGTTTATTTGCCTGAGGCAGCTGTGTTTTACCTAAACCAGGGTCAGGCGGTTTTATCGCCTAAAGCACCGACTGAAGGTTGGGTGCAGCTGTTTGCTAAAGAAGGCCGGTTTTTAGGGGTTGGCGAGGTTATCGATGATGGCCGAATTGCGCCGAGACGGCTTGTACAACGTGCTAGCAACAGTTAGAATACACGATCATGCTTGGTTTCTGTCAATGACAGCGGTTATCAAGCACTACGACACTTTACTATTAAGAGAGGTTCAATATGTCATTAGCAACACTTGAGAAAGCAAAAATCATCAAGGACTATCGAATGGACGAAAAAGACACAGGTTCGCCTGAAGTGCAAGCCGCCATTCTTACTGCCCGGATAATCAGTTTAACCGGTCATTTCAAAACGCATAAACACGATCATCATTCCCGCCGCGGTTTGTTAAAGTTAGTGAGCACACGGCGTAAGCTACTCAACTATCTTAAAAAGCACCATATTGATCGCTATCGCACGTTGATCGAACGTTTAGGTCTGCGTTACTAATTCATTTAATAAAGGTAAAAATTTGTGACAATTGTAAAAAAATCATTTCAATATGGTGACCATCAGGTCACTCTAGAAACTGGCCGCATTGCGAGACAAGCAAGTGGTGCAGTACTTATCACCATGGACGATACGGCTGTTTTAGTCACCGTTGTTGGTGTGCCAAAAGCGAAAGAAGGACAAGGCTTCTTTCCATTAACCGTTAATTACCAAGAGAAAACTTACGCTGCGGGTAAAATCCCTGGCGGATTTTTTAAGCGTGAAGGTCGTCCGAGTGAAAAAGAAACACTGACGTCACGTTTAATTGACCGGCCTCTGCGTCCATTATTTCCAAAAGATTTCAAAAACGAAGTTCAAGTGATCGCAACTGTGATGTCACTTGATCCTGAAATCGATTCTGATATCCCCGCATTAATCGGCGCATCTGCTGCCTTAGCTATTTCCGGCATTCCATTTAGTGGTCCCGTTGGTGCTGCACGCGTTGGTTATAAAGACGGTCAATATTTATTAAACCCAACGGCGACTCAATTGCTTGATTCAGAATTGAATCTTGTGGTTGCTGGCACGAAAGATGCTGTGTTAATGGTTGAATCAGAAGCTAAAGAATTGACTGAAGAAGTCATGTTAGGTTCTGTTGTATTTGGTCACGAACAAATGCAAGTAGCGATTCAAGCCATTAATGAGCTTGCCGCAGAAGTGGGCACAACCGCATGGGATTGGTCAGCAGAACCTGAAGATACCGCGTTGCTTGATCGTGTTAAACAGTTAATCGAGTCTGATTTAGGTACTGCATACAGTGTCGCTGATAAATTGGTTCGCCAAGATAAAGTCAGCGAACTTCGCGACCGTGCAATTACTGAAATTAGCACAGAAGATGAAAGCGGACCAAGCGAAGACAACGTACGATCTGCATTTGATAAAATCGAAAAAGAACTGGTACGTAATCGTATTTTAAGTGGCACACCACGTATTGATGGTCGTGACACCAAAACGGTTCGGCCGATTACGATTGAATTAGGTCTTCTTCCACGTGTGCACGGCTCGGCCTTATTTACTCGCGGCGAAACCCAAGCGATTGTTGCTGCAACCTTAGGTACGGATCGTGATGCACAAATCATTGATAGCCTTTCTGGTGAATCACGTGATCGCTTTATGTTGCATTACAACTTCCCACCTTACAGTGTCGGTGAAGCCGGTTTTATGGGGTCGCCAAAACGTCGTGAAATTGGTCATGGTCGTTTAGCAAAACGTGCACTTATGGCCATTATTCCGCATGAAGATGATTTTCCTTATGTGTTACGTGTGGTGTCTGAAATCACCGAATCCAATGGTTCGAGCTCAATGGCCAGTGTTTGTGGCACAAGCTTGGCGTTAATGGATGCCGGTGTGCCTGTGAAAGCACCTGTTGCTGGTATTGCAATGGGCTTGATCAAAGAAGGTGATCAGTTTGCCGTATTAACCGATATTCTCGGTGATGAAGATCACTTGGGTGATATGGACTTTAAAGTTGCTGGTACCCAAAGTGGTATTACTGCGCTGCAAATGGATATTAAAATTCAAGGTATTACCAAAGAAATCATGAGCCAAGCTCTGGCACAAGCCAAAGATGGTCGCCTACATATTCTAGGCATTATGAATCAAGCGGTTTCTGCTCCTCGTGATGATATTTCTAACTATGCTCCACGCATTACTTGCATTCGGATTAACCCAGATAAAATTCGTGACATCATCGGTAAAGGCGGTGCGACGATTCGTGAAATCACTGAAACGACTGGTGCCACCATTGATATTACCGACGACGGTTTGGTTAAAATTGCAGCTGTCGATGGTGAGTCAGGTAGAAAAGCGAAAGAGTGGGTTGAGCAAATTGTTGCTGAAGTTGAAATTGGTAAAACTTATGAAGGTAAAGTTGCCAAGATTATGGACTTCGGAGCCTTTGTCGACTTTATGAGCGGTAAATCAGGTCTAGTGCATGTTTCGCAAATTGCACAAGAGCGCGTTGAGAATGTGCGTGACTTTTTAGAAGAAGGTCAGATCGTGTTGGTCAAAGTATTAGAAATTGACCGTCAAGGCCGTGTGCGTCTTAGCATGAAAGAAGCAGAACCTGCTAAAACTGCGTAATTCTTTTTATCATTTATATAATGCCTAGGGATGTAATATTCCTAGGCATTTTTTTATGCCGGCCAAGGCTTTAATGTCTTGGCCCGCTGGGCCTGCTTTAATGTTGTTGATATTATTAAGGCCCATCGGGCCGAGAGGTTAAAGCCCCGGGTGCAAATCCTGGGTATGTCATAGATATTAATATCATTGAGGTCTGTAGGACCGACATAAAAACTACACTAACTAGTGTAATACTTGACAGTGTAACACCATGAGGTGTAGCATTGCGCCATGAATAAAGCAAAATCCAAAAAGAACTGGTTCCCACTCGGCATTGCCAAGGGTGATGCGTTTTGTAACCGTGTGCAAGAGAGAAAAATGTTACGTTATAACATTGAGCACAACATTCATACCGTGTTGGCGTCCCCTCGTCGTTATGGCAAAACCAGTTTAGCTAATCGTGCTATCGCTGAATCCAAGCTCTTATATTGCTCGATGGATTTTACTTTGATATCCGATAACCGCACTACCCAAAATGTTATGACAGCTGCTGTGGGAGATATATTAGTTAAGCTAATGCCAACCCACAAAAAAGCCCTTAATTTAGCTAGCCAATATTTTGCAAAATTACGCCCACGTTTAGTAATCGACACAAAAATTGGTGCGCGCATCGAACTGCAACCAGAGTTTAAATCGGTACAATTAGAAATTAATGAGTTACTAGCCAATGTTGACAGCGCAGCAAAAGCAGCAAAAAAACGTGTGGTTATTTTAATGGATGAATTTCAACAAATTGCGACAATTAATAATAATGAAGTCATCGAAGCGGCAATTCGTAATGCGGCACAAAATATGGAGAACACCTGCATTATTTTCTCCGGGAGTAACCGCCATTTGTTAGAACTGATGTTCAGTGATAGCGCCAGGCCATTATTTAATTTATGCGAACGCATGTATTTACATAGAATTCATGCCAAAGATTATGCTAAATATTTACAAAAAGCGGCACATGACCGTTGGGGTAAATCTATAGCAAGTGAAGCCATTGATCAATTGCTAACATTGACTCAATGCCACTCTTATTATGTCAATGTGATGGGTTCTAGAACCTGGCGTGAAAATACACCACCCAGCGTGGGTGATGTGACAATTGCGTGGGAGCGCTATGTTGCAGATGAAGAGATTCGTTTAGCCAATCAGGTAAGAAAGCTCAGCCATCATCAAAAATTAATGTTAATGATCGCAGCGATGTGCCCATTTAAACACCCAACAAGCCGTGCGGTAGTAGAAAAAATGCGTGCATCTGTTGCCAGTGCCGCAAAATCATTCGCAGCCTTGCAACAGCAAGATTTTATTTATCAGGCAGACGACGAGCACTATCACGTATTAGACCCGGCATTGCAGGATTATTTAGCACGTAATGCCCCAACAGTATTGGGCACAGGCTCAGGTTAATAAAAGGCGATAGGTTAAAGCCCTGGGTGTAAACCCTGGGTTGTGGAACCTCGCACCGCACCGAGGCCTGAAAGGCTGGCATAAAATCATATTAGG
>SDBT01019580.1_pt1 | contig 10604 bp, 7 predicted proteins | sample 2277101 | NCBI WGS metagenome assembly SDBT01 (sample SAMN10404973, study PRJNA504765) | marine sediment metagenome | isolation source: marine sediment core GS10_PC15, 103 cmbsf | place: Arctic Ocean: Southern Knipovich Ridge | collected 2010
CCATAACGCAACATACTTATCCAAGTCAAAGAAGGTAGGCATTACAACAAATACAAATAGATTCTTTTGTCTTATCTCAGCTAACATACTCACTAAAGTTCTATTGATTAAACTCATGGTTGCCCTAGAGCTTAAACCAGTATATGCTTCATCATAAACTACTGCTTCATATTGTTTAGCAGCAAGAATCGCTTTTCTAAAAGCATAAGGTGTAAATACTATTCTATCAATATTAAAAGTAGAATCACAACAGTAAGCAGCTTGTTGTGCCATCACACTTTTACCAGAACCTTCAGCACCATCAACAACAAAGACCATATCCCAATCTTTTTTGATGACTTTCTTTGCCATCTCAAGATTCTTCTTCAAATAATTATCCATATAATATTTCATCTTAAAGCAAATTCTGCACTATCTTTAGTTTTCATCAACATACCGTGCTTATCCAAACACTCAACTAAATAGGATTCATATTTCTTATTAGTCTTTAACAATTCTTCCCATCCTTCATAATATTTAAGATTAACATATTGATAAGGTGGCATTCCCCTAGATATTTCCTTTAGTTTCAAATCAGATCCGAACTTATCTTTTACTGTATCTCTAACCTCATCTAGTTCTTTACACTTATCTTTCTCTGGACCATCAAACTTGACATGACCTTCAAGATATAACCTATCTGTTGTAGAAACATATAATTCATAAGGATTACCAGTTATTAATGGAAGTCCAAACTTATTGGTTGGAATAATGCCACGACTTAAATCATGCAATTGCCTCATCAAATCATCTATTCTTTTAAGCGTAGCAACACTAGAATTAAACTCCGTCTCTTTAGGAGCAACTGTCTGGACTTCCACATATATCACCTACCTATTGGATTATAACAAAGGGTTATATATAATTCTTTCGGTAATAATAATAACAAAATGTTAAAATAGAAAGAATTAAATATAAGGTATATTCAAAACCCAATACGAGGATTTATGTTTAAATCTAATTCTATAAAAAGGAAGGGGTGTTTAAAATAGTTGTTGTACCAACAGGAAGAGTAACTGAAGAAGGAAAGCCAATATTCGAGGCAGCACCAACAAAAGCATCTATACAAAGAGAAGTTTCTGCAAGAAGAGTTCAAACCTTTGGTCCAGGTGGTAGGAAGATTTCTGATACAGGAAGAGTTGAAGTAACAGTTCAAGGAGAAAGAAAGTTTGTTACTTTAGAGAGAGCAAAAGAATTAGGAACTAAAGCAGAACAACAAGAAGCTAGAACTAAGATAAAAAGAAAAGAACAATTAGAGAGTACAATAAGGGCTAGGTTCGAGAGGGAAGCAAAAGCAGAAGTTAAAGAAGAACCAACAGCAAGGAAACTAGCAGTAACATTAAAAAAAGAAGAAGTAGTTAAATCAAAAAGACCATTAGAATTATTCACACCATTAGCAAGGGAAAGATTAGGAATAACAGAAACACCAGAGGGATTGTTGGAAGTAAGAGTTGGTGAAAGAAAAAGAGTTTTAGAACCACAAAGAGTTGAATTAAGAAAAACCTTTGTGGAATTAGTTGAAGAACCATTTAAGAAAAAAGAAATAGTAAGGCAAGAAGTAAGGGCAGAGCTTCCATTAACAGCAGAGTTCAGGACAGGATTTGAGAGCCAGTTAGGCAAGGAAGAAAAACCATTAATAGGCATAAAAACTCCAAGTGGAATTCTTACATTTAAAACTATACAAGAACCAATATCAAGAAAATTAAAAAAAGTATTCGAACCATCTATACAATTTTTTGAAGAAGAACAATTAAAATTAAAGAAAGAATTAAGAGGCAGACCTTCTATAATACGAGATAGACAATTTAAGAAATTGGGGTTACAAGAACTTAGAACAATCCAGTTAAGGACAGGACAATTAGCATTTGGTGGGGAGGTAGGTGTAAGAAGGCAGATAGCAGAGCAGCCATTAGAAACAGCAGCGATAATAACAACTGGTGTAGTATTTGGTACAGTAGCAGCAATCCCAACAATAACCAAAGCAGCAGCCTTTAGGATAAGTTCAACAGTATTAGGGACTGCTTTTGTGGGAGTTACAGGAGTTGAAGCAGGACTACAAATAAGAAGAGGAAGGTTTGCAGAGGCAGGAGAGATCATAGGAGAACGAGCAGCAGAGGCAGTATTATTCATAGGTGCTGGAAAGTTAGCAGCAAGGGGTGTAGCTGGTGTTAGGAGAATAAAATTTGAAAGAGGAATAAAAAGATTTGAGAGAGGATTACCAAAGTTTACTGAACAGGAATTAAAAGCTAGATTAGGTACTGGTGGAATAGAAACAAGACAAGTAAGAAGATTTCCTAAAGAGATACAAACAACCTTCGGAAAAGATATTAGAGTTAAAACAGTAGAGGAAGCATTAAGAACAAGAATATTTGCAAAAGCTAAAACTCCATTAAAAAGACCACAACCACCTAGTAGGATTGCTATAATAAAGACTTCAGACATACCTGGAGAACCTAAGATATTAACTTTAGAAAAAACAGGTAAGTTTGATATTTCTACTTTTGGAGAAACTCCAAAACAATTCACTAGATTAAGAGTACAAGTTGGAAAATTAGGAGATATTACTATAAGAGATATAGGAATACAAAAGACTTTAGTAAAACCAACAACCAAGACAGGAAGGTTTAGGATATTACCAGAACTACCTAAGTTTGAACCACCAATGCAAAAAATACCAAAACCATTTAAAGGTAAACCAGCTAAGGGATTAGAAAGATCATTATTAGCTGAATCAGATACAAGATTAAAATTAATCTCAAAACTTGAAAGTTTAGTTGGAAAGCCAGGCAGACTTACACCACAGGAGTTCTCAAGACAAAAAGGTTTCTTATTTGTAGAACCACCAGCAGAGAGACCAAGAATTGATATAACCAAGTTTGCTGGAAGGGAAATAAAACCAGGTGGTGTTTTAACTCCGAGAGGAACTATAAAACCACCAGTTAGGATTGTTTCACCAGTTTCTTTAGGATTGTTTGGAACTATAAAAGGATTAGGAATTAGGGAGGCACAGGATATTATTTCTGGACAAAAGCTAAGAACAAAGTTAGAAGTAAGCCAAAGACAACAACAAGACTTAATTAGTAATTTAGAAAGAATAACAGGAACAAAACCAAAACCTGCTTTTGATATAGCTACTGGCTTAGTTAGTATTCAGGATATATCACAAGTACAAGAACAAGAACAATTACTTATTACAATACCTAAACCAAGAGTTCTAGAAAGAGGTAGACCTGATGTTCCACTTCCTTTTGAACCACCTTTTCCACCACCAACTCCACCACCACCATTCTTACTTTTACCAAAACCAAGACTATTCTTAGGTGATCCAATAAAAAGAAAAAGACGACCTTTAAAACCAGAGTTCGGTTTCACTCCAGGATTCATGTCAGCAGTTCTGGGTGAGTTCGGTCCACCACCAAAACCAGGACAGATATTCACAGGACAAGAAAGAAGATTCAAAGTAAGAGGAAAACCTTTCTTAACACCTTTACCAAAAAGAAGAGAAGGAATAGTCCAGTTAATAGCCAGACAATTAGGAGGATAAAATGCAATACAACCCAGAAGAACAACAAGCTCAAGAACAATCAGCACAGGAACAATTAGCACAGATACAAGTACAACAGATGCAATCACAGGCACAGCAAGACCATTACAATATGCCTATAAGTAAAGACAGAGACTTCATGCAATGGCTGTTTAACTTCAAGGAAGAAGTAGTAGGGCCTTTGATTCATATATGGAAGGGGGAGGAAGAAATCAATCCAGGACAATGGCAGCTACCAAAAGGAAAGAATCCTTTAGTTATAATGAATGAGAGGGGAATAATCTGGAGCAGTTCTTTTATCTCAAGTTTTATCAACTCAGTCTATGTTGTTTCTAATTATGACGAAGAGAACATGAACGCAACAATGAGGAGAGTAATAAGAATAGTATGGAACTCTTTATCTAAAAGATACCAGGAGTTTGAATTAAAACCTATTGATATTCCCAGAGTGGCTGTAGAGATATGGAGCAAGATTCATGCTATCTTATTAGGTGCAAGAGGAGATGGATTCAGAAGGTTCTTTATGAGTACACATCATATTGATGAAGTAAAGACAACACAAATAAACCCCCAACAGAAAGGTATGAGTGGTTGGGGAATGTTCAAGAAGAAGCCACCAATGCCAATGGAGATGTATTGAATTGGGTGATCGATATTCAGATAAACACAAAAGGAATAAACCTAAATTAACCCAAGAACAGGTTAAGGAAAGAAAAAGGAAGAAGGATAAAGGAGGTAAAGAAGATGGTTGAATTTATAGAACTAAAAGATATTAAAAAAGAAAAAGGAAGAGCTAAGAGAAAGAAGTTCTTTAAAGCTGTTGGAAAAGGAACAGGGATTACAGCAAAGAGAGTTGGAGCAGGAGCAAAAGTTATCGGTGCAAGAGTAGCTAAAGGAACAGGAACATTAGTAAAAAAAGCAATCGAGGCACAATCACCTGAAGCTCAAGAGAGAAGATTAGAAGTACAAGAAAAGAGACTAATAGTCCAGGAAAGATTATCAAAACGCAGAGCAAGAATACAAAGGCTACAGCCTAAAGGTGCTGGTGGTTTTGGTGGGATGCCTGGATTAGGTGGCAGCTTCTTAAGTGGAAGTAGTGGAGGGATGGCATTTAAACCTTTGGATATGGGTGAAGTATTAACAGGTGGACCACCAAAGAAAAGAAAAGGTAAACCATTCGATCCTTTAAGTCAGATATAAAATGGGAGTATTACTATTAGACGAACTAAGTAAGAAAGGAGTATTCACTATAGGTTCAAAACGTCATAAGAGATTCATACAAGGCAAGAAGGTTGGTCTTTTACCTATAACAAAAAGAAGGCTGGAGGTATTGAAATGACAAAGAAATTCAAAGAAGATATTAAAAGCATAGTTGGAGCTTCAGTAGTATTAGGTTCAGGTGCTGCCTTAATTCAAGCAACAGGACAACCACAGATAATCCCTTCAACAATAGGAAGGGCAGGTAAGTTTATGGGACCGTTAGTTGCTGCAACAGGAGCAGGTGCTGTTATGAGACAACTCAGAAAGCATACTAAAAAGAAGAAGAGGCGATAAGGGTGGCAAAGAAATTCAAGAAAAGTATAAAGAAAAGAGTAAAGCATTTTAAGTCAAAGACTTTAAAGAAAACTCCATCTATATCTGTTTTATTGAGTAAAGGGAGGGGTTTCTAATGCCAATAGGAAAACCAATAAAGCAAGGCTTCCTAAAGAAAGGAATAAAAGGAAAGTTCCTGCATGGAACTATCAAACAATACGGTAACAAAAAAGGGATAGCTCAAAAAGTAATAAAGAGGTAATCAAAATGAAAGGCGAATGTCATTAGGAAAAAAAGGTTATGATGGTACATAAAAAACCAAGAAGGAAACAAAAAGGAAAGAAGTTTATAAAGCCAAACCCTAAATCAATAGTCAAGGGAATCACTAAGGCTTATAGTTAATCCAGAACAAAGGTAGGTGATATATATGGTAACGTATGCAGAAGTAATGGGATATGTAATCCCATTGGTAGGACAGTTAGTATGGGGCATTGTAGGACTAGGGTCTGTTGCCTTGCTTTGGTATTGGCTGTTTGTATTAAAGAGAAGAAAATATTGGCTTGTAGATGTTTACGAGCAGAAAAGTGATGGTGAATTACACCTTGTAGAAAAGGACAGGTTAAATGAAAGGAAGATAAACTTTGGAAAGCAGACTATATATGTTTTCAGAAAGACAAAGACAGAAAGCATACCACCGCCTTCAGAGTGCGTAAGAAGGTTAGGGAACAAAGAGTATTGTGACTATGTAAGAATACTTGGTGAGTATGTGCCTATGGAAAAGATGGCAAATGTGCCTGACTTTCACAATCAAGGAATAAAAGAACAAATATTCAATTTAATCCAAAAGAAGATAAATCAGATAAGGGGGATACAAACAACCTTATGGGAAGCAGACAACGTAAAGAATAAGTTTTGTTATATACCTTTGTACAAGGCATTGAAGTATGACATTGATTACAAGCCAATAAGTTATGACGTGAACATGATGAGGATCAACGAGATAGATTCTCTCGATAAGATGTTCGAGAAGAAGAAAGACTTTTGGCAGAAATATGGCATGATGATTGCAGTCGGAGGAGGAATCGTAATGGTCATAGTGATTGGGTATATGGGCTTTGAATATATGCAGAATGTCATACAACAAGGATTTAGTTCATCAAAAGAAATAGCAGGGCCTTTACAGGCTCTTGTTGATAAATTAGGGGGAAGTCCACCAGTAACGTAAGTGTAGGGTAAATGAATGAAAATGAAGCTAACAATAATAATCTTGGGTTTGTTGTTAGCTTCAGCTTTAGTTTATGCAGGAGGTTATGAAGTGCCACTTACTAAAGGCTTTGCGGATACTTTATATTGTAGGGTTAATGCTGCTTGTAATCTTGCTATGCTTACAGTAGATAATCTAGTTGTATATAATCTCTCGGTTATAGGTGCTGTCTTTAACGTAACAATGTTCAGGGTTAATTGGACTATCAATACTTCCTTTAATGTTGAGGGTAATGTAGATGCTAAGAATTATACAGGTGATAACTATTTTTATAGAAACGGCCAGGACATAAACAGCACAATACTTTGGGATAATAGAACAGGAGAAGCAAGGCTTAAATCTTCACAAAATATTAATATGCAGGAAGGGGACTTAATTATAAAAGATTTAGATAATGAAGCCCATGAGCTTAGCAGGGATTTACAGACATTAGATGAACTAAGCAGAAACATAACTTTAACTGGCTTGAATGGAACTCTTGGTTCAGATGGTAATGTAACAATAACAACTTTAAGTGGAGATAATATTGTGGTTAATATAGATAAGACAGAAACAATATTAACTAAGAATACAGATAGCATTATTATAACTTCTGGAACAAATGAATCCCCAATCTTAAACCAGATTATATATGTTAATGCTGGAAATCCTGTATTAAGCAAGAGAACAACGGTAGGTTTAAAATCTCCGGGAGTTGCTACATTCTTACAGGGTTCAAATTTTACATATGTTTCAGCAACAGGATTAGCTACCATTGACGGATTAGTAGGGGGATTATTCAATAGATTCTTTAGGGATGGTTCTACATATAGGAGTGGATTTGATTTAAATGTTTCAACAAATATGGTGAATATATCTACAGGAGTAATTAGTTTCTTGTTTGATGAAATAGATATAATACAAAACCATTCAACTTCTGATTTATATGTTCATGTTCATAGTGATGGTAGTTTTCATCAGCATACTGATTTAGACCAATGTTCAGATTATAATGATGGAAGTTCTATAAGCAATAATAAATATTTTAATATGGTTTTGGGAATAGCTATAACTCATGATGGATTAGGGGTGATGTATGCAACAACTCAGGATAAACCTTCTACTGAATATACCAAAGCTATTGATGCAGAGGTTGATTTAGAAAATACAATTAATTTCTTTCCACCTGATGATATAGTTTCATTAGCTTATATTCCTATTGTAAGGGTTGTTATTAGAAGAAGTGGTGGTAGTAATACGATACAAACTCTAAGTAATGGAAGATTATTTGATGATTTGAGGGGGACAGTTACAAAGACTTCTTCAAGCCCACCCCCTTCTGGAATAACTGCTCATCCTGATTTAACTTTGCTTGACTTTTTTAATTCAGGACATACAGGTTTTGTTTCAATACTAGGATTGGTGAATGAAACGATACTCAGAACAGATAATCTAAGTGGAGCAATAGATGACAGATACTTAAATACAAATGCTAATGATAAATCTTCTTTTAATTACACCTTTGATGGTTTTGTTAATTCAGAACATACTGATATAGAAGTAATCGGAAATACTCTAAGAGATACTAAAAGCATTAATTGTACTGGAACTGATTGTGCAAGAGTTCCTAAGTTTTCAATTTCAACAAACAATACTAAACTTACTATAATGGATGGTGGATTGATTTTTGTCAATGATACTATTTTTAAACATAATAATACTCAAACTCAGGTTAGGAATTTTAATGCAACAGGAAATACACTTCTAGCATTTAACACTACCATAGGAACTGCTGGAAGTGACAGATGGGATTTTTCAATAGTGAATATAATTGGAATGGACTGGGCATTACTTAGTCCTTATAGTGTAGGAGGAGCAGTTACTGCTGGAATTATTGAAAATGGATTATATATTGTGGATGTTGGTGGTGATGGAAGTTCAAACTTAGTATTTTATAATGAAGATTTTAGTAAGAATGTGGGACTTGCTTTAGATGTTAGTGGTGGTGCATCTGATGGAGTTTTTACTATATCAACAAATAATGGAAATCAGCCAATAAGAATATCTAATTCAGATGTAGAACTTATAACTCATAGTTTAGTTATTGATAGTGATAATGAAGGTTTAGTATTAGGAGAAGGACAAGATGCTTATATAAACTTTACAGGAGTTCATACAGTTATAGAACCCGATATATCTGGAGTAGGGCAATTACAAGTTCTAGGAGATTTGAATGCAACAGGAGTTATAACAGAAGGGGGAGCAAGAGTTATGCTAAACGCCACAGATGGAAAATATGATGGGATATTTAATAATTTAAAAATTAAACCTGTTGGAGCAACAGCTACATTAGTATTTGATACACCTTTTGATGATTTGAATTTTGCTTATAACGGACAGACTAATAGATTAAATTTTGGTGGTGGAATCTTTGAAACTACTGGATTAGGAATTTTTGGTTCTTTAGATGTTGATACTCTTAATTTTGATGGTAATACTATTTCAGACAGTACAGGGATTATTAAGATTGATGATAATTTTAATATGACAAGGAAGAATATAACGGATGTAGATACATTATTCGTAAGCAACATATCAGGCAATTCAGATATAGGTATATTGAATAGATTAAACTTATATGGTAATGAGATTACAGGTGTTGGAAAACTAAATGTAGATAATGTTCAAATAGATGGACAACAAATAACAACAACAAGTGGAGATTTAATCTTAGGATATGATGGCGATCCAAAAACTAAAGTAACTATTGATGAAGAGTTTTTAGTATTAATTGGTTCTATGGATATGTTACATCTTACTTCTAATGGTGGTTTTGAAAGTGGAGATAGTGCAAGTTCAACAGGAACAGGGATTGCTATTGGAGTTAGTGCAAGTGCTGGAAGTGGAGATATAGCGATTGGAAGTAGTGCGAGTGCAAGTGGTGGTGCAAGTATTGCTATTGGAGATAGTTCAAGTGCAACAGGAACAAATGCTTATTCTTTTAGTGGAACTGCAAGTGGCGGTCAATCTTATGTTTTTGGAGCAAATAGTGAAGCCGCAGGAGTAAGTTCTTATGTAATTGGTACAGAAATAACCAATTCTATAACTAATAGTATAGCTCTTGGATTTAATGGGGACGTAGATTTATTAGTTCAGGACGATAAAGTTAAAGTTAGTGGGATTTTGAATGTAACAGGAAATCTAACAATTTTAGGTGATATAGTTGGCGACACTGATGGAGAAGTAGACTTTGCAGATAAAATTGATATGAATGGTAATTCTATTAATAGTGTTGATATTTTAAATGTTCATCAGGTTTCTTCAGTCGCAGATGATAATGATTATAGAGTTTTATTGAAAAATGATGAGAAATTTCTTCAATTTGAAAGAAGTTTTGGTGGTTCTACTTTATCTTTTACAAGAGCAGGAAGTGGAAATTGGTTGATTACCCCAAGTGGTTCAGCTAAAGTTGAAATTACGAATTTAAAAGTTGCCGCTGGAGGTTCTAGACTTGAGAGTTTATCTGGATTTAGTGATGGTTCAGCAAGTAAAGGTGTAGGTATGACTTTTGGTTCAGATGCTATTGTTGGTATGAATGATGGAGTTTCAGAATGGGGGATACAAGCTCAGATTGATGGATTAGGTTTTATTGGAGATGCTTTTTGGGACTTTAATGTTACACCATTTAGTGGTGTTGGTCGTGTAGCAATAATAAATGATAATATTCCATTTTGTTTAGGTGCAGGTCTTTGTGATGATATGAGTATTAGATGGGATGGAACAAAAGGAATTATTAATTCTACAACTCAATTATTAATTGATACACCTATTTTGAATGTAACAGGAGCTAACGCAACCTTTGAACAGGATGTAACTATAAAAGGAACTTTGCATGGAGGAAGTCCTATTAAGATTGCTGGCGGATTGATTATTGATGGCGGTAATGTAAACATAAGCTCAGATTATAACTTTACATCAGGATATTATACTACCTTAAATGAAATCGGTTCTTATGGTGATGAACTTTTAATTACTTCAAAAGGAGCAATAAGGTATATGAATGAAGATGAAACTGTAGATGTAATGTTTCTAAATGTTACTTCTGGATATGTTGGGATAGGCACAAGTAATCCATACTCAGGTTTACATTATCAAGGAGACATTTTTTATTTGACTCCTAATGCTGGTAGTTGGTCAAATGATAATATAACAATTAAAAATTATGCAACCTCAAATGCTACGCAT
>SDBT01019581.1_pt1 | contig 10604 bp, 4 predicted proteins | sample 2277101 | NCBI WGS metagenome assembly SDBT01 (sample SAMN10404973, study PRJNA504765) | marine sediment metagenome | isolation source: marine sediment core GS10_PC15, 103 cmbsf | place: Arctic Ocean: Southern Knipovich Ridge | collected 2010
CCTCGAGAAAGGCCCGCGTGCCGGAACTGGCGATGGTGCCGATGTTCTTATCAATCTCATCCGGGCCCATGCCGATACCGTTGTCAGCCACGGTGATGGTCCGGGCGTCGTTATTGACGGCAATCTTGATTTTCGGCTGAAAAGCGCCCTCCTTGAGGAGGCTCTTATCGGTGAGCGCCTCGAACTGCAAGCGGTCAATGGCATCCGAAGCATTCGAGAGCAGCTCGCGCAGGTAGATTTCCTTTTTCGTATACAGCGAGTGAATTACCAGGTCCAGAAGCTGCTGGACCTCGGTCTTGAATTTCCGGGTCTTTTTCGCCATGACACGTCCTTTCTATCGGCCAAAATTGCCTTGCACTAAACCACCTGAAGATCGCCAATATAGCCGCCGATCCAGCTAAATCAACAGCTCAAAACAGAAGATTGATCGCACAAATCATCCTGGCGGGCCTCTAAGATAGTTGCCGGTCGAGCGTCTATGTTCACAAAGGAAGCGAACGGTGACAACAATCAAATACATGAGACAAACTGAAAGGACATTATCATGCGGATGAATTCATTCACCAGAACCTGTTGCCTAATCTGCCTGACGTTCGGGTTTTCCCGGGTAAAGGCGCCGGCGGCAGAAGACGCGGCCAGGAAAACGCCCCCGGCGGCAAACCGGCCCGCCAAACTGGACAAACTCGGCAACCGGCTGCTGTACACCACGTTCTTCTACACCGCGGCCGAGGTAGTCGTCCACGGTTTTGAAGAAGACACCAAGGTCCGCATCGTCTCGATGGAAAAGGGCGGCACGATCTGGTCGGGCACGGTGGATTACGGTCAGACCGTGCACGTGAAGACCGGCCCGGGCGTATTCAGTTTTGTGGCGGACAAGAAAGCCAGCATCCTCGTAGGCACGCCGAGCCAGTGCGCCGTGGTCGGCTATTGGCTGCGTGACCCCAAAGGCAGTTTCCGCGCCGGCCAGTTTTTTACCCAACTGCCCTCGTCCTCGGGTCATTCCGCCGACTGCCGGGTCGTGGTCTGGGCCTGGGACGACGTTACCCTCGAAATCACCGATCTGACCGTTGACAAACTGGTCTACAAAGGCAAGATCGCCAAGGGTAAATATCACGAAATTACCGGCGCGGCCCTGAGCGCTCTGAATAATCACGTTCTGCAGTTCAAGGCCGATAAGCCGGCTATTTCCGCCCAGGTTTACTATGACGAAGGCTTCGCTGTACCATCAGCCGACGGCCGCGGCGCGGGCAGATTGTTTTACACCTATGTCGGCACCATTACCGAAGGCGTCAACGACTTGAATCTGATCTCGTATTACACCACGGTCAAAGTGAAGGTCGAGGACATCAAGACCGGCGCGCAAATCTGGGCCGGGGAAATCAAGAAAGGCGGCATCCACACGCTCACCCTAAAGGCCCGCCACGTCAAGGTCACCGCCAATCAGGACATCTCCGTGCTGGTAGCCCCATACAAGCATTATAAGAGCACCTATGCCGAGCATCATTTCGGGATGGGCGGTGAAGGCTCGGGAATCGAGACCGAGTTCCTCATTACCACGCCCAGCGAGCTGTGGATATTCTCCTATTATCCCCGGAACGAGATAACCGTCACCAACGCCGCCACCGGCGCCCAGGTCTGGCACGGGACCCTCGGGCGCGGCCAGGTGCAGGGCGTCCATCCCGGTCACGGTTATTACCGGGTGAAGTCGAGCCTCGGTGTCAGCGTGATGGGCGGGGCCCTCGCCTGCGGCGCGGAATTCTCGCCGGCCTCGGGACTGTTCGCCTTCGACGAGTCCCTGTTCAAGGTCGTCCACCAGATTCGGGCCGAACGCCTCAGAGTTGCCCGGGAAAGCGGCAGGAAACCTAGCGCGGCCGAACTCGATGCGCCGTTGACAAAACGGGAACTTGAACAGGTCCGCAAAGAATTGAAGAAACAGACCGGCCGCTCCAAGGTCAGCGCAGAAGAAATATACGACCGCCTCGAAAATATGAAGACCGACTGAGCGCGGTCACCGACCGTGCTTTGGCGCAGTTTGCCATTCCAGGCCAACCCGGATTGAAAACAATCCTTCTCAGGCGTAATTTCCCACTGTACCAACACGGCAAAACTGAATCCCGGGCGCGGCCGCATGACCGAGCAATTTCTTGATCCAACGACCCTTTCGCGCATCAGCAATTATAGTCTGCTGGCGCGTAGCGTGGTGGAAGGTTTCATCTCCGGCCTGCACCGGGGGCTGTACCACGGCTTCGGCAGCGAGTTCGTCGAATACCGCAACTACAACCGGGGCGACGACCTCAAATACGTGGACTGGAAAGTCTATGCCCGGCTGCACCGGGTGCTGATGAAGGTCTTCCGCGAAGAAACCAACTGCAACTGCTATATCGTGTTGGACACCAGCGCCTCGATGGGCTATGCCGGGCGTGGCGGCGTGAGCAAGCTGCACTATGGCAAGATGATCGCCGCCTGCCTCGCCTACCTGGTCAACCGCCAGGGGGATAACGTCGGGCTTTTCGGCTACAGCGAGGCGCTCCGCTGCCAGGTTAAGCCCAGCCATCGCAGCGGCCAGGTCCACCGCCTCTGCGTCGAGCTGGCCCGGCTCCAGCCTGCCGGCGCCTGCGATCATCACAAAATACTCAACTACCTTGCCGAACACTTTGACCGGCGCGGAATCATCGTGATGATCAGTGATTTCCTTGACGTCGACGAAAACCTGATGAGGTCGCTCAAACGTTTTCGCGCCGCCCATCATGACCTGGCTTTATTCCAGCTGCTGGATGATGACGAGTTGGACTTCGAGATGGACGGTTTTTCACGTTTCATCCGCTTCGTTGACAGCGAATCGAGCGCCGAGATCATTACCGCCCCGGCCGCCGTGGGCCGGCAGTACCACGCCGCCTTGACCGCTTACCTGGACTCCTTCGCGCGGTTCTGCCAACAACATGACGTGGATTACAGCCGGGTACGGACTTCGCAGCCGCTCGATGGCGTGCTGGCGGCCTATCTGCACCGGCGGGAGAGTTTCAGATGATTTCATTTACCCATCCGCTGTTTCTGGCGGCGCTCGCGGCGCTGGCAATACCCATCATCCTGCACTTGATGCACCGCCAGATGCCGCGCCGGCTTGTCTTTCCCACGATCCGCTTCATCCTCAAGGGCCAGGAAGCGCGGCAGGGCAAGCGCGGTCTGCGCGAGATTCTGACGCTGCTGGCGCGTCTGGCAATTTTGACGCTGCTTATCCTGCTCTTTGCCGAACCGTTTATCCGAGGCGCGCGCCGGCGGCTCACCGCTGCGGCCAACGAAGAGATTGTCCTGTTCTACGATCTTTCCGCCAGTATGAACGCCCATGGAAAGATCGCTGAGTTCATCAGAGCCGAAACCGGCAAGCTCTTTAACCAACATCCCCAGGCACGCTACGCTCTGGTGGCCTCGTCAAACAAAGTGAAAACGACTCTCCCGCTGGGAACTGCGCCCAGGTTAATCCGGCAGAAGCTCGAATCGCTGCGCCCGACCGTCTTCCGCGGCGACCACGAAGCGGCGCTTAACGAGGCGGCCGGGCTATTCAGTGCCGGCAAGGACATCGTCCGCACAGTTTACATCTTCAGCGACCTGCAGCGGCAGGACTGGGCTGCGGCCAACCTGCGTGGGTTGAAAAACATTGCCCGCATCAGGTTCGTGCGGCCGCCGGGTAAAACGCCGGACAACCTGGCTATCCTCGACGTTTTTCACGAGAGCTTTGCCCACGGCAAGACCCGCCGCCTGCGCGCCACCGTCCAGGTGCGAAACTACGGATTGACGGCGAGAAAAGCCAGGTTGACACTGCGCGCAGGTGATCGTTCGATCACCCGCAAGGTGAATGTGCGTGGCGAACACCGCGACAAGTTCGTCCTTGACCTCGAATCACCTGAATCGTCCCTGGCCGTGGCCGAACTCGAGACCGGCGACGCCTATACGCTGGACGACCGCTACCATTTCTGGATCGGCCCGCGTACCCCGGTGAAAACAGTCATCATCGCAGCGCAAAATGCCACGAAGCAACTCGAAGCTTTCTTCCTGAGCAAGGCCCTGACCGCCTCCCAGCCCGGGTTCGAAACCTTCGAGGTCGGCGTCTTCTTGCCGGGCTTTATTCTCGAAAAGAGTCCGCGCCCTTACCAGGGCATTTTCGTCCTTGACGCCATCAAGGACTACTCCGAAATCGAGTTGGAAACCCTCAAAGAATGGGTGGTCAAAGGCGGCGTCCTGGTCTATTTCAGCGGGCGGTACAGCGCCGATTCCCTGGAGAACCTGCGCCGGATTAAACTTGGCAGTACCCGCTTTCTCGGCTTCCAAGGCGAGCTCAACCAACTTCGCGCTTTCAGTCTGCGGTCGCTTGCCTCCGGAGCGGCGGTCGCGGCCCCTTTCGAGAAAGAACCCAGCGATCTCTTCCTTTTCCCGGTCTACCGATATTGCCGGCTCAAGCCGGGGCTGGGCGCCCGCCGGCTCCTGACCTTCGAAGGCGGCGACCCCTTCCTTGTGCAGGAGGATGTGGGCAAGGGCAGCGTGTTTGTGTTTGCGGTCAGCCTTTCCCCATCATGGAGCGACTTTCCCACCTCGATGTCCTTTCTCCCGCTGGTCCGCCGGATCATCGAGGTCCGCGCCGGCGCCCGGGACCACGGCATCATCAAGCTCGAGTTGGGCGAGAATATCGCCGCGAAACTGGCGGAGTACGGCGTTACCCCGGCCAAGCCGCTGCCGAACTCGCCAGGTGTAACCCTGGTGCGGAACCTGCCGGTGGAACTGAACGTGACCCGCGCTGAATCAGACCTGCGGCCGCTGGACGAGTTCGAGTTAGCCAGCCGGCTTGGCGCGGAAAGCGAGCCCGGCCAGACCGGCGCCGCAACCTTGCGAACTGCGGGCAAGCCGGCGATGTTCAATCGCCATCTGGCTTGGGCGCTCCTGACTCTCATCTTTATCGAGCTGCTGTTGGCCAACATGATGCGAGTCAGGCGCCGCTGATTACCGGGGCCGCAGAAATTTCCGGGAAATGACCGGGCCGCCGCTTGCATCACGCGAGAGCAAAACTAATATACGGCAAGGACGAACCCAGAACTTCTGCCCGGTCATCCGACCGGGTCTTCGACCTTCTGAGTTCCTGTTCGAGATTCTGAGTTCCTCGGTTCCTTGTTCGAGATTCTGAGTTCCTCGGTTCCTTGTTCGAGATTCTGAGTTCCTCGGTTCCTTGTTCGAGATTCTGAGTTCTCTTGGCATGGTAGGGTTCCCGAGTGGTCAAAGGGGGCAGACTGTAAATCTGCTGGCAACGCCTTCGGTGGTTCGAATCCACCCCCTACCACCAACCATTCCCCCTCAAAACTCCCCCCATGACCTCGCCCGCCACTTTTCGTCAGCGATAATTGCCAGGCCCGCTTCTTGTCCAGTCCCAGCGTCAGTATTTTCAGGAGTCGCTTCATTTCATTTTTCCCTGCACCTCGGAGAGGTGCGGTAGTGTAGCCAGGGGTGCCTCACCCCTGGGTTACCGCGGCCCAAGAACCCGCACCCCGGCCTTTCGGGCAGTATGATTCCTACTCCACCCCGCCGGGGTGGAAATTTGTGCTTGGCCAATTCCAAGGGTGATGCACCCTTGGCTACACTACCGGATCCCGTCGGGGGTCACCGGACCAGGAATATTTTTTCCAGTCCCAGCGTCAGTATTTTTCCCAACCGGCTCATTCTTTCACCTTTTCTATTTCTCTGCAAGTATATCCGGTGCCGGCGCTGAGTCAACTTTTTCTTTAGATTCCGAGGGAAAAAAAGAAGTGCCGCAATTGAACTGTAGGTTCGTGTGTGGGTGTGCGGGTATGTGCGTATGTCGGTGTAAAAGAACAAAAAACACGAGAAAGGACTTGACGGCGGCATGTTGCCGTGCCATATTACCCAGTAGCGGCAAGTGTTGATTGGCGCGCGTCTGTCCCCGTGAATCACGAACTGGAGAGGTGGAAAGATGTTTTACCGGAACTCGCGGCCCGCGGCAAATCGCCGCCGCCGCTTCACCCTGATCGAATTGCTGGTGGTTATCGCGATTATCGCCATCCTGGCCTCGATGCTCCTGCCCGTCCTCAGTAAGGCGCGGGAAAAGGCCCGAGGCTCCGCCTGCCTCGGCAACGAGAAGCAAATCGTGATGGCAATGATCATGGACGCCGGGGACTACAATGAGACGTATGTTCAGGGAGCCGCGAACCTGGGCAGGTTCCGGAACGTATATTCCAGCTTGACCCTTGACGGCTATCCACCGCACTCGGGCTTTGACAATCCCGCGGCGGAAGACAACTTTATAGTCTCTTTCGAATGGTTTCTTATGCATGACGGGTATCTAGTGGGCGAAATGGAACTCCTTCGCTGCCCGTCTGACCGGCGTATCTCCACCAGTCAATGTCAGGCCAACGGCTGGCCGGGGGCCAACCTTTTGTACGACTTGTCCACTTGGGGCCGGAGCAGCTATATACTGAATCCAGCATTCCACAACAATGCAAGCATTGCCCGGACTGCCCCCAACACCCTCGAATCTCTGGCCGACGCCTCGGGTCTGCCGGTAACGCTCGAAATCCGCTCCTGCAATATGGCATTTCTCGGTATGTGCGCTTCGGAGTGGACCGAGGCGCATCCGCCGACCGTGCCCCTGCGTCACCACGATGTTCATGTAGGGCTGGAATGGGAATGTGAGGTCACCAAGTATTGGTCTCGGCAAGATGCGCCTGACCGGGGTATGAATATAGTTTTCCTGGACGGCCATGGGGAAAGGGTGAAAGACACCCAAAGTTACGTAGACTCGGGAGCCATCGCCCCGGGGCTGCACGGAATGTAATGGACCGCCGGGACTTCGCCCTGATCGAATTACTGGTGGCGATCGCGATATCGCGATATTAGCTTCGATTCTGCCGGTATTGGCCAAAGCCAAGGCACGGGCAGGGCTGCCCGTGCTCCCAGGTGGGAGCCAGTCCGATCAGTCAACTTAATGATCAGGAGGACCTTCATGCGCAGAGCCATTCCAGCCTTGCTGCTTCTCGCCGGCGCCGCAATCGCCGGTGACCTGTTCGAGAATAACGGCGCCTTTACGCCGGTAATCAGCAGGGACAACGTGGACGTTGCGCGTTGCCTGGCCTATCCCGGCAAGGTGCCGCTGAAGCTGGGCGTGGTCCGGATCGAACGCCGAGGTCATAATCATCACGGTTGGGACACGCAAGCCACGGCGGAGCCGACGGCGTGCCAGTACAGCATCGCGTTCAAGAAGCCGGTGGCAGTCGGGACCGTGCTGTTCGTTGGTCCATACGACGTGAGCTTCCTCCGGCCCGGGGCTGTGGATGATCCCAACATCGATGCTAACTGGACCAAGGTCCGGTATCCGGGCGAAGCTAGACGTCAGGTGCGGATTGTGCCGTGCCCCAAGGGCACGATGACCAGTGCGATCCGCTTGAGCGCGCCCGGCAGCATGAACCAATCCGGCAGATTCCAGCGCTCCCTTTCACTGGCCATCGCCTTCGCCGGGCGTTATGTGAACATCACGCCAATGGCCGAGCTGCGGGTAAGCTCTAACATCCAACCCAGGAGCGGCTTTCGCCCGGACCCGCGTCAGTCCAATCCCGAAACGCTGGTCGACGGCTCTCTGGGAAACCGAAACTGGAGCAGCGCCCAACGCGCCAAAGCGATCACGCCCGACAAGCCGGAAACGATCCTGCTCGACTGGCACAAAGCACAGACCATGCGCGGCTGCATGTTCCTTATCGGCACCTCGGAGTCCGGGGCCGGCACGATCATCGTCCAGGAGTTCGTTGGCGCGGGTGATCCGGATGAAACAGTTGACAAACAGTGGCGGACGATCACCCAGATCAAGCCACACCACCCGTGGCGGCCGCCGCTGTGCTGGGAAGCGGTGGCGGACTTCGGCAAGGATGTCACCACTCGTGCATTGCGCTTTGTCATGCCGGCCGGACTGCCGAAGGCCCAAGCCGCCGGCGGCGAGGGCGCCAATCTGAATGCCGTCTCCTTTGGGGAGATTGTCGTGTTCCAGGATCTGCACGAGGCTGCACCGCCAAGGAAGATCGCCCGCCGCAAAGACCTGCCGGACGGCGTGATTCCGATTACGTTCAAGATGCCGGCGAAAGGCAAAGCCACCATCCGGCTGGTCAACCGCAAGGGCGAGATCGTCAAGAATCTGGTCAATGGCGTTGCCTTCGAGGCCGGAAAACAGACGGTCTGGTGGGACCTGGCGACAATCGACGATTTCTGGCCGCCGTTCCAGGGCTATCAGCATGGCCGCAAACCGGTCAGCAATGCGCGGCGCATCGCCCTGCCCGGCAAATACCGGTGGGAAGGGATCTGGCACCCGGGCATCACACTGGAGTATCTCTACTCCTACTATCCGCTGAAGAAACACGGTCTGGCGTGGATCACCGCCGACACCACCGGCGGCTGGCTCGCCGATCATGCGGCGCCGCAAACCGTCGTCCGCGTCGGTGACCGGATGTGGGTGGGCACCTTCTGCGAGGCCGGCCATGCGCTGCTCGAGTCTGATCTGGACATGAAGAAACTGTGGGGGTCCAACCGCATCTGGCTGGCTTGCCCGCGGGTGATGGCCGCAAGCGGCGACAAGATCTACTACCTGGAAGAAGGCGGTTGGGCCAGAAAGATCATTATGATCGAAGTCGATACCAAGACCAAACGTACGCGGCGTCTTCTCGGCCGGGACAAAGCGAAGGACGAGAAGGTGAACATCCAGGGCCTGGCGGTGGTCGGCACGCGCGCCTTCTTCAGCGAGATGGCCAAGAACGAAGTCACGGTTGTCGACATGGCGGCCAATCTCAAAGCGCGCCCGGCTGGTTTCGGCTGGAACATCGCCTGGAAACTTCTGGACCATGAGAAGATGAAGGTCGAGCGCACGCTGAAGATCACGAAGCCGTCCCGTATCCGACCCTATGACGAGAAGCATCTTGCGATCGTCTCGGACAAGTCCGTGCTCTTGCTGAATACCGATGACTACACCACCAAGCCACTGATCACCGGGTTGACCAATCCGCGGGGCCTGGCGATCGATGCCGGGAAGAGCGTCTACGTCGGCGAGATGAAACCGGTGCATCAGGTGAAGGTCTTTAACAAAGCGGGCAGGTTGGTCAGAACCTTCGGCAAGCCCGGACCACACAAGATCGGCGCCTTCGATCCGGACAATCTGGAGAGCCCGACGGCCGTGGAAGTTGACGCCAAAGGCAATGTCTGGGTCTGCGAGTTGAACCATGAACTTAAGCGCACCAGTGTCTGGGACCAGGCCGGTAAATGCATCAACCAGGTCCTCGGTCCGACGGTCTACGGCGGCGGCGGCGACATCGATCCCAGAAACGAGAACCGCTTCTTCTACAAGGGCAAGGAGTTCATCCGCAACCCGAAAACCGGGGAGACCAAACTGACCAGGATCATCTGGCGCGGCGACAACAAGGACTACGACCTGTTTTTCACCGGTGCGGCACATAACTTCGGCGGCGCTTCTCCGGCGTATCCGTTCTATCACCGCGGCCGACTGTTCTTCACCAGTTGGCAGGGGTGGGCTGCCGGCGGCAACACCACCTTATGGGTCTATGACCAGGATCGTGTCCGCCCCGTCGCGGCCATCGGATCGGTGCCGGACTGGCTGCGGAAGCGTCTGGAAGGCAAACCGAGCGATCCCAAGTTCGGCCATAAGGTCGCCGAACGGGCCGAGGAGAAGATCGACTTCGACTGGGGCGGCTCCGCCCCTATGAAAGGCGTACGCCAGGACAACTTTGCCGCTCGCTTTACAGCTAAGCTCTTGGTTCCCAAGGACGGCAACTATACGTTCTTCACCACCAGCGATGATGGCGTCCGGCTGTTCATCGACAACAAGCAAGTGCTGGCCAATTGGACGGATCATGGCTCAACGGTGGACAAGGGGGAAGTCGAACTGACGGGGGGCGAGCACGAGCTGCGTCTGGAGTTCTACGAGAGGCATGGCGGGGCGCGCATTCGACTCGAGTGGCAAGGCCCTGAGATCGGCAGACAGGTCATAGCTCCTGCTGCGTTCAAGAATCTGAAGACCGCCTTCTACCATGCCGGCCATGACAAAAGCATCTGCGCCTGGACCGACCGGAACGACGACGGCAAGGTCCAGAAGAGGGAGGTGCGGCTTGGCCGCATTCTCTACGATGGCCAGTCGTGGGACCGTTGCGGCGCCACCTGGCAGTTCCGCATGAATCACAAGTTCGAGGCAGCCGTGAGCGACGGCAACTACGGGGCCAGCGGTCTGGCCTTCTTCCGCGTTGAAAAGTTGTCTGTAAAAGGGTACCCCATCTACAGATTGCCTACCGAGTTCAAACTCTTACCCTACCAGAATATGCGGCACGCATCCGACGCGGTGTTTACGGATCGGCATGGGAACGCCATTACGCTGGACGAGTACGTCGTCAGCATGAAGCCTGACGGCGCCGTGAACTGGCGCTACAAGAACCGTTGGCCCGGGCTGCATTCCGGCCATAACACGACCGCGCGCGGCGATGAGCCTGGCGTGTTGATTGCGCCAACCCGCTTCCTGGGATCCGGCTACGTCAACAAGACGATCGGTGAGGTAATCT
>SDBT01019582.1_pt1 | contig 10604 bp, 9 predicted proteins | sample 2277101 | NCBI WGS metagenome assembly SDBT01 (sample SAMN10404973, study PRJNA504765) | marine sediment metagenome | isolation source: marine sediment core GS10_PC15, 103 cmbsf | place: Arctic Ocean: Southern Knipovich Ridge | collected 2010
ACCCTCCGTTAGACGCGGATTGAAGCAGTACGACTGGATGGTCAATAAATGCGCCGTCTTCGGATTGGTCCTGAGTAAGCAATAACGATTCACGGGAATACTGCTTCAGCCAGGATTCGACGTGAGCAAGCGAATCATTTTGCGAGTCGTTATCAACCACAATGACCCGGAAAGGGCTGTAAGTGATATCCAACACTGCCTGAAGGCACTCAATCGTGTCCTGCCAGTTCTTGTAATTCAAGATAACGATGGAGACTCTTTCGTTCACTTTCAGCTCCCCTGGGCTTTCATGGGCTGAACAAAACGCACTTATGCATCGTTCCATGGAATCGCTCATGGACACCTCTGCAACAATCCTATTAGGATTGGGCGGAGGATTCGCGTGAGTTTACCAAGGACCCTGCTAGCCAGAGACGCGGGGGTTCTCCGCGCTCGCATCCGTAGCCTCTTTCGGGCAATCAACATTACTGCGTAGGCGATCCCGACTCTTCTCCGAGTTCTTGATTTCGGCCGTGAACAGCCTGTATGAACGAATTCCATAAACGCGATTTCTCTTGCAATGGCACTGCGCATTTGCCGCCTGCTGATTGGAAACCCGGATAGCTTCATTACCTCCAAGATCAAGGTTGCGATTCGAGGCGTGGCTTTGCCCGGGGCAACCGTGAGGCGCTTCTTCAGGGAGACGTACAGACCTCGAAACGCAACAAAGCTCAGCGGTAGCGGCTCGTTGGCCACATACTCCAAATCGAAGGGTTGCAGTGTATTGTCGGGCAGCCTAACCACGTTGAAAGGGGTGCAGTCAACGAAGTTGCCCGGCAGTAGCGGATCTTCAGAGCCCCGCGTCGCACGGTTGTCGCCTCCTTTTTCGCTAAGTGCGTTTGCCAAAAGGAACTCAAGCCATGGCTTGGCCCACACCGCGATGTCTTCGGCCGTCCAATCCAGGCGGTTAACAATTCGCACCAGTTCGCTAACATAGAGATCGCCGACGAGGAAGGGCTCGTCCTCAACCACATGGGAGTACTCCCCGCAAGAATCGTTGTGTTCCCCGTAGAGTCTCTCCCGTCGTGCAATCAGGCCGGAGCGTTCCCGCCGAATGTGCGTTACCTTATTGAACGGGCGTCCCCGTTCAGAAGCGTAGAAGTGCGCCCGATCCGCTGGGTCGATCGGCGGCGGCGTGGACTTGGATGCGACCACCAAGAACGAATTCATGAAATCCTGTGCCAACCCATTCCGGACCAAGGCAGGCCAGGTCAATTCTTCCGCAAAGACTCGTTCGTCGTTGCCATGTGAGTCATTGGCCGAATGTAGCATGCCCAGAAAATCGAACGGCTCTTCGAACGCCGCATCGTGAAGGACGATTCGCGGCAGCTTGTAGTCCGGCAAAGGATACAGGAAGTCGGCATGCGCAAAACCGCTCTGCTCAAGACGTTGTGTAAGTTCCGGACGGCCGAACGTGACCACCGACTCGGCTGTATACAGATCCATGATGCCATGATACGGCGGTTTCCCATGATCTTCAGGCGCCCCGGCAAAGTACTTCAGCCCAAACTGGTTTTCTATGGCGATGACCAGAAGTCCGTCGGGTTTCAAGAGACGGTGGCAATGCGCAAGCATGTCCTGAATGGGATCCTCTGCCTCTATAAAAAGTCGGCTGTATTCAAGCACCCCGATCAGCGTCACCACGTCAAACGCGGTATCGGTTTCGAACGTCGCAATATTGTCGCAGTAGACGCGAACGTTCGGAAGATCGCGACATCGACTTGCGGTGATCGCCGCTCGTCGTGCGCTGCCCTCGAGCGCGCAAACAGACGCAGCGCACTCGCCCAAGTGACGTGTAATTGCGCCGCATCCGGAGCCAATTTCCAACACGTTTCCCTTGAGGTGGGCTTCAAGGGGGCGGAGCAGGTTCGCGCGGCTGCGGCTGAAGTGGGCCATTGTGGGCCAGTCCACGATCGCCCGTGCAAGTTCGGCGGAACCCGTCGATAGATCGGAAGCATCGCGAATAGTTTCAGCGATGTACTCTTCCACATCGGTACCATCCGAGTACTTGAACTCGCGATCGGCGTCGCGAGATCTCCATACCCCGCTTTCCGAGTCTCGTATGTAAGCGTCCGATTTCAAGGACATATAAGGAGTGTCTCTTTCCGTATGTTGATACTCGCCGTGCCGAACGGTTACGATACAGTGACATCTTACCGTCGGATTCCGTGGGCTACATGCGGTCTTGCTCGTTGTCCAAATCTGAATCGTCGTGGCACGGATCGAGATACTTGTCGTTCATCGCGCCAGGAATTTTGACCACAATATTCTCAGCGTCCGTCAGCGCTTCGAAGTCGGTTCCCTCGCCTGGCTCGATGACTATGACATCGCCACGTTTGTATTCCGTTCCGTTCATCCTTACTCTGCCCTTGGTAATCGCGGTGATTTCGGTGGCAACTTTGTGGTGGTGCGACTTCTCATAGTTCCCTTTCTTGTATATCCTATAGGCGACCTCCACCGCACTGGTTTTCACTATTGACGGATCAAAGTCACCGATGAACCACCCCCGCACAAAGTCTTCAATATTTGCGACCCTCATGTCTCGCGCTCCTTCTTGTCCTGCTGGCCTTTGAGAAAAGCGATGTACTCGTCCAGATCCTTCGGCGTTCCCATCCCGTGCATCGAGTCCTCCGAAATATCATAGACACCTATCCTCAGTCCCCTTTCGATTGCATAGTTGTAGGCAGGGCAAACATAGAACTCGTTGTTCACGCGATCGTTGCTGGCAATCATCTCGCAAGCGCTGTTGACGAAATCTCGGCCCCGCTCGAAATAGTAGATACCCACCGTGGCTTTATCGCTGATGACCACCTTCTCTTTCACTTCGGTCACAAGGCCATCTTCATCAAGCTTGGCGTAACTCCACTTGGGGTGGTCGGACGGAAAAGTAAGTATGGAGCCGTCGAGCCCACGATCTTTGCTGTCTTGGATGTAAGCGGTGATGTCCATATCGACGATTTGGTCGGAATTGGCGATCAGGAGAGGCGCATCGTTATTCAGCAGGTGGACCGCCAATAGGACGGTACACGCAGCCCCTTCCGTCACGAGATCGGCGGCCACGGTTTCAGCGTGATGACTTTTCCTGATCCGTTCGAATGCAACCGCGTTCTGCCTCAAGTGTTCTTCACGAGAGATGATGATGAACCGCGCATCCGGGAACGCCAGATTCCTCAGGACGCGCTCGATCATCGGAACATCCAGCACGTCAATGAACGGCTTGGGCAAAGCGAAACCTGCTTCGACAAACCGCGAACCCAACCCTGCTGCTGGTACAACCACGTTGATCATGAATTCGTGCTCCGCAATTGTCTTGGCTGTTGCATGCGTTCAAACTCTTTCACGTCGTCTGGGGACGAGAAAGGAAAAACAACGTCTTTCGAGATGGGGAATACGGGGATCTTAAGCCCTTTGAGTATCATCTCGTTGTAACACGGGCAGATAAAGTACTGCCCCATCACTTGTGCGTCCTTCCTTATCATGTTCTTGCATGCGTCCACAAACTCGGAGCCTTCCTTGAAATAGTAGACCCCGGCGGTTGCATTCCTACTGATGGGGCGTTTCTCCGCGACTTCGACCGCATATCCATCGGCATCGCATCGCACAAAGGACCACTTGGGGTGTATGGATTCGAACACGATCATCGAACCATCGACATCCGTGTTGAGAGCATGGTTGATGAATCGTCTGAACTCACCCCCAATGTGCTGATCGGCGTTGGCGATCACCAACGGCGTGTCATTGTCTATGTGTTCGACGGCCAGGAGTGCGGTGCAGGCGGCGCCGCCGGTGTCTGCATCGACAACGACTATCTCGCAGTCTGGCTTGATAAGTTCCAACACTTCGCGCAGCGCGAACTGCTGTTCGTCGGACTGGCGGATGACGAAGATGAACTGCTGGTCCAGGTCGCAGGCAAGATCATCGCACACGACCTGAATCATGGGATAGCCGCCGATTTCCACGAGTGGCTTGGGGAAAACTTCGCCCGCCTCCTCAAAGAGTCTGCCCGCACCGGCCAATGGCACTAGCATGTTGATCTTCCGTGCGCTCATGAGCACTCCTCTATACGCTTGGTGATGCGGCTATAGGTGACGTCATTGACCGTTCGCACCACCATAACATGGCCACCGGACGCCTTGGCAGCCTCGATGCCCTTTTCATTATCCTCGACTATCAGACACTCGTTTGGCTTGACGTTAAGTTGCTGCATGGCTTTTTGATATATTTGTGGATCCGGCTTTGCCTTCGTTACATCTTCGTTACTCAGAAGTAGCTCGCAGTACGGCAAGAGCGCGCTCTTGCCAATCATCAGCTCCAAGGAAGCCCTGATGGAATTGGAACACACGGCAATCTTATAGCCGTCCGACTTGAGTCGAGACAGCGCGTATTCGTGCTGAAACGTCGGCTTGCATTGGCTCAAGACACAGTTCATTGTGTACTGCTGTTTCAACTCATTGATAAACTCGTGCAGCGCTGCCGGGAGCCCCTGCTCAACGGTGAGCATCTTAAGCTTTTGTCGCGTCGGGAGACCGTCGTACGTTACAAGATGTTCATGTCGAGAGATGTCGTAGCCGAACAGGCGCAGCGCCTTGTTCAGAGCCTCATAATGCCATTCCTTGGCGTCAATCAGTACACCGTCCATGTCGAATAAAAGAGCTGTTATCATTTGAAGTAGCCCTCGGCTTCTGCCGGGAAATCAGTACACAGAACGCCGTTGGCCATGAACGAAGGCACCCGTTTACACATTTCCCAGGCATCAAGATGGTCGCGTCCATGGAGCTCGGGCGAAACCACGCAAACAGGCTTGCCGGCGGCAAATTGTTCGATGCGAGCGCTCGTGAGCCAGCGATCCTTGAACGTGTCAAGCCAAACGCCGTCGGATTGACGCAGGAACGCCGGCTGAGGTTCGTATTCACTGAAACGCGTAAAAACCTTGTACGGCGGGCGGTCGACGGCGTCGCGCTGGGTGAAGTAGGCGAGAGAGTCGGGTACGGACATGTCAAACACAAATACACCATCCAACTGGAATTGCCGCAGAATGTCGGCGAGAATGACTTGCAGGCCGTCGGCCTTGATATTCAACGCTATTGGTCGTGAAACGCCATCGAATGTTACCGACTGAAGCACGTCTTCAAGCAGGGGACAATCGGCGTCTGGAATGTCATGCGATATGACCAAACGGCCGCCAAAGTCGCGAACGTCCGTCTCGAAACCGAACCCCGCTTCCAGCGCACGGCCAAACGCCACTAGCGTGTTCTTTTCGCTCGGCTGCTTCCACCAGCCCCGATGGGCACATATTTGCATGATGTGGTCCTGCCTTCAGGGGCGCATCGCGTCATCAAAATCAATTTTCCAATCCAGGGCTTGGTCAACCCAACCTGGCGGCGAGACGGTATATTGCGCGGGTGGATCGGGATCGCTGACATTCGAGAACAGCAGGCAAGGCGGATTTCGGTAGAATCCGTCTCGCGACGGGTTGATCAGTTTCACGTCGTTCAGGCCCCTATATGCCGCCGCAATCATCCCGAAACCGCTGTGAACAACATACGTGTACTTGGCGCTCGTGAGAACCTTGATCTTGGCCCACAGCGACAGTTTGGTGGCGTCGATCAAGTCGAGCCCCTCGACGGGGAGAAAATCGCTCGTTACTACAAGCGGTAGTTTCCACTTCTCCGCACAACCATGCAGGAAGTCGATTGCCCATTTCCGGTAGTCGTCTCCCGATAAGTGGTTCCGTGTCGGCTCGGGCAGGCCGAGCGGGCCCGCGTCGCGGCTACGGAGTTGGATGGCAACGTACTCTTCCGGAAGGCCATCCAGTTCGGCCTCAACCATCGGCTTGAGTTGCGGCAATGTCGGTATGAAATCCTCCTTGAGCATAATGTTCAATATGCCCGCGTTGAGATCCATCCTGAGCATTTTGCGCAGATCCCGCGAGTTGGGCTCCGCGCCCATCGGCGGCACCAGGCCGCCATGCTCGGGATCCCGGAGCGGCGGCGATGCCCAGGACTGCTCCGTCTCGGTGTGAAAATGATGCGTCGTCAGTATCTCGTCATAGTTACTCGGGATCCCCGGGCGGAACAGCCACGCGGCTAGGAAACTTGGCTTTTCGATGAAATCCGAGTGATGAAATGGCTTGCGAGAAAGCAACTTAAGGCCTCTATTCAGCTTCGACCTGAACGGCACGGATTGCGCTTTTTCGGTCCCGCGTGAACCACTCCTGGATTCGGCGCGATTTAGAATCCGCTGGATGCCGCCGCGCAACCTTGCGCCCCATGTGAGGGCAGTGCCCGCGTTGCCACCCGCATACAAGCTGATCTCGCGTCCAGGTTCATCCCGATGAAGGTACTCGCAGAACCACAGGGCGGGAAACCCATCGCCCCAGCCGCCGCTGCCGTTGATGACCATGGAAGCATAGACCTTCATTATCTCCTCCTATGAAGTAATGCCAAACGGGGCAGTGTGGGCTCGGGCACGAGTCTCTCGCCCGCAAACAAGACCAGTGTCCAGTATCCAATGGAACGGAACGCACTCGCGATCACCATGGACCACGCGATGCCAACCAAACCATATCGCGAAAGGAAGTACCCGCAGGAGAAGAGCAGCCCCGCGGCAATGAGCAGAATCCCCAATTGTCGCCTCTTCTGCGAAACCGCTATGAAAAAGTACTGTGGCCCCGCGGCGAAAGCAGCAAGGAAAAACCCCAAGAGCGCGACCCGGGTTGCCGGGATTCCCGGTGCGTACGTGTCCAAGTATTCAACGACAACCCATGGGATAACGAAGAACATTGCAGTACAGACGATGCCGGCCAAGGTCGCGGCAAGGAGTGAGGCTTTGGCACAGATGATTATGTGCGAACGCGATATGCCGCTCTTCGCATACAATTCGATCATTCGCGGATAGAACACTTGACCGATTGTCTGGGGGAGGAGGCCGACGAAACTGCCCGCCACAACGCACAGGGCGTAGAATCCCAGTTGTTCCCGTCCAAGAAACGTAAGAATCAGAACCTTGTCTAGGGTGGCTGAAAGGACGATTGCATATCCCAACACCGCAATAGGTATCCCCACCTTGAACAAGTCGACCGTTTCCCTCCATTCCAGCTTGATACCGACGGGCCGGGCATACAGCAGCATGGAGGCCACGAAACATAAAGCAGCCACTGCAACGGCACGTACGCAAATCCCATAAAACCCCCAAAGGTACACGAGCGGCAGGCCGCCGAGCATGAAAAACGACTCGATCAGCTTCACTACGCCAAGCGTGCCGAAGCGATGGTGGCTTCTGAAAAGAGATGAATAGAACTCGCTGTTGAGAGTTATGGCAACCACGAGCCCGGTTGCAAGTACGCCTGCTGTCATTTTTCGGTCGAATCCTCCGAGGGCACACACCGCAATAGTTACGACGACCCACAGCACCCCCACAAGCAGCATGACGGCACGACCAACGGCCTCGATCTGCTCGACGCGTTTGTGTTCCTCCTTGGCCGCCCAAGATGGGATCTGCCTGTTCAACGCATTCAACATACCGAAATGGCTGTGCATTCCATAGGCGGATATCAATTGGATCCCCAACCAGAGTCCCATCACGGCCGGCTCCATGAGCTTGACCACGATTAGCCCTTGAATCAGGCGGACGAAATGGGAGAGGAGCATGGCTGACGAGTACGTGAAGATCGAGCGGCCGGAACTTGTTCTGTCTGCTGCCATCAATCGGGATGTCCCTGGCATTGCTAAAACTGGCGCCGCACGGTAACCAGTTGGTTGCGAGCTGCCAGCATCACCGATGCATTTCAGGGCTATTTCTACTCCCTGGTGACGGTGAGACGCAAGACCAATTCCATCGCATCGCAATTGGCAATTGGTGTTGTTGATTCCGCGTAAGCGCCCACGGACGCCGCCTACCCCATAAGTGGCAATGCGAGATCTCGCCCGGTTGCAATAAGGGTTGGCGTGGGCGCCAAGGATCGGAAGACCGAGCAACTGGAGCGATTGATCGCCAGGCAAGCGGCCATGATCGAGGAGGAGGCCTCGTTCAAAAGACTCTTGCCGCTACTCTTGGTCTTTCCCCGAGGCGGGTTTGGCAAATCCCGGATTCCTCGTTAATGAACAGGCTTGCGCACAACTCTCAACAATGCGAAGAGCGGCCTTCCCGTCACCGAAAGGGTTAACTGCTCTGGCCATCGCATTAAAAGCATTTGAATCCGTGAGTAGCAAAGATACATTCTCCACTATCGTATCCGTATCCGTCCCGACAAGCTTTGCCGTTCCGGCGTCGACCGCCTCGGGCCGTTCGGTCGTGTCGCGCATCACCAGAACCGGTTTGCCGAGACTCGGAGCTTCTTCCTGAACGCCGCCCGAATCGGTCAGGACAATGTGCGACCGGTTCATCATCGCCACGAAGGGAAGGTAACCCAGCGGTTCGATCAAGTGAATGTTGTTGCTTGCGGATTCCCCAAGAATACGCCCCACCGGAGCCTGTACGTTGGGGTTGAGATGAACCGGGTAGACGAAATGGACGTCGGGAAAACGGCGGGCCAGCTTGGCGACGGCATGGCAAATGTTCTCGAACCCTTCGCCGAAGTTCTCGCGACGATGGCCCGTCACGAGAACAACCCGCGGCGAGTCGGGACGACCGGCCGCGGTTGGCTGAAGAGACTCGGGAAGACCTTCGATTGTCGGCGGGTGCGATTTGATCTTGTCGGCGACAAAAAGCAAAGCGTCGATCACCGTATTGCCGGTGACGGAAACTCGACTCGGCTCGACACCTTCCCGCAGGAGGTTTTGTCTCGACGTCTCTGTCGGAGCAAAGTGAAGGTCCGCAAGACGACTCGTCAAAACGCGGTTCATCTCTTCCGGGAACGGGGACGACTTATCCCAGGTCCTCAGGCCGGCCTCAACATGCCCCACCGCAACGTGATGATAAAAAGCGACCAACGAGGCACACAGGACGGTTGTCGTATCGCCCTGGACAATCACCATATCGGGCCGATGCTCGGCCAGGTAACGATCGATCGCGCCGACGGCCCGCGAGGTGAGACCGCCGATTGACTGGCCGGGTTGCATCAGATTCAAATCGACGTCCGGCTCCACGCGAAACACCTGCAGCGCCTGATCCAACATCTCACGGTGCTGCCCGGTTACGCACACATGCGGCGACAGGGTCGGATGATCTCGAAGCGCGAGAATGAGTGGACACAGCTTGATTGCTTCGGGCCGTGTCCCAAATATCACCGAAATCTTCTTCATTGGCTCTGCTGGTCCGTCTTCTGGGAAACACTACTGCGTCAGGATCCATGGGGGAACCAACGGAAGAACCCACGTCAATCAGATGATGACGGCACATGATGACGGCGTTGGAGATGACCAGATGGAATGGACGCACGTTCGCCTCAACACTCCATTGGCCTTTCCTCTTGAAGTCCAGGGATAAAGCGACACATCAAGAACAACTCGCTGCCCAACTGACAATCCAAAGTGCAATGAGATATTAGTAACGGTCAAGAATTAACTGTCGCGTTTATTCTGGTAGCTACGGTCGCCAGACCGTGGTTGTTGCCGCCCGCCCACGCTCTGGCGAGCGGAGCTACGACAGTTATTTCTTGCACGTTCCTTAGTGCTTTGTCACGCCTGAAACTTCGGGTGCCAGGCTCTTCACCTCACGATGTCGGCCGACTTCTCGGTCAAAGGTCGGTCGGAGAGGCGAAGGCGCGCCTTGACGGCCCTTTCCACCAGGACATTGACCTGCTGATCCTTCGGCTTACGCTGAAGACACCACCTCAGATGCTTCAATGCCTCGTCGAATTCGTCCAGTTCGAACAGATAGATACCAAGAAAGCGACGTGTCCGGAAGTCGCCCGAATCGACACGAAGGGCGTTGCCCAAGCAGCGGAGCGCTTCTTCCGTTCGTTCCAACGACCGGTACGCATCGGCCGCGTTGGTCCAGTAGTAGGCGGCCTTACGACAGTCCTGCTGCGACAGAGCCTCTTGTGCCGATGCGTCGGCAAAGCGTGGAAGTACCATCTGGAATTCTTCTTCCAAGCCCGGCTGTCCCTTGTAGTGCCCAAAAATGCGTCCCACTCCTCTCATGTCGGGCTCGAACGTGTCGAGGAAGACGGAGACCGGGACGCGGCCCGCCAGCATTTTCAATAACGCCGCCTGATGGGCGCCGCCTGCGTGAAAGCAATCCTTCCATCGTCGAAAAGCCTCGTCGACATCTCCGGCTAACAGGGCCTCCTGCCCGGCGACCAGGAGGACGGTTCCCTCGTAAGGTCGCACGCTCATCGCTTGGTCGACGTAAGCCGTTTTCCCCGGTCCGTCGGGTCCCTCCAGAAACGACAGGCTCGCCAGGTACAGATAACACTCTCCCTGCAAGGGACACGATTGGACCGCACGCCGCGCATGTTTCAATGCCGTGTCCAAATGTTTGTAGCGATCTGGAAAGGCTCGCGACAACCAATCGTACAATGCCTCGGACGATTCGAACGGCTGGGCAGCCACCGCGTCACGCACGTGCTTGATCCCCAGCGGATTGATCTCCGAATCCGACGGTGCCTCGAAAAGCTCCAGATG
>SDBT01019583.1_pt1 | contig 10603 bp, 6 predicted proteins | sample 2277101 | NCBI WGS metagenome assembly SDBT01 (sample SAMN10404973, study PRJNA504765) | marine sediment metagenome | isolation source: marine sediment core GS10_PC15, 103 cmbsf | place: Arctic Ocean: Southern Knipovich Ridge | collected 2010
TACGCGGGCTGATGATGGGCACATCCTGAATCCCACCGCTCCGCTGAAGCTCCGCAGTGGGCTACGTTTGACCCGCCCGCGTCGCGGGCGGCAGGAAAGCTGCGTTCGGGATGAGGACGATTACGATTACGAAGGGGAAAGGACACGGAATCGCGGGATGGTACCCGCTCCCACATTAGGGAAACGGACGATACATTATCATCCCAAGTCCGCCGGGGGCGGACGGCATGATGTAGCCTCGGGCGTAAGCCCGTGGAACCCTGGCGAGAAAAAGAAATCGAGCCCCCGCCGGGGGCGGCAGGAGACCTTCTGACGTCCTGAAAGGACGCTGTCAACGTAGCCCCTTGGAGGGTCGCACTCTGTGCGACCGCGGCCACACAGAGTGTGGCCCTCCAGCAGTGCTGGGTCCGTGAGTCCCAATCAAATCAGTCCCGTAGGGACGACTGAAATGGCCAAGGGATTCCGTTAAATGTGTGTAATCTGCGTAATCTTCCACCGCCGCGAACGCTATGGCGGACAGGGCGGATTATTCCGGTTCCAGGGGATTTTTTTGGTTTTTTTTGAGAAAAGGGCTTGCAGAGGCTAATAAAAGTATGTATAATATAGGTAGTATTTGTTTTTTGAAGGATTGTGCCGAGGCGGCGCGGATCAGGGCCGGAACACGGAAGGCGGAAAGGAGTGTTCGGTGTTCGGTATTCGGCACTCAGGATAAGGAACTGAATACTGAATACGGAACACTGAACACTGAAGACGGAAGAGCAGGGACGATTACGATTATGATTACGAGTACGATTACGAATGCGCCTGACGGCGCAAGGGAAGGAGAAAGGCGCGATGAAACGGAAATGGTTGAATCCGGGCCGATGGGCGTTTGTCTAGCGGGCGGCGCGACAATTTGCAAAGGGCTGGCGCGAACCCTACTGTAGCGGCCAACCCGAGAACCTGGGATTGCCAATGGCTTCTTTGTTGCCGCTGTTCGAGAATGACGCGGATGCGCCGCCGGGGCAGGTGACCGAACAACGCGTGGCCGGTACGGTTACGAAGGTGGTCTTTAGCAGCGCGGACGGCTTGTACGTGGTGCTGCGGGCCGACGACCGGGCCGGGCGTGAGTTCACGATGGTGGGCGCGCTCGATGGTTTGGCGGAAGGCGAGGACTTCGAGGCCGAGGGCGTCTGGGAACAGCACAAGGAGTACGGCCGGCAGTTCCGGGCGAACCGCTTCAAGGCCGTGCTGCCGAGTTCGACGGAAGGTATTCGGCGTTACCTGAGCAGCGGCATCCTGCCGGGGATCGGCGAGGTGCTGGCCGGACGCATCGTGGATAAGTTCGGGGCCGAGACCCTGAACATCCTCGATAAATCCTCGGCCCGGCTGCGCGAGGTATCGGGCTTTGGGAAACACCGGCTCGGGCAGGTGCGCGCGGCCTGGCAGGCCCAGACCGCTCAGCGTGAGCAGGACGTTTACCTCCAGGGCCTGGGCATCAGCGCCGCGTATTGCCGGCGGATTGCCAAGCACTTCGGCGGAAACGCCGCCGGGTTGGTGAAGGCCAACCCGTACCGGCTGACTGAGGTGCGAGGCATCGGCTTCCGGCTGGCGGACGCGGTGGCCCGGCGCCTCGGGATTGCGTCGGAAAGCCCGGCGCGGCTGGCCGCGGGCGCGGTTTACGTGATGCAGCAGCTCACGGAACGCGACGGGCATTGTTGCGTACCCGAGGCCGAATTGCTCGAGTGTGCCGCAGCCGTGCTCGAGGTCAATTCCGAGTTGGCCCGGCAGGGGCTGGCGCGGACGCTGGCGAGCGGCGACTTGGTGGCCGAGGATGGCTTCATCTACCCGAAAGGGTTGTACTTCGCGGAACGCGAGCTGGCCGAGCTGGTCCGCAAGGCGCCCATGCGGCGTCTGAGCGCGTTGCCCAAGTCCATGCCGGTAAGTACGAACTGGCGGCAGCTCAATGACGCGCAGCAGCAGGCGGTCAGGCAGGCTTTTCGGTTCGCGTTGAGCATCATCACCGGCGGCCCGGGAGTGGGCAAGACCACGGTGACGCGCGAGATCGTGCACGTGGCAGGCCAACTCAAGCTGAAGGTGGCCCTGGCCGCGCCTACGGGCCGGGCGGCTAAACGGCTGAGCGAGTGGTGTAGTCAGCCGGCGCAGACCCTCCACCGGCTCTTGAGATGGGAACCTGAATCGGCCAGCTTCCACTACGGCAAGCAGGCCAAGCTGCCGGCAGACCTCATCATCGTGGACGAGGCGTCCATGCTCGATCTGCCGCTGGCGCTGCATCTTTTCCAGGCGCTGGGTCCGGAGGCGCGGCTGGTGCTGGTGGGCGACCATGACCAGTTGCCGTCGGTCGGGCCGGGTACGGTGCTGGGGGACCTGATCGCCAGCAAGCGGGCGCCCGTGACCCAGTTGCGCGAGATCTTCCGCCAGGCGGCGGGCAGCCGGATCATCACCAACGCGCACCGGGTGAACGCCGGCGAGATGCCCGAACTGCAGCCGCCGGGGCCGGAACGGGAACTCCAGGACTTCTACTGGCTGGAACAGGATGACCCGGAGAAGGTGCTCGAACTGATCCGCAAGATGGTCGCGGAACGGATTCCCCGGCGCTTCGGGTTCTCACCGGCAACGGACATCCAGGTGCTTACGCCGATGAACCGGGGAATCTGCGGGGCCAGGAACCTGAACGCGGTACTGCAGGACGTGCTGAACCCGGCCACGCCGGAAACCCCGTTTCTGCAACTGGGCGAGACGCGGCTGCGGCCGGGCGACCGGCTGATGCAGGTGGTGAACAATTACGACCTGGGCGTGTTCAACGGCGACCTCGGCACGGTGATGCGGCTCGAACCGGCACTGCGGCGGTTCACCGTGTTGTTCGACAGCGGCGAGGTGAGCTATTCCTTTGCCGAGGCGGACCAGGTCCGGCTGGCCTATGCGATCACGATTCACAAGTCGCAGGGCAGCGAGTTCCCGGTGGTGGTCGTGCCGCTGTTGACCGGGCACTTCGTGATGCTGCAACGGAACCTGGTCTACACGGCGATGACGCGGGCCAGCCGGCTGCTGGTGATGATCGGCTCGCCTCAGGCGCTGTCCATGGCGGTGCGGAACTTCAAGAAGGCGCCGCGCTATACGCGGTTGGCGGCGCAAATCAGCCAATGAGCGTGAAACAGGATAAACGGCCAAAGCCCACACCGATAGTTGACTCACCGAAGCTGCTGAAGTGGGCCGGGATCGCGGCGGCGCTGGTGTTCGTTCTCATCGGTCTGCCGTATCTACAGAGTGACTTGTGGTTCGACGAGTGTCTGACCTTGCTGGACTACGGCTATGCGCCCCGGCTGAGGTACGTGTTTAGCACTTATAACGTGGCCAACAACCATATCTTGTATTCGGCGCTGCTATGGCTGTGGCTGTGTCCGTTGAAAGCGAGCAACGAGATTCTGCTGCGGCTGCCGTGCCTGGTGATGGCGCTGTTGACCTTGTACCTGCTGTACGTGCACGGCAAACGCTTGTTCCACCACGCGGCGGCCGGGCTTTTCCTGATGCTCGTGATGGCGTTCAGCCCGGTGTTCCTCAACTTCTTTTATCAGATGCGCGGCTATTCGCTGAGCATCCTGCTGGCCACGCTGGCGACGGCCGGGGCGCTCTACCTGGCTATCGGCGACTTGCGGCGGGGTCTGGCCCTATACGGTGCGGGCGCGGTGCTGCTGCCGATGGTCATTCCCAGTAATTTATTGTTGAACTTCAGCCTGTTCTGTTTCGTGAACGTGGCCTTCCGGCAGGCAGGCAAGTGGAAACAGCGGCGGCGCCTGTTGCTCGTGCTGGGCGGGCTGTCCGTAGTGGGGATGCTGATTTATGTGCCGATCTTCGGCAAGCTGCTGAAGGTGATGCGGACCACGGCGGGCTGGGAGTCCGGCTGGCTGGCGTCGGGGCATTGGCTGCTGGCAGCGTTGGCCCACGTTGGGGTGTTCCTGCTGGCCTGCGGCATCCTTTATCGTAATCGTAATCTTAATCATAATCATAATCCAAAATCTAAAATCCAAAATCTAAAATCTAAACTTCCTTGGCTGGCGCTTTGCTGCGCCGTGCCGATGCTGCTGGCGCTGCTGCTGCGGGCGCCGTTCCCGCGGGCGCTGCTGGCGTATCTGCCGCCGCTGACCTTCGCCGCGATGTGGTTGTACTCGCCGGGATTGGTCAAGCTCAATAAGCGGTTCTATCTACTGATCTTGGTCGTGCTGGGCAACCTGCTGTTCTGGTCCCGGCTGGGCGCTTTCCTGACGCAACGGGACCTGCGCCGGGGCACGCTGCGGCAGAATCTGCTCGAGCAGTTCTACAGCCGCAGCCGCGACGTTTCCCAGGCCGCCCGCGCTATGAGTCGAATGGAGGAAATGACGCCCGATACCCGGATTCTTGTGGATTTTCATTTCTTTTTGAGCCTGCGGTTGTATTGGCAGAATCTGGGTATGGACCTGGACCAGATCGAATGCCTGAACGGTGAAGGGAAGAAGTTCGCCCTGCAACTGAACCCGGAACAATACCAGTTTCTGCCGAAGCTGATCGTGGCGTACAACGCGGCGCAGGCAAAGGCCGCCTATAAACGGGCCACGGGCACGGAAATCTCGCTCGAACCCTTGCCAAGCCCGACCCGACTGATTATCTTCCGGGTAGTTGATCCGACTGGGCCGGAGCCTTTCCCGGAAACGCTTCCTAGCCGGAAATAAGCCGAAAAGGGTTCAAGCGATTGGTGTTCGAGATGAAGGACGTGTAAAGGAGGCAATCATGGACAAACTGAAGGCGATAACGATCAAGGGCTACAAGTCGTTTCGTGATACCAGGGTGCGATTCGGCGACATCAGCGTTCTTCTCGGCGCCAACGGCGCGGGAAAAAGCAATCTTGTGTCGTTTTTCAGGATGCTGAATTTTCTAAGCACTGGCGCTTTGCAGACCTACGTCGGGGAGAACGGCGGGTCTGATTCCCTCCTGTATTATGGCCGCAAGGAAACGCCGCAACTGGAAGCGGATGTCGAATTTGCAGGTCAGAATTCCACGACCCACTACCGGATAAGGCTTGCGGACGCGGCGCCAGATACGCTGATATTCACCGAAGAAAGGGTTTGCTTTCGTCGCCAAAGACGTTCGCAGCCTCAAGACATCATGTTGGGTGCCGGACACAAAGAAAGCCGCCTGAGAGAAGCTGGTGAAGGAGGTGAGCAGACCTGTGAAGTCCTGGGGAACATGCTGTCGCGATGCCGGGCCTATCAGTTCCATGATACCTCCGCCACCGCCAAGATTCGCAAGGGTGGATACATCGAGGACGCTGGCTATTTGCGACATGATGCCGGCAACCTCGCGGCATTTCTCCGCGTCCTGAAGAAAAATCATCCGCCTCATTACCAGATGGTTGTTGATACAATCGGTCTGGTATTTCCATCGTTCGGCGATTTCGTTTTGGAGCCGTCGGCCTACAACGGGAATTATGTTCTGTTGAACTGGCAAGAGAAAGATCACCCCGACTATCTGTTCGGGCCACATCATCTGTCCGACGGCACTCTTCGCTTTATGGCGCTTACAACGCTGTTGCTTCAGCCACACGACAAGATGCCCAGTACGATCATCTTGGATGAACCGGAACTCGGGCTGCATCCTTACGCCATCACCGTCTTCGCCGGGCTGGTCAAATCCGCGGCGGTTCACAGTCAGGTCATCCTGGCGACACAATCCACGCGGCTGGTAGATGAATTCGAGCCGGAACAAATCGTTGTGCTCGAAATGGAGAAAGAGCGCGGGACACAATCGAAACAACTGGAGCCGGATAAACTGGCGCAATGGCTGGAGGACTATTCACTGAGCGAACTGTGGGAAAAAAATATTTTCGGAGGACGGCCGTAATGACTCGTGTAATCGCATACGTCGAAGGGCCGACCGAAGAAAAGTTTATAAAGGACACCGTTGCGCCACTGTTCTGGCCCAAGAAAATCTTCATCCAGGCAACTACGCCGGGTCGAGAACGTTTTCAGGGCGGCGTACAAGCTTGGTCACGAATCCGCGGTGACTTGCTTCGCTACCTAAAAGAAGACCCTGCGCGCCGGCTAACGACAATGTTCGACTATTACCGAATGCCGACTGACTGGCCCGGCAGGGAATCGGACAATGCGGTGGCGTATACAGAGAAAGCAATAACCGTCGAACAAGCGATGGCAGATGATATTTTCAAGGAGATGGGAACTTCATTCAATCGACAACGCTTTATCCCTTACGTACAAATGCATGAGTTTGAAGCCTTGTTGTTCAGCAAACCGGATGTTCTGGCAGGGGTAATTCAAGAACCGAAGGCCACGGGGGCCTTGCAAACAATCGCCAATAAGTTTCCGACGACCCCAGAAGAAATCGACGACAATCCACAGACCGCCCCGTCAAAACGCATCCTCGGAATTTTTCCGGGATACCAAAAGGTTCTGCACGGTAACATTGTCGCACAACGCATCGGTTTGGAAATCATACGAGGTAGGTGCCCGCATTTCAATCAATGGCTTTGTGCTTTGGAAACGCTTGCTTTGGAAAGTGACGTGTAATGGCGAAACGGACGAAACAATCAATAAGAATCAAATTCGAGCATCGGCTGGTTAACGAACTGGATGCTGGATCGCTTCAACGTGGCAACCTTCGAAGATCTCGCCGAGTACATGCGCGATTCCATGCTTGAAGGTTTCGACGAGGAGAACGTTTCGCGGCTCTGCCGTTGCCTGAAATCGTTCTTTGACCAGCCCAAGCTGCCGCACGGTTTGCTCGTGGCGCACAACGCGGCGCAGGCAACGGCCGCCTATAAACGGGCCACGGGCATGGAAATCTCGCTCGAACCCTTGCCGAGTCCGACTCGATTGACTATCTTCCAGGTGGTTGATCCGACCGGGCCGAAGCCTTCCCCGGAAGAAGGGCCGCCGGGCCGGAAATAAATCCCGACTTGTCGGGACCTTGGGTCATTGCGGGCTGATCATTCTTGCAACACCAAGTTCACCGGCTATATTTCCTTGTAACCAGGCGTCCGAGAGTCCATCGGAAGAAGAGCCATGAGCAAAACAAAACGGAATAAAGCCAAGCCAGGCAAAGAAAATATTGCCGAGGTCAAGCAGAAACGTGAGGTGGACATCAACCGGGGGATAACGATCTCGCAGTACATGGCTGAGCGAGGCGTCGAAGGCGGCGTGCAACTTTGGGATGCCGATAAGGAGGGTTCGCCGACACCGGCCTCGATGCTGGAAACTGAAGGAGGCAAGAAATACACGGTTGGGGACTTAGTGGCCAAGGGAGGCATGGGCGCTATTCTCGACGCCAAAGACTTGAATATTCGCCGGCAAGTGGCGATGAAGGTCATGCTCTCTGACAAGGAAGCTGACAATGCGCAGATTCTAAGATTCATTGAGGAGGCCCAGATCACTGGGCAGCTCGAACACCCCAACATCGTGCCGGTCCACGAGCTTGGGGTAGATGCTTCGGCTAATGTTTTCTACACCATGAAGTTCGTCAAGGGAGTAACTTTAGAGAAGGTCCTGACGGATATTCGAGAAGGAAATGAAGAGATTGTCGCACAATTCCCGTTGAGCCGGCTGCTGACGATCTTTCTGAAGATTTGCGATGCGATTGCCTTTGCGCATTCAAAGGGAGTGATCCACCGTGATCTGAAACCCGAAAATATCATGCTCGGGGGCTATGGTGAGGTCCAGGTGCTCGACTGGGGTCTGGCAAAGATTGTCGCGAGCAAGGCGCAGGGAACTGAAAGCAGGGATCCGGAGAGAACGATTCAAGCGCCGGATTGGCTTACCGAAGACATCGAGTCAATCCGCCGGGATATACAGAATCTGAAGACTGTGGCCGGCAAAATGATGGGGACACCATCGTATATGGCGCCGGAGCAGGTCTCCGGCAAGGTCAGTGAGATTGGCCCGCGCGCTGATATTTACGCCTTGGGCGGCATCCTCTACAGTATTTTAGCCCTGCACCCGCCGGTGATCGGCAGCGGCGTCAGCGAAATTCTCGAGCGGGTTGCTCAAGGAACTATCTGGCCGCCGAACTATTGGAACCCACGCCGCAGACACGAGGTCGGCGGCAACAAAACAGGCCTTCTCCGCCATTGCCCCGGAGGCCGTATTCCCGGGTCGCTGGCTGCGGTTGCGATGAAGGCGCTGTCACGGTCCCCACAAGACCGCTACCGCTCAGTCCAGAATCTGCAGACAGACGTTGAGGCTTGGCAACGGGGCTTTGCCACCTCGGCGGAAAAGGCGGGACGTTGGCGCCAGTTCGCTCTGCTGGTCGGACGGCACCAGAAAGAAACCGGGCTGATTGCCGTGGCTCTGCTGGTGTGCCTGATTCTTATTCTTGGCGCGCTTATCGGGGTCAACAGTGAGAAGAACAAGGCGAAGGACAACGAGCAACTGGCCCTGCTGGCGAAGCAGAAAGCAAAAACAAACGAACAACGCGCACTCAGAGCCGAAGCCAAGACAAACACATTGCTGTTGCGAGTGCGCAAGGAAAGAGACAAAGTCCGGACGGCGTTGAAAAAGCTGAGGACCGCCCGGGCGGGGGAAAGCGCGGCAAAGGCCAAGTTGGCTGAGCATAAAGGATATGCGAATTACGCTCAGACTATCGCGTTGGTAAAGAAAAAGCTTGGCGCTCGCCAGCACCGTGCGGCTGAAAAGATGCTTTGGGCTATGGACAAAACATATCGCGGCTGGGAATGGGGCCGGCTCCTGCATCTTTGCCGAATGAAATGGCCGACACTCAAAGGCCACTCGGGCACGGTCACCTCGGCGGCCTTTTCGCCCGATGGAACCCGGGTGATAACCGGGAGCTGGGACAACACAGCGAAAATCTGGAATGCCAGGATCGGCCTGGAACTCATAACTCTTAAGGGCCATTCATCTGGCATTTCATCCGTGGCCTTTTCGCCCGATGGAGCCCGGGTGATAACCGGCAGTTGGGACAACACGGCGAAAATCTGGAATGCCACCACCGGCCGAATGCGTCGAACGCTCAAAGGACATTCAGCGCCTGTTTCCTCTGTGGCTTTTTCGCCCGATGGGACCCGGGTGGCAACGGGCAGCAGTGACGACACGGCAAAGCTCTGGGACGCCGAGACCGGGGCGGAACTGAGGACATTCAAGGGGCATTCAAGCCTGGTTTCATCCGTGGCCTTTTCGCCCGATGGCGCCCGCGTGCTAACGGGCAATTGGGACCATACGGCGAGAATCTGGAATGCCAAGACCGGCGCGACGCTGAGGACGCTCAAGAGTCGTTCAGGTTGGATTTACGCCGCGGCCTTTTCGCCGGATGGAAGACACGTGGTAACGGCCGACTATAACGAAACGGCCACGATCTGGGATAGCCGGAGCGGCAAGAGACGCCGCATTCTTAAGGGCCATGCAAGTAGAGTTACAGCCGTGGCCTTCTCGCCCGATGGGGCCCGGGTGCTAACAGGCAGCGATGACAAGACGGCCAGAATCTGGAATGCCAGGACCGGCCGAGTACTTCGAACTTTCAAAGGATATCGACGGGGTGTTTCCTTTGTGGCCTTTTCGCCCGACGGAAGCCGGATGGTAACAAGCGGCGCGGACCATACAGCCATGATCTTAGATGCCCGGGCCCTGCGTAGCTTCGTTAGCTTAAAGGACCTGAATTCTGCCGGCGCGCACTCGGAGACGGTCACGTCCGTGGCCTTCTCGCCTGATGGAACCCGGGTGATAACGGGCAGCTATGATAAGACGGCAAAAATCTGGTATGCCAAGACCGGCAAGAGACTTGGGGTCCTCGAGGGGCATTCGGGTACGGTCACGTCCGTGGCCTTTTCGGCCGGCGGCAACCGGGTGGCAACAGCCAGCAACGATCAGACCGCAAAGATCTGGGACGCCAAGACCGGCAAGAGACTTCAGACCCTCGATGGCCATTCAGCTGCGGTTGCATCGGTGGCTTTTTCACCTAACGGAACCCGAGTGGCCACAGCCAGCCATGATAAAACAGTCAAGCTCTGGAATACTCAGACCGGCCAAATACTCCGGACTTTCAAAGGACATTCCTGGCCCGTTTACTCCGTGGCTTTTTCGCCCGACGGCGCCCGGGTGCTAACCGGGAGCTGGGATAAGAGCGTGAAAATCTGGAACGTTAATACCGGCTACGCGCTTATGACGCTCAGAGGCCATTCGAGAGCCGTATGCGCGGCCGTCTTCTCCCCCGACGGCCTGAGTATTGCCACCGCCGGCAGTGACGGAACCGTAAGAATCTGGCATGCTCTTGAGTGGACGAAATCACCGGCAGAATCAAAAAAGGAAAAGCCCTGGTATTGACGGCAGCGGCGTTTTTTCCCGTTTCGCGTTTTGTGCTTCTGAATTCTGAATTCTGGATTCTGGATTCTCGATGCTGAACACCAGGCACTGAACACTGAACACTGAAAGGAGTATTCAGTATTCGGTATTCGGTACTCAGGATAAGGAACTGAACACTGAATACTGAACACGGAGTAGGACGCGGCAACATTGCCGCTTCGCTCTCGCCTGGCGGCTCGCATAGCGCCTTCGGCGCGTCTGTGCCGCGGCTACAAGAATACTGAACACTGAACACTGAACACGGA
>SDBT01019584.1_pt1 | contig 10603 bp, 7 predicted proteins | sample 2277101 | NCBI WGS metagenome assembly SDBT01 (sample SAMN10404973, study PRJNA504765) | marine sediment metagenome | isolation source: marine sediment core GS10_PC15, 103 cmbsf | place: Arctic Ocean: Southern Knipovich Ridge | collected 2010
TAAATAACCAATTATTGGAAATATCAGCCAAAGATATTGCATGTTTTCGATATTAAACATTAATTAATATATCAATTATTATTTAGTAAAAGAATTGATTTATATCGTAAACCGATACTTGTATATTCTTGGGGTATTGTCTTTTTACTTTGGACTTAAATTCGATTGACCATTGGCGTATTTCTTGTCTGGTAGGTAAGGGAATGTTTTGTTCAGCCATTGAATTTTCATAGTTTGAATTTGTTTCGTACAGCTCAGATAAATAAATAATATCACCTTTGTCAAGGGGTAATTGTTTCAGCAATTTTAATGAATCAGTTAAATGTTTTTCGGTATATTTATTGCCGCCTGCTCCAATTAAAAATATTATTCCAACATTAATACCGCCATGTTTAATATTATGTGTTAATTCTATTATATCATTATTTAACTGATGTTTATTCAAGAATAACATTAAGTCATTATTTCCTGATTCAACTCCTAAATATACTCTTTTTATACCTAGTTTATTTAATTGTTTAAAATCATTTGCAGACTTTTTTAAACCGGTGAATACATCTATAAAAGAAAAATAATTATGGAATTGCGGAAAATGATTACGGATTAATTCCAAACAATATATTAGTCGATTTTGTGGTATTGTAAGCGCATTGGCATCCGCTAGAAAAATCGATTTACGTAAATTAATTCCTTCACCAAAGAATGATTTAATTTTATCCAAATGCAGTTCTAATTCATCAGCGGATTTGATTTTAAAAGGCCGATCATGGTAAAAATTGCAAAAAGTACATTGATTATAATTACACCCTTCAGTCATTTGTATTACCAATGACATATATTGATCGGGTGGTAGAATTGAAATCGGAAGATATATATTTCTAAATATTTTTGCACTTTCTTGAAGTGCTAAAGAATTCATTTTTAATATTTTGGCTAAAGGAGTATGAAAACTATTCGGTAATTTATTTTGATTGTTTTTGATTAATACATGTGATTGATCAATTAACGGTGCTATTACGCCATTTGGAATCTGTTTGATAGCGCGAAATTGTTCATCACCAATAGTAGATCGTAATTTTAGATAATATTTATCATTTAAAGTACGTCTATAATTTTTACTGTCAATGAACATACCGACTAATCTGCCTTCGTGATCAAAGGTCCATAGATTATTTTGCGGTTCCTCAAAAATATTGATTGCATTTTCTTTCAAAGTAAAAGTAATACTTTTATCAGAGGTCAATTGTACTTTTTTAATTATTGTATTCATTTACATGTAAAAATTAAGAAATAAGGATTACGCTTTTAAATGTTTATTATAAAATGCTAGTGTTAATTTTAAGACAAATATTAATAATAGGTAAGACTAAAATGCCCATTAAAATAGGAATATTAAATTGTTATTCGGATGAGCCGAAGTCAGCTCCGAGTGCGAATTATTTTTATGATATTATTGATAATGCGATAATAATCAATATTTGTTATAACGAAAAAATTGAAAATATTAATGATTATGATGGTTATATCATTAGTGGCTCGCGTTCATACCATAAAGGTACGGAAAGTTGGATTTCCGATCTAAAAGGAATTGTTAAACAAATATATAATAAGAACATTCCTTGTTTGGCGGTATGTTTTGGTCACCAAATTGTGGCCGATAATTTTGGTGGGACTACCGTAAAAAATCTTGTTGGTGAAGAAGGATTTCACGATGTTCCGACGGTTTCGAGTGACATACCAATTAAATTATTTTCCGGACTTGCAAATCCGCTGAAAGTTTACCAATCGCACAATGATGCAGTGATGAAAGCGCCCGCTGGAAGTGTTCAAATAATTTATAATGAAAAATGTGTTCAGTATTTCCAATTTGGTTCATTTTATTCGATTCAATCGCATCCTGAAATAACAGTTCCAATTGCAATAGAATTGGCTAAACGCGAAAGAAAGAATATAGATTTAATGTTAAATGGAGTAAATGAGCAAAATATTCAATCCCACAAAATTTTTGAAAATTTCTATACAATTATTGAAAATTTATAGAAATCAAAATCATCTTTATTTTGTAACAAATAACCTTTGTAATTTTTTCGGTGTATTTAGCATAATTATATTTGAAACCTTTTCAAATTATCAGTGATGAAATATTTATTGGACTAGAATAAGCTAGAGAATGAAGTGAATAGTAATAATTATTCAATAATGAAAAAATTGTTTGAACCACGGTCCATCGCTATTATTGGTGCGTCGACTAATCCAAAAAAAATAGGTCATAAGATACTTGCTAATATTGCTAAGGTTGGTTTTAAGGGCAAAGTATATCCAATAAATCCAAAAGCGGATAAAATATTAAATTATAAAGCATATGCATCTTTAGATGACGTCCCCGATAAAATTGATATGGCTTCAATTGTGCTACCGGCTGCAATCGTTTTGGACGCATTAAAAGCGTGTGCCAAAAAGAAAATTAAAATAGTAACAATTATTAGTTCCGGTTTTTCAGAAATCGGTAATTTGGAAGAAGAACGGAAACTAACTAGTTTTGCAGCTAAACATGATATTCATATTCTAGGTCCAAATATTTTTGGACATTATTCTGCAAAAGTAGCGCTCAATGCGACTTTCGGTCCAACGAATATTCCCAAAGGAAATGTTGCAATTATCACTCAGAGCGGAGCTTTAGGTGTTGCGATGATAGGCAAGGCAAAAGTACAAAATATCGGATTATCCGCAATAATTTCCGTCGGAAATAAATCAGATATTGATGAAGCCGATTTATTAGAATACTTGGTTGAACAAAAAGATACGAAAACGATTTTGATGTATATTGAAGGAATTCAAAATGGCGAAAGATTAGTTAATGTTTTAAAAAGGGCTACCAAAAAGAAACCGATTGTCGTCATAAAATCCGGTAGATCAAAACGCGGAGCGATCGCTGCAGCATCCCATACCGGTTCTTTAGCCGGTGCAGATGAAATATTCGATGCAATAATGAAGCAATGCGGTGTACTTCGAGCTGAAAGCGTTCAGGAAGCATTGGATTGGAGTAACTATTTATCTCGAACACCAATTCCAAAAGGAGAAAATACCTTAATTATTACTAATGGAGGCGGAGTTGGCGTGTTGGCTACAGACGCCTGTGAAAAATATAGAATTAAATTATATAGTGATACACAAAAATTAAACGATCAATTTAAAGAAGTTACTCACGGATTTGGTTCGACAAAAAATCCGATAGATCTAACCGGTGAAGCCACAGCAAAGGAATATACTCAGGCCCTTTCCATTGCCTTAAATGATGATAATATAAAATCCGTATTATCAATATATTGTGAGATAGCCGGAATGAACGGGGAAGAATTAATACAATCACTTACTAATTCATATCGGGAATTCAAAAAGAAGGGAAAGCCAATTACTTTTGCTATATTTGGCGGAACTCTCTCTGAAACCGTAATAAGCAGACTGTTAGACGCTAATATTCCGGTTTACCGGGATGTATATGATGCAGCTGCCTGTCTCGGAGCAGTTTATTTTCAATATCGGAATAGTATAGAATTAGAAAGTTTAACAAAAAATCCAAAAATCAATATATCAGATCTTCAAAATATTACAGAAACAGCTTTAAGTGATGGTAGAGAATTTCTCTTAGCTGATGAGGGTAATCAATTATTAGATATCGCCGGATTAGCAGGTCCTAAAAGCGGAATTGCAAGAAATATCAAACAAGCTTTTGAAATTGCTGAGAATATTGGATTTCCGGTAGTTATGAAAGTTGTCTCAAGAGATATATTACATAAAAGCGATGTTGGAGGTGTACTATTAAATCTTGATAATAAAGAGGAAGTATTAGACGCCTACCAAACTATTATTCATAATTGCAAAGCGTTCAAAGGAGATGCCATTATTGATGGTATTGAAATTGTGGAGCAAGTTAAATCCGGTATGGAAGTTATAATCGGTGCCCGACGTGATAAATCGTTCGGACCAATAATAATGTTCGGTTTAGGTGGAATTTATGTTGAAGTTATGAAAGATGTATCTTTTAGGGCACTTCCGGTAAGTTATCGTGAAACGCGATTAATGGTTGAAGAGATTAAATCGTTTCCGCTATTGTTAGGTGTCCGGGGAGAATCACGAAAAGATATCGAAAAAATTGTTGATACAATTTATAGAGTAGGTTACATTTTGCAAAATTGTCCAAAAATCACAGACATTGAAATTAATCCGTTAATGGTGTATGAGCAAGGATCTGGAGTTAAGGCGCTAGATATAAGAGTTATATTATCAGAAAATGAAGGAAATAAGTCATGAAAAAATTTATATTTACATCTTTGAATAAAAACGCAGGTAAAACCGGTATTATCATTGGTTTAGGAAAAGTTTTAAATCAGAATATTGGCTATCTAAAACCATTTGGTGATCGCTTACTCTATCGGAAAAAGCGCTTATGGGATTATGATTCTGCCGTAGTTTCAAAGATATTCAATATTGAGGAAAGTCCTGAAGGAATGAGTTTGGGATTCGATCATTCTAAATTAAGATATATGTATGATGAAAATGATATATTAGAAAAAATAACTGCTATGATAAACAAAATTCCATCGGACACCGATGTATTATTCATCGAAAGTGGGAAAAATATTAGGCATGGTGTTACGGTAAACTTGGATGCTCTAACAATTGCTAAAGCGGCAGACGCAAAACTGATTGTAGTGGCAAGTGGAGATAGCGATGATATTGCTGATGATCTCCTATATTTTAAGCAACATACCAGCTTAAAAGGAATTGACTTTGCAGGTGTTGTCGTGAATAAGGTAAAAGATGTTGATGATTTTAAAATGGTATATGAAGATATCTTGGATAAAATTGGAATAAACTTACTAGGTGTTATTCCATATGAAGCTGAATTAACATATCCTTCGGTTCAATTAATATCCGATATGCTGATGGCAAAAATAATTTCGGGAGAAAATGCTTTAGATCAAATAGTAAGAGAAGTTTTTGTGGGCGCCATGTCAGGCGATGCAGCTCAACGCACTGAGAAATTTAAAAATAAAAATAAATTGATAATAACTTCAGGTGATAGGTCTGATATGATAATAGCAGCAATAGAAACGCAGTGTGTTGGAATAATACTAACTAATAACATTCTTCCGCAACCCAATATTATTGCAATAGCATCTGAAAAGGAAGTCCCCTTATTGTTAGTGCATAGTGATACTCACAAAGCAGCCAAAAAAATAGACCGGATGGTACCCTTAGTAGATTCTACCGATTTGAAAAAAATTGGAATATTGGAGGAGTCAATTAAGAACTATACAACGTTAGTTGATTTAATGTAAATATTGTAGAGACGTTGGATGCTACATCTCAACTGAAGTATATACAAAAAAGGCTCCGATTGGAGCCTTTTTTATTTAATCATATATATTTTATAAGGCTAGATCGAGTCCAAGACGTAATAGTCCAAATCCCCATCCTATTTCTGCAACAGCAGCTAAGGCAGGTGTAAAGAAATAACGTGCGCCAACTGCCGAAGCAGTTGTTAAACTGCCATTATAAGAGCGGCTTGTATAATCTACACCAGCCATGCCATCATATTTTATTTTACCACCATTATACCCAAGACTGAATTTTACATAAGTGTCGAGTTTCTCTTTATTTAATACATTTGCATGGTAAAATGCACTAACAAAAATTACGTAATTAGTGTATTTATAATTCCAATAAGACCAACCTGCTTTATACGTAGAATATCCAAATGAACCGCCAAAACCTAAACTTGCGGGGATATCTCCCAAATTTAAAAAATCTTCTTGTGATATCATCTCAAATCCTCCACCGTAACCAAGGTCAGCACCATAAAATGCACCTAATCCTACTCTAGCTCCAACGAATTTGTCACCTTTCTTAGGTAATGCCCCTTGAGCAAAAATCATTGAAGAAGCAAATACAACTATGAATAATATAGCTATTGTTTTTTTCATATAACTACTCCTGTGTGTTATTTTATAAATTAATTATACTAAATGCTACAAAATATTCGCTAATATTATCAAGTATTATTAAGACCAAAAAAGGATTTCCATATGAAACCCTTTTTAGTAGCGGAGGAGGGATTCGAACCCCCGACACGCGGATTATGATTCCGCTGCTCTAACCAACTGAGCTACTCCGCCATTTGTTTAAAAAGCGCCGGAAAATTAACGGGATTCTAAAGTAAAAACAACTTAAAATAAATGTACTATCAGGTCCTATTTACATGGAAATATAATGTACAATAATAGTAACTTTGCGGACAAAATTTTAATCATTTTTATTAAAGACAAATAGTTAGGAGAAAACAATAAATGTATAATTCAGTTGAATCATTTATGGATATGGTTAAAGCCAAGAATCCGGGTGAGGTTGAATTTCATCAAGCAGTTTTAGAAGTTGTCGAATCATTGTGGGATTTCCTGCAAAATAATCCACATTACATGCAAGCTAAGGTATTAGAACGCATGGTTGAGCCGGAACGTGTGATCATATTCCGGGTTCCATGGCGTAACGATAAGGGCGAAGTCGAAATTAATAAAGCTTATCGTGTGGAGTTTAATTCTGCGATAGGTCCTTATAAAGGTGGATTGCGTTTTCATCCATCTGTAAACCTTGGTATTTTAAAATTTCTTGGATTTGAGCAAGTACTTAAAAATAGTTTAACAACCCTGCCAATGGGTGGTGGTAAAGGTGGATCGGATTTTGATCCGAAAGGTAAATCAGATAATGAGGTTATGAGTTTTACTCAATCATTCATGACAGAATTACAGCGTCATATCGGTCCAAATACCGATGTTCCAGCCGGTGATATCGGCGTAGGCGGACGTGAAATTGGTTTCATGTTTGGGCAGTATAAACGTTTACGCAATGAATTTACCGGTACCTTAACAGGGAAAGGATTGAATTGGGGTGGCAGCCTTATTCGCCCTGAGGCGACCGGATACGGTAACGTTTATTTTGCAAATGAGATGCTGAAAACGCGTGGCGAAAGTTTTAAAGGGAAGACCGTTGCTATTTCCGGTTCAGGAAATGTTGCACAGTTCTCGATTGAAAAAGTTTTAGACTTAGGCGGAAAACCGGTGACGTTATCAGATTCGTCAGGTTATATTCATGATCCTGCCGGAATTGACCGTAAAAAACTTGAATTCGTAATGGACCTCAAGAATGTAAAACGAGGACGCATCAAGGAATATGCAGAAAAATATGGTTGCAAATACGTTGAAGGAAAACGTCCTTGGGAAGTAAAATGTGATGTTGCATTACCATCCGCTACACAAAATGAAATAAACGGAAATGATGCTGAACTATTGATCAAAAACGGCTGTTTTTGTGTATCCGAGGGTGCAAATATGCCATCCACACCGGAAGCAATTGATGTTTACATGAAACACAAGATTCTATACGGACCGGGAAAAGCTGCTAATGCCGGCGGTGTTGCCGTATCGGGATTAGAAATGAGTCAGAATTCACTGCGCTTGAGTTGGACACGTAAAGAAGTTGATGAAAGATTGCATAAGATCATGAAGGATATTCATAAGACTTGTGTAAAATATGGAACTGAAGGGAAATTTATTAACTACGTTAAAGGTGCCAACGTTGGCGGTTTCATTAAAGTTGCCGACGCCATGTTAGACCAAGGTGTCGTTTAGTTTATAATAGATTATGATAAGTAAAGACAAGGCATGCCTTGTCTCTACATAATAAATATGATATAAAAAAGGGCTCCATTTGGAGCCCTTTTTATTTATAATTGATTATAATATTTAGAAATGATACTTACGGAAATCTTCAATGTCTGCTTCATCTATCAATTGTTTTAGCCAATTTTCAAATACTTGATTTTGTTTATTGATAACCAGATTATCTTTTAGAATATCTTTCCGTATTTCATAATCTTCAGCATCAATATCAGCAACTTCTTTAACAAATATTATAGTATAACCGCGGCCGGTTTTTAATGGACCTAACACAGCGCCATTTTTGGCGGTTAATAGTGCTCCGGTTACAAAATTACTAAGTCCGATAGATGTGAATCCACGATTAAGCCTTTTAGTCTCATCAGTAATAATTTCATATCCTTTTTCTTGAGCAACAATATCATCAAAAGTTGTTCCATTATTGATTTGATTTCGTAAGTCTACTGCAATAGTATTGGTAGCATTTATAACTTTATCTTTTTTGATATCTTGTTTGAGTTGATCTTCGACATTTTCCAAAGGTGAAGTACCGGCTGGTGTCATAGATTCAAAAACAAAAACAGCATAATAATCATCGTTTTCCATTGGAGAGGATACAGTACCAATTTCACTATTGAAAGCAAACCGAGAAGCATTGCGCAGCTGTCCGATCGGATTTATGGTTATAGCATCTTCAGTAACAGAGACTTCTGATGCAACTACCGAATGTGTATCTAAAGCTGCATCAAATCCGTAATCCTGTGCGTCATAGCTGAATAGGGTCGCATCGCGACGTAAGGCATCGCGGCTTTCAGCGCCAAAAGTTATTTTTAATAAAATGTGAGCACCATGAACCTGGTTTTTACCGTCAACAGTTTTCTTATCGATAATTTTAATGACATGATAACCAAACTGCGAAAGTATGGGACCTACTACAGTGCCTTTTTTGGCATTGAATGCTGCATCAGAAAACGGTTTTACCATCTGTCCCTGTTCAAACCACCCTAAGTCACCACCCTTTGGTAAACTTTCAGCATCCTTATTACCCGGATCTTCCGAATACAAATTTGCTAGATCAGCAAAATCTTCTCCTGAAGTGATTTGTTCAATTATATAAAGAGCATCGTTGTATATTGAAACAGTATCACTGGCAGTTGCCTCTTTTTCCCAATAAACAAAACGCATTTTCCTTGATTCGGGTTGATAAAATTCATCTTTGCGGTCGTTATATGCGCGTTTGATCTCACTTTCAGTTACTTCAATATCTGCATCAGCAACATTACTTTCGACTATATGAATGGCATTAATAGTAAAATCAACATTCCTGCGGATGAATTCTTCACGAACTTTAGAATCCGAAACTGAAATAGAAGAGTATAACATTTTCTGCAACTTGTAGTTGGGAATTACATTATTTTTCATTATTTGTTCAATCGGTGCCCACTCATTTCCTTCCGGATTATTTACAGCTTCAAGATATTTTTGCATATCAAACTGTCCATTGGTTTGGAAAGCCGGCATAGTACGTATGAATTGCGGAGGATTATTCTGCAAGTGGAAAAGGACTTCTTCGTCAGTTGCAATGATACCCATATCTTTAATTGCAGCGGCAACCAAATTCTCTCGAATTATGGTATCCCACATTTGATTACGAACATTTTCGAGCATTTGGTCACTAACGGTTTGCCCGCCTGTACGATATTGTTCCAATTGTTGATTTACCAATTGATTGAAGAAGTTAGGTGGAATCTTTTCGCCGTTAATTACGCCGATTGCCTCGGCGGGATTCGTTTTACCGAGTAACTGATCTAAAATATCGGCACCGCCGACAAGTCCGCCAACGGTCATGCTTAATAAAAATAAAATTAGCACAGCCCATAGAACGAAGTGCATTTTTGTCCGCATTGATGTCATTACAGCCATTGTTTACCTTTAAATTTTACTTAAATACAGGGAGCAAATTTAGACAATTGCATTTTGTTAAGCAAAGAACTAAAGAGATGTTTTATGGATGAAGAAAAATGGTATATGGTAATTGAAAAATATGCTAAATAGACAGTATTATTGGTAACTTTAATAAATCTAAACGAGGATTATATTTATGAAAAAGATGCGTATTTTACTGCTGCTTTTAATGATTTCTACTCTTACCGCACAATGGAAAGATTTGACTTTAGAAGATGTTTTTCAAAGACCTTCATTTTTTAAGGTTGCTTCACTTGGACATAGGAAGTGGTTAGCGAATTCTGATGAATATTTATTTTTTAATTTGGGACCATATTCCAATATAAATCAAAATTTACTGTTGGAATCAAATATTGAACCGTTATCTATATTAAAGTATAATTTAGCTACAGGTGATACTACGGAATTTGTTTCTGGGGATGATTTTGACTATAACGGAAAAATCCTCCGAGTTTATGATTTTACTTACCAAGAAGATAGTAAAAAGATTCTACTTAAAACAGATCAGGTAAAAATATGGCGACATTCAAGGTCTGCAATATATTATTTATATGACATGAATAATGGTTCTGTAAAGCAAGTTGCCGATGGGGATCGTTTAAGAAATGTAAAATTCTCACCGGATGGAAGATCAATTGCATACGTAAATAATAATAATAATTTATATGTATTTCATATAGATAAAAATAAAGAAATACGTCTAACAAAGGACGGTTCTTTTAACATAATTAATGGACATTTTGGATGGGTTTATGAGGAGGAATTTGGTTCATACGATGCATACCGCTGGTCACCGGACGGTAAGTTCATCGCATTTGTGCGAGAGGATCAGACTTATGTAAAACAATTCCCGATGATTGATGAACTACAATTATATCCTAAAATTTATTGGCATCATTATCCAAAAGTCGGTGAAACTAATC
>SDBT01019585.1_pt1 | contig 10602 bp, 9 predicted proteins | sample 2277101 | NCBI WGS metagenome assembly SDBT01 (sample SAMN10404973, study PRJNA504765) | marine sediment metagenome | isolation source: marine sediment core GS10_PC15, 103 cmbsf | place: Arctic Ocean: Southern Knipovich Ridge | collected 2010
CAGCGCCAGAAGGAGATCGGACTGCTGCCGGCCGATGCGCAGTTGGCCGAGCGTGATCCGGACGTGCCGGTCTGGGACACGCTCTCGGCCGACGAAAAACGCCTCTACGCTCGCTTCATGGAGGTCTACGCCGGCTTCCTGTCGCAGACGGATTACCACTTCGGACGCATCCTCGACGCCCTGGAAGAGATCGGCGAGCTGGACAACACGATCATCATGGTCCTGTCCGACAACGGCGCTTCCGCCGAGGGTGGTCCGGTCGGCTCGGCCAACGAGATGCTCTGGTTCAACAACATCCCTGAGTCGTTCGAGGACAACATGTCCCAGTTCGATGATCTGGGCGGCACGAAGAGCTACAACCACTACCCCTGGGGCTGGACCTGGGCTGGCAACTCGCCCTTCCGCCGCTGGAAGCGCGAGACCTACCGCGGTGGCTCCAGCGACCCCTTCCTCCTCTCCTGGCCGAAAGGCATCAAGGCTCGGGGTGAGGTGCGCCTCCAGTACGCTCACGCTATCGATATGGTGCCCACCGTCCTTGAAGCACTTGACATCGAAGCTCCACGGACCGTCCGAGGAGTAGCGCAATCCCCGCTCGAAGGCGTCAGCTTCGCACACACCTTCGACGCTCCTGACGCGGAGACCAAGCACATCACCCAGTACTTTGAGATGTTCGCCCATCGTGCCATCGACCATGATGGCTGGCGAGCGGTCTGCCCCTGGCCCGGCGTCAACTTCACCGAAGCCGCCAAGAAGGGCCGCCAGTTCGGCAGCCCGACAACCCCAGAAGTTCTCGACGAACTCGACACCGAGGCGTGGGAGCTGTACCACGTCCTAGAAGACCCAACCGAGTCGCGAAACGTGGCGGAGGATCATCCCGAAAAGCTGCGCGAGTTGATCGCGCTCTGGTGGGTGGAGGCGGGCAAGTACAAGGTCCTTCCCATCGACGGCGACGTGCGCGTTCGGCTTGTTGTTGACCGCCCTCAAACTTCGAGGCCACGCAGCCGCTTCATTTACTACCCCGGCCTCTCGGTCATCCCTATGCCCGCGGCGCCCAAGACTCTGAATCGCCCACACAGCATCGAAGCGGATGTGGAGATCCCGGAGGACGGGGCGGAGGGTGTTCTACTCGCGCAAGGTGGCGCCGCCGGCGGCTTCGTCTTCTATGTCAAGGATGGAAAGCTGCACTACGCCCACAACTACGCCGCGAAGGACATCTTCACAGTCGAATCGGAGGCTGACGTGCCCGCAGGCCGCCACGCCCTGCGCTTTGAGTTCGAGCCGACAGGTGAGCCCGACTTCACCGTCGGTAAGGGCTCGCCAGGGCGCCTACAGCTTTACATCGATGGCACGCTTGTCGGGAACGTGGATGTGCCACACACCACCCCTGCCGTGTTTGAGATCGAGGGGCTCTCCTGCGGGTACGACTTCGCAGCGCCCGTGTTGGAAGACGTTTACAAGCCGCCGTTCACCTTCACCGGCACCATCCATAGCGTAACCGTGGACGTCTCCGGCGACCTCATCGAGGACGACGAGGCGACGTTGCGGCGCATGATGGCTCAGCAGTAGGTGGCTGACGTGTCCCACTGCCGACACCTGCCGTGAACAGCGGGCCGGCACAGAGGCCATGAGAAAGGAGGCGCGGAGCGACGCGTCAGGCCCGAAAACGATCAGCGGCGGCCAGAGCCAGTTCAGCTCGTGGACCACTGAGGTCCTGCTCAACGTCATCGTTCTGGGCTTGTTCGTCGAGTACTCCGACGGAATCGCTATTGATTCTTTCACCATCATGATCTTCGCCGCTGTCGTCTTGAAGGCGCTGCTCGGTGTCACCTTCGCCGTCGAGCACCGGGCCAGGAGCTTCTTCGTGCGGCGGGGCGGCGCCATCAACCGAGTCGTAGGCGTCGTGACAACGATCGCGATTCTGTTCTCCAGCAAGTTTGTAATCCTTGAAGTCATCGACATCATCTTCCGGGACGACGTCGACATCGACGGCTTTATCCCGCTCGTACTGCTCATCATCACGATGATCGTGGCGAACCGGGCCGTTGAGGTCGTTAACGAACGCCTCTCGGCGCGCGGAAAGTCGGCCGGCAACCTGGCAACGGACCTTAGATGAGTACTGACGCCTGGCTAACCCTCGGGATCCTCATCGGCATATTCGGACTTCTGATCTGGGGGCGGTTGCCGACGTGGACCGTCTTCCTGGGTGCCCTGACCCTCATCCTCACTCTGGGCCTGGCTGACGAAGGAGAGGCCCTCCAGGGCTTCTCCAACACTGGTGTGCTGACGGTTGTCGTGCTATACGCGGTCGCTGCCGGCATGTACTCAACCGGCGCGATCTCAATCATCGCCGACAAGTTGATCGGGCAGCCTCAGACGCCGAGAGAGGCTAACACACGCATACTCCCGGCTGCAGCCGCAGGGAGTGCCTTCCTCAACAACACGCCACTCGTCGCGATGATGATCCCGGTTGTTCAAGACCTCGGCAAAACGATGCGGATCGGCGCCTCGAAGTTCCTGATGCAGCTCTCAGCAGCCTCAATCATGGGTGGCGCTGCCACGCTCATCGGCACCTCAACGAACCTGATCATCGCCGGACTGGTCCTGCAAACTCTGGGAGAGGACCTGAGCGTCTTCTTCCCGACCCGGATCGGCCTCCCGGCAGCAGCCGCTGGCATCGTGTTCCTCATCTACTTCGCGGGACGCCTCCTTCCCGACCGCCGCGACGACACGTTCGGCGAAGAACGGCGTCTCTATCGAGCTGAGTTCTATGTCCCGGAGGATTCGCCGCTCGTTGGCAGCACGCTCGCGGGAGCCGGGCTGGCCAGTCCGGCTGGTGCGGAACTCATATCGTTGATGCGGGACGAAGAGGACCTGCTAGGCGACGCTGACAACGTCCCTCTGGAAGCGAATGACATCCTCTCCTATTCCGGCACGATCGACGGCGTGTCATGGCTGTGGAGTGCCATCGGCCTGTACCCGACGCTCCCTCACGAGGTCACGGGACGAGAACACGCCCATCATCTCGTCGAGGTAGTCCTCGCGACCGATGCGACCCATGAAGGCCGGTCCATAGTCAAGCTACCGTTCCGGTCGTTCGACGAGGAGCTAAAAGTGGTCGCCATGTCCCGTGGCGGCGCCTCGCTCGATCGACCGGTCGGAGCGCTCAACACGCTGGCCGGCGACAACTACGTCCTCGAGGTTAGCGATGAGTTCTTCGACGCCGAAGGCCTGGACACCGAATTCGCGCTGATCAAGAGGTTACGAGGCTATCGCGTCCAGCGGACCGGCCGGGCCCTGGCTGCAGGCCTAATAGTCTTGACGATGATTGCGTTCTCCGCCTTTGGCGTGATGAGCCTTCTCAACGCCGCCTTGTTAGCAGTGGCCGCGCTCTTCGCAACAGGATCGCTCACCTTTCGAAGGGCTTTTCGCAGTATCGAGTGGGAGACCTACGTCGTCCTTGCTTCCGCTGTCGGCCTGGCGCCGGCGGTGACCAACAGCGGCCTCGCCGACGAAATCGCCAACATCATCTCCGCCATATCCGGTGATCAGGCTCTTATCGCGTTGATCGTAGTCTTCGTCGCAACGGTTGTTCTTACCAACGTCGTCACAAACGCTGCGGCAGCAGCTCTGATGTTTCCCATCGCGCTCGGTATCGCCGCGGATCTCGAGGTCAACTGGGAGCCGTTCGTCGCGGTCCTCATGCTGGGGGCCTCATACGCGTTCATCAATCCTGCCGGCTATCAGACCAACCTGATGGTGCAGAAGCCCGGTGGCTACACCTTCATGGATTTCGTCAAAGTGGGTCTTCCCCTCACGCTCATCGGCGGCGCCGTGGCGGTCCCGCTCGCCCCGCTCCTGTACGGCCTCTAATCGACCGGCACTCGCGATTTCCAGAGCCTCGGACGGCTACCTAAGATTAGGTACAAAGATCACTAGTCCTAGCCTGTCCAGCCCAGGAGCTATCCTCGTAGGCTTCAACTGAGAGGAAGACCAGCGATCCGTTCAGAAGAGAAGGGAACTCAGAGATGACGAACGACGTGCCAACTCAGGTGATAGTAGCGGCTTTCGACGGAATGGACTCCGCGGAGGAGGCTTTCGACGACCTCAAGAAGCTGCAGAAGGAGAAGTCCATAAAGATCGAGAACGCCGCCATCCTGCGAAAGGACCATGACTCGAAGCTGCACGTCCGGGACGTGAAGGACATGACCGGTACCCGCGGCGCTGTCCTCGGCGGCGTTACCGGCGCCGTTGTCGGCGTGATCGCAGGGCCAGTCGGGTGGGTGGCGCTCGGTGGGGCGACGATCGGCGGCCTCGTCGCCAAGCTCAAGGACGGCGGCTTCGACAACAGCCGGCTCGAGCAGTGGGGCGACCAGCTTAAGCCCGGCACTTCCGCTATTGTCGCCGTCGTCGACCACATCTGGGTGCGAGATGTCGAAGTAGCGCTGAAGGAGGCCGCACGCGACGTCATGACTCTGGAGATCGGCAAGGAGATCGCCGGGCAGCTAGAGGCCTGACCGCAGGCCGATCCAGGGTCAGGCGATACGTCGAGAACCTCTAGGACGTCGCGGAAGGCGACACGCGCAGTCTCTTCCGGCCACCGGGCCGTGGCTCGCGAGCCATCCGTCCGTCTGCGTTGTACAGCACGTCCGGCTGAGCCGCGTCAGGATCGCGCCCACAGAGCAGGCAAGTGTTGCCGTCCCCACCAGCGATCAGGCTGCCACTGCACCCCGGCCGGGGACAGGAGCTTGTTGCGAGTTCGGATAGCTGACCCAGTATGGTGCATATCCCGTGCATTTTGGTTGTCGTTTGCCCGCTGTGGTCGCGGAGCGACACTAGCTCGCCCAGAATCACCCTGAGCGGAAACTCAGGCAGCGTCGGATGGAGGAACGAAGCCCCCATGTCTACCGTGAAGTGATTTCGCCGGCCGACTGTCTTCGTCGTGATCATCCCGGCTCGCTTGAGATCAGTCGCGATCCCCCACACGCCTCGCCGCGTGAGCGACGTCGCGTCGGCGATTTGTGCAACCGTACAGCCGGGGTTTGCCGCGATGTAGAACAGGATCGAGCCGCGGCTGGACACCAAGTACCACTCGTTGGTTTTGGACACCTTGTCTGACCTCCTTCAGTGCTCAAGCTGCCTGGTGAAGCCTGGCAGCGGTTGCGTCCCTACCCCTTGGATCCATCAACCCGCGGAATCCGCTCGCCTCAGTGAACTGCCCGGCTTCGGTAGGCATTGCATCACGGTGTGAAGTATCTTGACAGGCTCAATCTGCTCAAAGATCAGTAGTTCAAATGGCCTAGTAGGGGACCTTTGTCCGGGCAATCACGAACAGCCGTCTGGCGTGAACGGACTCACAGATTGACTCCACCGCGCCCAATGGCTACAGTGAGGCGAACTCTACCCCCTTGCACCGCCGACCCGTCGAAACAGAACGGTAGGCAATCGCGTTGGAAGACCAGCGTTACCAGACCACAATTTATCTATTTCTAGCTCGTTGGGCGGCGTGGGCTCTGGCGGCAGTCATCGTCATCGTCAACGTCTCCTCCGGTGACGAGACGATCGGCGAGCCGTGGCTACTTATCGTCACGTTGGCGCTCACTTTAGCTCTCACCGTCGACCCCATCGCTTCGAGGCTCCGCTCTACCGTCGCCGACCTGCTTCCCGATGGCGCCGACGCGCTCTTCGTGATCGGCCTCGCCAATCTCATCTTCGCGCTTCTCATCATCTTCGTCAGTGGTGGCTGGGGCAGCCCGTATTACGCTTACGCACTCGTGGCCTTGCTCCAGCCCGCTTCCATAGTGGGACTGCGCGCTCTTGGTCTCGTCGGTCTTCTGTTCATCGCGGGATACGTACTTGCGTTGGCCGTGGAGACCGATGGGCTGCATGAACCGTGGGAAGGGGGCAGCGTCGGTAACTTCGCTTTCTTCGTCGCTATGCCGATGCCCATCGCGATCCTTGTCAACCTGCTGTCCAGCACTGCGCGGCGACTCTCGGACGAGGAGACTAGAACGCGAGATCTGCTCGAAGAGAACGTCCGGCTCGAGGGCGCACGCAAGCAAGCGACAGTTGACGAAGAGCGGCACCGTATCGCTCGCGAGATCCACGATGGCATCGCCCAATCGATGTACGTGCTCTCACTCAACCTGGAGGCCGCGCGCGAGTCCGCCGGTGCCGATTCCGAACTCGGTAGCAGGCTTGGTCGCCTTGTCCACCTCGCCAAGCAGATGCTGCTCGAGGTCAGACAGTACATATTCGATCTCAAGCCGCTCCTCTCGGGCGAAGAGAACGTTAGCGCGGTCCTCCGGAAGCAAGCCGAGGAGTTCGCCACCATTTCCGGCATCCCCGTCTCCGTCGACGTACGGGGGCGCGAAGTATCGTTGCCCCTTAGCCACGGCGCGGCGCTCTATCGGATCGCCCAGGAGGCGCTCGCAAACGCTTACCGGCACGCGAACGCCTCTGAGATCGGGATCAGCCTGACTTACAGCCCGGAGGAGGTCAGGCTGCAGGTGAGGGATGACGGAGTCGGCTTCGACGCGAAGCGGTCCGGCGGCACGGGACTCGGCCACATCTCCGAACGTGTGCGAGAATTAGGTGGGCAGATGATCGTTGAGGCAGCGCCAGGCAAGGGCGTGATCCTGGCCGCGACACTGCCGGTTGACCGGCACAATGATACGAATTCTTATCGTTGATGATCACGAGGTGGTCCGTCTCGGACTGCGGTCGGCGCTAGACTCCGCCGACGACTTCCAGATCGTCGCTGAAGCCGCCACAGCCGACGAAGCCGTTGCCGGAGCCCGCAGCGCCCATCCCGACGTCGTCCTCATGGATGTCCGTCTCGGCCCCGGCGACGACGCCGGTGGTATCGACGCCTGCCGCACTATCCGTAGTGAGCTACCGGAAGTTACGGTCCTCATGTTCTCATCTTTCAGCGACCGCGCCGCCGTCCTCGCCTCGATAATGGCCGGCGCGTCAGGCTATCTCACCAAGAACCTCGGTCTTGCCGAGCTACGAGACGCAATTCGCTCTGCGGCCAGGGGGCAGTCTCTCCTCGATCCCACGGTTACCGCTCAAGTCCTCGATCAACTAAGAGCGCTGTCGTCCGGCAAGCGTCCGGCGGAGCAGCCCCTTTCTGACCGCGAACGCGAAGTCCTGGGACTCGTTGCCAGGGGCCTGACTAACCGCGAGATCGGTGAGCGTCTGTTCGTCAGTGAGCATACCGTCCGCAACCACGTTGCAAGTATCCTCAACAAGCTCGGCCTCTCCCGTCGCGTGCAGGCCGCGACCTACGCCGTGCGCGAGGGAATCGCGGACGACGAGAGCCTAACTGAAGACGCCCCCGGCTCGGAAGACGCGTGACCTGGCCCTTGCTCGTCAGCACCTCTGCTTGAAGGCATCGAACGCCACAGAGGAGGGGTGCTCTGGGCCCTCCAATTGATTCCTGGGATGCCGCGTCAGGCCGGGGTTGGGGGGTATCGCGAACGTGCGACAGACGTGCGCGCTAGTAGCAAGCGGTTTTGATTGTGCGCTCGTCCGAAGCACGCCCGCGATAGCGGCGATGACAAAGTTTTGCGGGGTCCGGGTTATCGCTCCCCTTCAACTTCCCGGACCCCGCTGCGAGGCCCTCAAGGAGGATTCGACCTCGCCACGTCTGGGGGAATAAGCCTACTGGGGGTGTGCGGCGTTACTCCCCGTGATGACGTCGTGTTGAGTAAGTCTCCGGCTTCGGTTGAGGCCGGGATCAGATGATTCGTCAGCTATCCTTCGCTGGCGGTTGAGGCTGGAGCCCGGACTTTTCATCAACGGGTCATCGCCTCACGTCCAGCTCCGGCCATCGCCACCAGGCCGGCTCAATCTGCAGCGGCTGTTCCGCGTACCAGACAGCACCAAGCATCGCGAGGAACACGGTCGCGTAACAGAACCAGATCATGACAGCACCTCGAAATTCTTCTCGGCCTTCACCTGAATGACTTCTAACCCGAGACTACGCGGGCGTACGTCACACACCAAGGACCGTAGGAATCAATTTGGGCTGATTCGGATGAACCAACCGTGATAGTCCGTTCGTACTGCCAGGCTGGCTTCATGACACGCTCCTGGAAGCCGAGGCCCGTGTCCGGAAGCCGCGCGGAGCCGTCTGATGGTACCGAGGCGTCGCCGGAACTTGGGCGATGCTCTGACTACTTGTTACCCTGTTCAGAGCACCGTGAAAGGAAGGTTCGAATGAGCGACTTTGTAGCCTACAAACTTGAGCACCCAATCTGCACCGTCACGCTTGACGACGGCAAGGTCAATTGCCTGTCTCCGCAGATGCTTGGCGAGATGAATGCCGCGCTGGATCGGGCCGAAGAGGACGGCGCGGCCGTGGTGTTGGTTGGTCGCAAGGGCAGGTTCAGCGCTGGATTCGATCTCGCGGTAATTGGCAAGGGTGGTAGCGACGCCGTCGACATGTTGATTAACGGCTTCCGCCTTGCCGAGCGCCTGCTCTCATTTCCGATGCCAGTCGTCCTTGCCTGCACGGGCCATGCCATCGCCATGGGCTCGTTCCTGCTGTTGTCGGCAGACTATCGGATTGGCGCCGACGGTGCCTACAAGATCGGAGCCAATGAAGTGGCGATCGGCATGACGATGCCGCGCTTCGGCGTGGAGATCAGCCGGCAGCGCCTGGCGCCTGCGCATTTTCACCGCGCCGTCATTACCGCTGAAATCTATTCCCCGGCCGGAGCTGTCGAGGCGGGCTTTCTCGATCAGGTCGTCCCGGAGGATGACCTGATCGCTGCGGCCCGCGACAAGGCCACGGCACTGGCCGGACTCAATATGCCCGCGCACACGGCCACCAAACTACGCGCGCGGGACAAGGCGTTGCAGGCCGTTCGCGAAGCGATCGAAGCCGACGAAGCGGACCTCCGCCAGTGACCCGGCGTTCCCTGCCACAGTGCCCGGAATCTCAGACGGAGCCACCTGAGTTCGCTTACGCCGTCGGTCTTCTTTCGTCAGAGCTTCACCGGCCGTTCAAGTTGCGCTGGCGGGGAGAGGACTGATGGAATCAGAAGCTGTGCGCGATCGGTACACCAAGCTTGCGCCGGACTATGACCGCATGATGTCATTCTGGGCGCCCGTGGATAGGTGGAGGCGTAGGGCGGTGGCGGAGACGAACATCCGCAAGGGAGACACGGTTCTGGACATCGGCTGTGGCACGGGGAAGAACTTTCCGTTCATAGAGGAACGAATCGGCCCACGCGGCAGGCTCATCGGGCTCGACTACACGCCGGCGATGCTTGAGCAAGCAGCCAGGAGAGTGGACGAGGGGCGCTGGAAGAACGTGGAACTGCTGGAGGGAAGAGCCGAGGAAGCAGACCGCATCGTCGAAGGGCCGGTCGACGGTGCGATGTCGTGGTGCTGTCTGTCCATCGTGCCGGAATGGGAGCGGGCGATCGCCGCCACCGCAAACCTGCTCCGCGCGGGAGGGCGCCTCACCGTGTATGACATGCGAACCACCAGGGTGAAGGGTCCCCTTGGCTGGCCGCTTACCCGGATCACGGAATGGTGGGTGAACCACTATGGCGTCGCCGACGTAAAGGTGGACTACGCCGCTATCAGGCCGTGGAAGGCAACGATGGCCAGGTATTTCACTGGCATCGTGTACCAGGAGATGGGCTTCGGCACTCTGTTCAGATGCACCGGCGAGCGGTCAGCCGCGCAGGAGAGCTGACGGAGCATCGCCGCGCCCTCCTCCAACGGCCCCTGGACGCCCCGCAGCCATAGTCGTCTTACGCCCTGCGAAGGCTCGTTCAGGCAGCCCCGAACAGACCGATGATCCGTCTGACCAATGTCATCACGTGATGGCGGCGTTCGACTGGCGTGTTGCCATTGCGAACGATGATCAGATCGAGAGCGGGCACCAGCATGATTAGCTGGCCGAGGTACCCGCTGGCGAAGAACGACCCGAGATCGTCGTCCTTGAGCAGCCACCAGTGCGCACCGTAGCCGCGATCGGGCTCATCGGGCTGGGCGGGCGCCGGGGTTCGCGCATAGTCGACCCAGCCCTCGGGCAAGATGCGCTCGCCGTCCCAGACGCCATCGCGCAGGTAGAGGAGCCCAAAACGCGCGAAGTCTCTCGGCGTGCAGAAGCAGAACGACGAGCCGATCCAGGTGCCAGAGGCATCGACACGGGGCCTGGCGCTGGCCATCCCGATCCGGTCGAAGAGTTCCCGCCGGAGGAACGCCAGGTACTCATCCCCCGGTCCAACGATGCGCTTGACGATTGCGGACACGATGTTCGAGGTACCGCTGGAGTAGTTCGACACGGTGTCTGGTGGATGATCGAGCGGGAATGATGCGGCGAAGGCGCCTGTGTCTTCGACGCCCGGAGGGAGCAGCATCTTGATTACGTCCGAGACCTTGTCGTCGACGTAGTCCTCCACGAAGTGGAGCCCGGAGGTCATGTGAAGAAGCGAGTCGAGCGTGATGGCTGCGCGTGGGTCGCCGGGCTCCTGCCATTCAGGCACCGCCGCTGGCTGCGATACGTCCAGGAGGCCGTCGCGCACCAGGACGCCAACTGTCGCGTGAAGGATGCTCTTCGCCATCGACCACGAAGGTTGCGGC
>SDBT01019586.1_pt1 | contig 10602 bp, 6 predicted proteins | sample 2277101 | NCBI WGS metagenome assembly SDBT01 (sample SAMN10404973, study PRJNA504765) | marine sediment metagenome | isolation source: marine sediment core GS10_PC15, 103 cmbsf | place: Arctic Ocean: Southern Knipovich Ridge | collected 2010
TGCAAACTGGGCAAATAGCCCCTCTATAAAGTGCTCTCTGTCATTTCTTAGAAAGTTTATATCCATATTCCAGCTATAACAGGGTTCACAGCTTGACATCTCATGATGGAGAACCGGCATCTGCCAGCAATTATTATCAAACTGCCAGTGCTTAACATGCGGACCTTCCCTGAACCATTTCAATGCCTCATCAAAAATATAATTATCGTGTTCGAGCAGCCCTGAAAAGGCAAGAAATAGTGGTCCTGCATCAAGGTAAAAAGCATGAATATTCTCTTCCCATTCTTTGCCGGTAACTTCTAATGGAATAAATTTATATTCCGTGCCATCGCAAGCTCTCCAGGATGGCATCTTACTGTAGGTATCCATAAATACTTCATTAAACCTCTCTTTGTATTCCTCTGCCTCTTCTTTCCATTTATTTGCTTCAAGGTGATTAATCTCCTCAAGAACCTTTACCACAGTATCGAGCCCTTTGTAAATCCAACCATCATTCCAGAGTGGCTGCGTCAGTGTCTTATTGTCACTTGCTACACCTGCCGGCATTATGCCACTAACGCCGGGGTGATTGTCATTTCTTCTCTGTACATATATCCACTCGCATGCAGCGAGGAGTGCGTTTATCCATTTATTCAAAAACTCGCTGTCCCTTGTAAGAAGATAATGCTCACCTACTGCCCACATAATGGAACCGTGTTCATTGAGCCACCTTATAAATTCGTATTTGTCAGGTGCGGATAAAAACCCGGGATAGTCAATAAAATACTCTCCTGGCGGCTTAGTATTGCCCTGGTCCTTTCTGTAAAGTTCAAGATATCTTTCGACATCTTTGTGGTATCCTGCCAGGTCAAGACCCCAAACCAGTGATATATTACTTGGTGTGGGCCAAAGGCAGTCATATGTGAAGGCTCCAGTACTCATTACATAATCATCATAGACTGGATTTTTCTCTGCTATGGTAAAAAGCCTCCATATTCCTGAAAGGAAAGTATTTTGGGGTATCTCGTCAGGGATTTTTATCTCTGTTCCTTTAGATATTTCTGTGTCCCAGTACTTCATCGTCTCTGTAAATGCTTTTTTATAGCCACAGGCAAGCTCATCATCAATCTCGGTTTTATCTACAGGCAGTATTGGTATTAAAAGTTTTGCACCGGATTTGCCATTTTTAAATTTGAGCCTTATTTTCATAAAATTTCTGGTGTCTTTATAAAGAGGAAATTTATGTTTAAATTTCTCAAAAAACTCGATTTCTTCTATATTGTTTCCCGTTACTGCAAGTCTTATCCTGCCGTCGTCCTGTACAAGCATATTCTCCGACATACTAAGCTTATGAGCATAAACCTCTCCAGGGTACTCATTCCTGCTATTGGCATGAGCAATCATACTGTGTCTAAGTTTATGTTTGCTTACTTCGACAAGAAATGTTATCTCTTCTTCGGGTAATAAGAAGTCTATTTCCTTTTTTACTTCAAAATCAATCCAGAGATACATCGGCTCGTCCCCATCTATAAGCTCCCTACAGCCAGGGACATGGGCAAATGATGTGCTTTTTATCTCCAGGCCATTTAGAAATTGTGTTGTAATAATCGCCGGCTTCCAGCCGTCTACATAGCTCTGTTTTACCGGCATATTGTCAGCTAGTTTACCCAGATAATCCCTTATTATGCCATTTTGCCAGAAAAAACTGAACTGCGCGTCAGAATCGTGATATTTTTCCATCCCTTTTTTCCATTCCGTATTTATGGGTATGGCCACATCGCCATTCCAGAGCATAATAAATTCAAAAAGGCAGTTCTTCCAGCCCAGCTGTGTATACTGGTTTTTCATATGGGGATACCAGCCAAGTGCCTTTCTCATATCTATTTCGGGTTTTGAGTTTTCTGGCATTATCTTCATGTGTCTCCTCTGTTTTAGGGATGACTTAATAATTGAGTTTCTATTATTCTTTTTATTAAACAGTATCTGCTTTTAATCAGATATTTTTAACTTAAACATTTCATTAGATTTATTTTTATATTTCTATTACCTGCCAACCTATCATCCTGCCAAAGTCTGAAATCATATTTTTAACATCTCCATATACCATTGCAGAGTGATGAGTGCCTCCAGATCTGCTAAACTCGGACAAAAACTCTGAGATGCCCAGCTTATGCCTGAACCACCCCCTTATTGTTTTATCCATATTGTCTTCTTTGGACATATCTATTACCTCTATTTCACTTAGTATCAACCTGAACTTATACTGTGAGTCCGGTGCAAGGTTTATATAGAGGGCCTTGCCCGGTTTGTAGCACCCGGCTGCAACAGCAGGTGGGGAAACATCAAGCAATGATAGATCCTTTTCAAAAAGGACCGGTTTTTTTAAAGCAAGGTCTATATTCATCTCTCCCATATGGCTTAAGAAGATACTATCACCATTCCAGTCAGGACAGAACATCTCAACAAATGTACTCTCAGGGTTTCCTGCAAGAAGTGCTCCAACAAGTGATGCTGTCAAGATATCTCCTTCTCCTGCAAAACCTGTACCCTTAGCCATCTGCTTGCTTGCTTCGAGAAATGGGATCGTGGGAAAACCAGAGTCTGTGTCTATTGCTGAAAAGTTATATGTAAAGGCTGTAAGATTATTTTTTTTAATCCACTCTCTTATGGCAAGACCTATCCTTACTGTATTTGTATGGACCTTTTTGTCAAGATTATCAACCTTAAAAATCTTATGATCTTCTAATATCTCATTTTTTACTTCCTGAGAACTTTCTTCAGGAAGTAAATCTGATATTTGCTTAAAATTAGCTTCAATAACCTCAGTACCCACATCTTTTTTTAGATCACCTGCAGGTATAAAGAAATCTCCCATACCTTTAAAACTTCCACCTATTCTTCCAACCTTCTGGGATCTCATGGAATGGACAAGACCAGCAGACCTTACTTTTTCTACCACCCTGTCCAGTACATCTGATTTATCGTAGTGGCCTGTCTCAATAAAAAACTTTTTTCCTTTTTTATAAAGCTCACTGCATAAATCCTGAACTCCATGTATTCCATGATTATACATTATCTCTTCTTCGCTCTGGTCGGGACAAAAAGATACTGCAGGAGTTGTATTTAAGATAATAATTGGAATATTTATATCGGATAGTGCTTCAACCGATTCAAGTGATGGTGAATATGCAAGGTGCAGGCTTATAATAGCAGCTACTTCTTCGGTCTCAAAATATTTAATTGCCTTTTCAAACTCATCTTTAGTCCTGCTGATTTTTGAATCCTTTATTATTAGGCCCTTTTCTTCAAGACTTTTTTTGATATCAAACAAAAACTCTTCCATACGGTTTCTAGAATCTGGAAGCTTCCTATCATAGAATTCCAGATACAGGGGAAGCAGTCCCGTTTTTATTTTATTCATAGTCTTTCTCATTTCCTTTAATTTTTCTTTTAAGACTTTATAGTCTTTTATTTAGCTTAAAAACCAATCCATATACAGCTAAATACTTTTATATTCCTATTTGTTCATCTTTTCAATTAATATGGATAGCTTTTCTGCCTTCCCTTTTGCTTCATCCATCGTCATTAAAATAAGATTGACTGTTACAAGTCTAGGCATCAAATCCTCAGTAACAGGACAAAGGCCTTTTTTATACCTGTAATCACTTTTCTCAGTATAAAACGGGCAGAGTGTCGGGCAATGAGAGTGCTTGTAAAGGGTTGGTTTTTTAAACAGGTCAAAATCATATGGAGCTACGTGGTTAAATCCAAACCTAAGTTCAATACCAAGTTCTTCACTTAGTTTTTTAAATTTATCATAATCAAGCCCAAATTTATCACCTTCCCAGGTGCATGCAAACCAGTAGCCTGATTGTACCGCATCTTCTGGCACTCCCCTGTTTTTAAGCCACTCACATCCTGAGATCACTTCATTAAACATCTTAAGCGTCTTATTGTAGAGCCCTTCTATCCTTTCATTTACTTTTCCAAGCTGGGCAAGCCCCAGAGCTGCAGTAGTCTCATTCATCCTGAAATTTAGTGTCATAAAATGAGATGATTCGCCACTAAAACCCCAGACTTTTTCAATCTTTTCTGCCAGTTTATCATCATTTAATATGGTCATTGCGCCGTCTCCTGTTGAAAGCTGCTTGTATTCCTGGAAACTGAAAACACCCATATCGCCGAAGGTTCCGACATGCTGGCCCTTCCAATATGTATTTATTGCATGAGCGCAATCTTCAATTAGAAACAGATTATTTTTTTTACAGATATCCCTTATTCTGTCAATCTGGGCGCTTAGTCCCCACATATGAGTGACTATGACAGCTCTAGTGTTCTCTGTAATATTAGCCTCCAGTGAATCAGGGTCCATATTGTATGTGTTATAGTCTACATCGGCAAACCTTGGTACGGCATTAAAATATGCTGTTGCCAGTGCTCCAAAATGGACTATGGGATCACATATTACTTCTGTAGCGGTATTTGCCCCGCTTACAGACACGGCCTCAGCAAGACCAAGCATTGCATTTGCTTTTGCAAGAGCTTTTTTTGCTCCAGTATATTTTGCAAATGCATCTTCAAACCTTTCAACATACCCACCTTCTACAAGACTTAAGTCTCCTCTTTCTACTACCTCTATTAAATTATCAATTTCTTCTTTACCAAACTGGCGTATTTTTTTTACTGCTGATTCTGACATTTTATTTTCCTTTCCTGCTGAAAATTAAATAATTAAAAGTTTTCTTAAAGCGGCAGCTCAACTATCTTCTTCTCTTCTGCAGACTTTAGGATCGCAAAGACAAGCTCGCTTGTCTTAAATGCACTTTGTACATCATTTAGAATTGGTTTTCCGTTTACGATCCCGTCAATAAAATGGTCCATTGACTTATCCCATGTTTCAGAAATACCTCCCTGCTTATTGTCTGGAATCCATTCTTCAGGCATTTCTATAAACTCATCTTCGTGTCCGACTTCAAAGAATTGTGGGATCCAGTCATACCATATTTTATTATTTCTTACTGTAGCCTTTGTACCATAAAGGCTGAAGGTAAAGTCAAATGGGGTTATTGCGCCAAAACCAAGAAAACTCTTACCTATAGCCCCGTTTTTAAACCTTATTGTGGCAATAGCTGTATCCTCTGTCTCCAACTGGACTGCCCTCGGATGGTAAATATCCTTAAAGCAGCTGACTTCCTTTGCTTCTCCCATAAAAAACCGCAATAGGTCAATGGCATGTCCGCACCCTGCGTGGAAGATCGAACCTGCTATATCTTCTTTTGCCAACCAGTCAAATATGGGAAGATCCGGTGGTACATAATGGACATAATCGGATTCTGCATAATATAATCTTCCCAGATCGCCTTTGCTTGATAATCTTTTCACATAACCGTAAAGAGGATTAAATCTTCTATGGTAGCCTATCTGGTATTTGACCCCTGCCTGGTCTACAATTTTTTTTATTTCTCTGCAGTCATCAAGAGTTATTGCCATTGGTTTTTCACACATTATATGCTTTTTTGCTTGAGCTGCTGCTATGGTTATTTCCTTGTGAGTATCATTAGGGGTGCTTATCACCACAGCATCAATATCACTGCTCTTTAACATAGACTCGTAGTCTTTATAATATTTAAGCTTTACTCCGTTCTCCTTCATAAATCCATCAACGTTCTGCTGGGATTCGTCTGCTATCGCAATTAGCTTTGCTGATTTATTTTTTAATATATTGCGCCCGTGTTCAGAGCCCATCCATCCGGCACCAATTAGGCCTATATTGCATCTACCTGTCATCTTTATCACTTTCTTCCTGAAAAAATATTATTAACTATATCTAAAAACACATATTTTTTAATAATCCATTTCTTGTGTTATTGCCAGTAGTAAGAATTTATTGAATTACTAAAATCAAAGGACGCATTATCGAATATCCGGCTTTATTAAAACAATTTATATTTATCCCTGTAATAATCTACACTTACTGGATCAGGGGTGATGACTTTATATTGAGACTTGATTTTATTAAACCCATCTTGGAATGTTTTAAATATCCCAGCTCCATATCCTGCAATTATTGCTGCTCCCTTTGCTGCAAAATCTTCCTTTTGGCTTACAGGAATTAAAACATCGGTTCCGGTTATATCGGCAATTATTTGGGGCCATAATGTACTTTTTGACCCGCCACCGACCATTTTTATTTTTCTAATTTTCATTTCCTTTTCTTCAAAAACATTAAAAATCTTTTTAAGCTGGAACCCGGCTCCTTCCATAATAGCTTTTACAAAATCAAGATAGTTGTGCCCAATCTTTATATTTTCAAATGATGCTTTCCTGTCCAAATCAAAATCAGGACCATGAGCCCCGGTAAGATACGGATGGAATATAATACTGTTTTTAATCCCGGCAATACTATCCCTGTCTTTATCTAATATCCTATAAAAGATCTCCTCACTATCCAGGTTCATAAGATCTCTAGCAAACCATTTTATTGAAGCTCCCGCAGAAGGTATGGAATAGATAATACCGTACTTATCTTTAGTGATATTTCTTCCTATTGCAAAGAACCTTTTAGTATCGAAAAGAGGTTTTGGGATCATTTTAAAAATTACCCATGCTGTTCCTGTAGAAAGAAGTATTTCTTCTTCATTAAATATTCCAGCACCGATCCCTGCACAATACTGGTCATGTCCCCCATTTATGACTTTGACCTCATTATCTATATCAAGTTTTTGGCATATATCCTTCCTTAGATCTCCTATGACTTCGCCGGAATCCTTGACAGGGGATAACTTATCCTCACTGAAACCCATCAGATTTAAAATATCGCTGTCCCACCGCCTATCTAAAATATTATAAAACTGGGTTATCGAAGCATTGGAAGGGTCATGATAATTATTTCCGGTAATCTTTTTTAATATATAATCATTTACAAACATCACTTTATGTATTTTATTAAATACAGAAGGTCTGTTTTCTCTTAACCAGTAAAGAGACAGAAATGATATATTTGAATCAAGCCTCCACCCTGTCTTTTCATAGAACTCAATGTTTTTATCCTGCAGTTTCCTATTTGCATTAAAAAGGCTGGCTCCCCTTCTATCAAGCCAGGTGATTGCCCTTGTTAGCGGATCATAGTCTTTATCAACAGGTATAAGGGTTCCTCCCTGAGTGGAAAGAGATATTGCATATAGACCACTCTTTATATCATGTGTAACTATTAATTCTTCTAGTATTTTAATAATTGTTTTTACCCAGTCATCGGAATCCTGCTCATAGTATCCTTCCTGTGGGCAGTAGCTTTTATATGAAATATTATGTGAACTTATATGTTCTCCATTTTGTGAATACAGGGAACCTTTTATATTTGTTGTTCCGATATCTATGCCTATAATATATTTTTTATTCATGATTTTTATCGATAGAATATAGCCTTATAATGATATTTTTATAATAATTCATTATTTGATTCCTGTCGTTGATAAACCTCTCATAAAATATTTTGTTGCGAATATATATAATAATAGTGTTGGTATACTTGCAAGCACTGCCATAGCTAATATATAGCTATAATTTTGATTTCTTGCCGACTGAAAAAGAGCAAGTCCTAATGGAACTGTCTTAAAATTATCACCGGTGGTGGCTATAAGTACCCACAAAAAACTATTCCACGCCCCTATTGCATGTAAAACAATAAAAGTCATTAAAGGCGTCCTTACTAAAGGTAGGCCTATGCTAAGAAATATTCTAAATTCACCTGCACCATCTATTCTCGCTGATTCTATGATCTCGTTCGGTACAGAATAAAAAAATTGACGCATTAAAAAAACACCAAATGCATTTAAACTTATAGGTATTATTATTCCTGGATAAGTATTATATAGTCCCAAATTTACTACCAGTAAAAAAAGAGGAACCATAATAGCCTGAAACGGTATCATCAGATTGGATAATATTAATAGGAACAAGGCATTGTTACCTTTAAATTTATATTTTGCAAATCCATAACCGGCAGTAGTAACCAGAACCGTTGAAAGCATAATACTAAAAACAGTGACAATGAAACTATTTAAGAAATATCTTGGAAAGTGCATGTTTGGATATGTAAGAGATTCCCAATAATTTGTAAAAACCCATTCTTTCGGTATCAAATTAAACGGTATTGATATAATATCCGCATTGTGTTTAAAAGATGATAAAATCATCCATAAAAATGGAAAAACGTAATATAGGCTTACTGCAATTAAAATTAAATATAATATATATCTTAGGATATTTTGTTTAGTTATTTTAATACTTTTTTGCATATCCCTCCGTTATATTATTTTTCATGCTTTGATTATTTTGAATTACATTATTAAAAAATATTAATAACATTATTCTTTAACTCTATTTATTCTAAGTTGAATAATGGAAAATGTTAATAATATCAAAAAGAATATTATTGACAGAGCGCTGGCATACCCTATTCTTGTATTAATAAATGCCGCTCTGAATATAAGGATAGGTAATACTTCTGTGGCTCTTGCAGGTCCACCCATATCCAATAATACCCACTGTATTGGAAAAGAACCAAATGTAAATATTACGACAGAAAGAAATACCAGGCTCATTGTAGTTTTCATTTGTGGTATTGTTATATGGATCAATTTTGTCCAGAAACCTGCCCCATCGATTTCTGCAGCCTCATAATATATTATAGGTATATTAAGCAAGCCAGCTAGAAATAGAATCATATAAAATCCACCTGTAAACCAGAGATAAACAACCACTGCACTGATAGGGGCTATCTGTGTCGATGTCAGCCAATTCACGTCTAAATTAAAAAATTTACGAAATAAGACGTTAAGAATTCCACTACCATGAAATATAAGTCTCCATCCCATTAAAACTCCAACTGTCGAAAGAACACTGGGAACAAAAAATAAAGTTTGAAAAATTCTTCTAATTTTGGGGCCAATCCTTGTAAGAGCATAAGCTAGGCTAAAAGAAATAATTATTGTTAAAACTGTGCATGCCGCTACAAATTGAAGACTATTCACCAGGGCATTTAGAAATTGAGGGTCCTTTAGTGCTCTTATGTAATTACTAAAACCTACAAATATTTTAGGACCTGTCATATTCCATCTAAAAAAAGAGGTAAAAATTGAATTTCCTACCGGATAGGTTACGAAAATTAAAAACATAATAACTGCGGGTAATATAAACAAATATCCTGTATTTTGAAGTCTTTTGATATAACTGTATTTTTTTACTTTCATATTCTATTCTCACCAATCAATTATAATATTACCTAGAATATTTTGTTGTCCATACCTTTTTAAAAAGGTATGGACAACATTTTTGTAATCGAATAATACTATATATAAATAATATTACTCAATTCCTGCAATAACCTCTAACTCAGCAATAAGTCCCTCTAGAGCCTCTTCGTTTGACATACCAACAATAACTACATTTTCCGCAGCTGCTGTTATAGCCTGTTTAATCTCACCTATATATGGACTCATTATACTCACTGCGCCTTTTTGAATATCTGCTTCAAATAATGGCCAATCCCTGATTTTTTCACTAAGCACAGCAGTAGTATTAACAGCTCTTGGTACATAGAAGTTCATATCTAACCATACTGGGTGACTCGTAGCAAACTCAGCCCACTTGAAAGCCCATTCTTTATTTAGAGAAACTTTTGGAACATGTATCCCACTACCACTAACTGGTCCTCCTACATCTGGCCCATCTGCAAATCTTGGCCATGGAAAAACTATAATATCATCAAATGGTACTTCATTGGCTTCCAAAATTCCCCACGTCCAATCACCACCACTTAACCATGAGGAAACTACTCCGCTTCCTACTAAAAAGTCTGGGTGTGCCCAGCCGGTATTTACATCATGCGGTCTACCCCCATCTGCAAAACCGGTATAAAGTGAAAAGGCTTCAAGTCCTCCTTCAGTTTTAAGACTATCAATCATCTCCGGCAGGTTGCTAGATGGTAAACCCTTCTGCTGCAGAAAAGTTCCGATATACAGATAAGGAGCCCGCACATATCTTATAGCCATACCAACCTGAGTTGTAACACCGTCTTCAACAATAGTCATAGCATTAGCAAATTCCATAAATTCTTCCCATGTTTTAGGAATATCAGTCTCCGGATCGAGCCCGGCTGCTACCATATTTGGCTTATAGACCCATCCCATCCAGTTACCTATAGTCATAGGAACTCCAATATATTTACCATTATAAATATTAATACTAGCCTCAAATGCACCTGGGGCAAATCTCTGTACGTACTCTTCTATCGATTCTGCACCTACTGCACTTGGAATTATTTCTGCCAGTATATCGTTTTCCAAAAACCATACTTCGCTCTCACTTCCCATAAAAAAAGCATCAACTGGGACGCCACCTGCCAAAGAAGTTTGTATTTTTGGTCCAAGTTCTGCCCCTAAAACAGTAATTTCTATTGTAACATTAGGATATTCCGCCATAAATTCATTTGCCACGTCAACAAAAACAGCATTGTTTTCTTCCCCCATACCCTCCTGAAAAAAAACTAAAGTAACCGGGTCTGTTGTCAATCCTGATTTTGTTTCCTCTTCCACAGCTTCTTCAACCTCTTTTGTTCCCTGA
>SDBT01019587.1_pt1 | contig 10602 bp, 8 predicted proteins | sample 2277101 | NCBI WGS metagenome assembly SDBT01 (sample SAMN10404973, study PRJNA504765) | marine sediment metagenome | isolation source: marine sediment core GS10_PC15, 103 cmbsf | place: Arctic Ocean: Southern Knipovich Ridge | collected 2010
CCCAAGGAGACGTGGTCGCTGATCACCTGGATCATCTACGCGATATTGATCCACTTCAAATACGTATCGGGCCGTTTCGGCGTAAAGGACCTCAACACCTTCAACGCCGTCTGCTCGATCATTGGTTTCATAGCCGTCATCTTCACCTACTTCGGCGTCAACTTCGTCCTCAGCGGCCTGCACTCATACGCCTGAGGACGCTCGGGGCGCGCGCGGATTCGGGTTCAGGCGCTTCCGTTTCCGACGACCTGAAAAAGATTGGGAGGCCGCCGATCGGCTTGACCGAGCGGACGGCCTCCCTGAAGCTATCCGGGAATTCTCCTCAGTATTTGTAGAACCAGAACATCTCGTCGCTGGTTACGATGGTCAACTGCGCCTCATCGAGATCGGCCCCTCTGACCCGCCAGTATATCCACCCTCCCGCGGGCACGGCGCTCCACAAGCCGTTCGGCATCGTCCAACTCGTGTCTCCGATCGTGATGTGCATGTTCGCATAAGTCGACCACCACGGCCCGTATACCGACAGCGAGAAGTCCACGGCATATACATTGTTGGTCCCTCCGTCGGCGCTCCAGAGAAATGTCGGCGCGCTGAGCGGGGTCGCGTACTCGACCGGCGACACGAGGTTGATGGTCGTCAGGGGGCTCAAAGCCACGCTCTGCCTGAAGTTAGCCACGGTGAAGGCCGAGGCGTTCAACGCCTTCCTGTTATCGGCGCCCGCCGAAGGCGTGCATTCGGGAACACCCATCGGGGCGCCGCCATACGTGACATCGGGATTGGACCAATATTGCAGCCTGGCGCAGCTGAAGCCCAGATCGCTGCAGTCGTCGTTGTACCCCATGATGGTTCGCCATCTGGCCGTCGTATCCACATACGCCTTGTTGCTCGTGCAGGGGTAGCCGCCGTCGTATGTATCGACATACCAGTCGTGCCGGGCCGACATATTGTGACCCAACTCGTGCCCGAACGAGTAATATCCCGTCGCGCAGCTCTGCTCGACAACGCTGAAAGCGGATGACTCGAAAGAAGGAGATACCGTATCCGTAAACCAGGCAATACCGCAAGCCTCCACGCTCACAATCCAGAGGCTGACACAGTCGGCGCCGTACGCGTTTCTCAGCGTATGGACGTTGTCCATATAGCCGTCGCTCGCGCTCGTGAGCCGGATCAGGTCGGTATTCATGTTGCCGGATTCCACGTATGCCACCTGGGCCGCATGGACGAGCCTGAGTCTCTGGGTGATGCCGCTGTTCGAAAAAGAAGTGTTCGTCTCATCGATCGCGAGCTGGATCTCCGCCGTTATGTTGCCCGACGCGCTCGCCGCGGCGGGAGTATAAACCACCATAATATCGATGAAAGAGGCGTCGTCCCGCCCGATCGGCGGAGAATCCGAGTCCAGTCCGGCGGGGACATCCGGCGTGATGGGAGGAATCTCGTCGGGGAAAGCCGATTGGTCGATCTCGCGAATGGAATGAACGCCGTCGCCTACCGGGCGCACCTGATAGAAAACGCCCTCGACCACGATGTTGGCGACCAAGTCGTCGCCGTCGACGACCAGCGTCGCCTGAGATCGCGGGACTCCCTCGATCCGGCCGAACCACGTGTAGCTCTCCGCGCTCCGGCGCTCCAGCCGATCTCTGACGGCCGGATGCGACGCGTCGCCGAAGAGGTTCAGGACAACGCTTGCCGCGCCACCGGGAAGCCCCTCGCCGCCAATGCGGCGGGCGTCAACCCACACGAGCCGGCTTCGGACGACAGTCGCATCCGTGGGTCCTCCACCGCCCGCCCGATATAAATCGGCGTGGATACGCGTATCCACGAAAAGGCCCTCCTCCAGACCCGCGGCGGACGCCGATGACTGCAATAGGCACAGCACGGCCGCCCCCGCCAGGATCAGTCGGATTACACCCCATGAGATGATCGGCTTTTCCGTGTGAGCCATGTTCAATCTACCTCCTTATTATGGAATCGTAAACTTCGTGTTTCCCGCTCAGGCGACGCCGACACTATGCCGCATAAAATAGGACGAGGCGCCAAACTTTGTCCTCGCCGACACATATATGTGCGTTTTCAGCAGGAATTATCGCTGCATCCCAAGGTGAAAACTATCGGCGAAACCATCGCAAAGCGAGATTCCCCAGCCGGTTAGCGCGCAGCCTGCCGGGGCGGGCGCTCCTTGATTTCGTATTTAAGATCAGCAAGGGCGGCGCCAAGAGGAGAAGGATGTAGAAACCCGTTTCGATGATCCCTCGGCTTGGCCCAAGAGTGAATCGTCGTCTGAATCGTCGCGAGGTCTTTCTTGACAATTTCTCCGTATTGCTTTATTCTATATACTGACCAGTTAGTATAGAAAGAGGACCGGACGGATGGCGAAAACCAAAAAGGATTTCCAGTCGGAGCAGTCGCGCGCGGCGATCCTCAATGCTGCCATGGACCTGATATCCAAACACGGGTTCAGCGGGACTACCGTCGACAAGATCGCCGCCGAGGCCGGCCTGAGCAAGGGCTCCATCTTCTGGCATTTCAACAACAAGGAGAACCTCTTCCGCGCCGTCATTGACACTATCCGCGGCGCGCTGTTCGAGGGGCTTCAAAAGGGCATGCGCGACGATCTGAACGCCAGGGAAAAGATCGTCCTGCTGCTCGACAACTATGCCGAGCTGATCGAAACCGACTGCACTCGCTGCATCGACCTGACGGTTCTCATCATCGAGATGGTCGAGACGAATCCTCATATGGCCGAAGAACTGCGCGACCTTTTTGCCGAACTCACCGAAATGCTCACCTTTCTCCTCGAAGAAGGAAAGGGTACGGCGGAGATAGCCGGGTCGCTCGATTCTAAAATGACCGCCTACGCCGTCGTAGGCAACCTGCAAGGTCTAACCGTCCAGTACTATCTCAACCGCAACAAGCTCGAGTACGGCCGCCTCATGGACGCATACAAGGGCCTCATCTTAAGCGGCCTCTTCGCCGCGTAACGAGCGTCACTCCCGCGCCGCCCCCTACCCTGCCCGCAAGGCGCCATGCTCCAGCCTGCCGAGCATACAATGTCGTGGCATTCGCCTCCCCCTAGAGCGTTTGACAACGGCCTCGCTATTGCGATAGAATTCAAATGAAAGAGGCGTTGCGAAGCGACCTTCTCACAATCTGCGCGGCGGGAAAAGTTCTCGAACACACTGGCGGAAAGGAGCGGACTTTCCCCGCTCCCATACTTATGGAATAGATCCTTTCACATTATGGCCCATTACGACGTCCTGATAATCGGAGGAGGCATCAACGGCTCGGGCATCGCGCGCGACTGCGCGATGCGCGGACTCAAGACGATCCTCGTCGAAAAAAAGGATTTCGCCGCGGGCGCCACCGGAACGTGCAGCGGCATGATCCACGGCGGCCCCCGCTACCTTGAATACGACATCGAGACCACCCGATCCTCCTGCAGGGACTCCGGCTACATCCAGAAGATCGCGCCGTTCCTCCTGTTCCGAATCCCCTTCGTCGTTCCCGTGCTCAAAGACAGCAAGCACGGTATGGAAGCTATCGAGACCTTCATGGAGGCCTACGACCGATTTGTCCACCTGAAAAACGGCCGGCCGCACACGCGCCTCACGCGGGCCGACGCGCTAAAGCTCGAGCCCGGCCTCACCGAAGACGTCGTCGGCGCCGTCACGATGGACGAATGGGGATGCAGCCCGTTCCGCCTATGCGTGCTCAACGCGCTCTCCGCCCATCGCCATGGCGCGGAGATACGAAACCACACCATCGCCGAAAAACTGTTGATCGACGAAGATCGCCGCGTGCTGGGCGCAAGGCTGCGCAACGTACTCACTGGCGAGCACGAAGAGGCGCGCGCGCGCATCGTGTTCAACGCCGGAGGGCCATGGTCTCCGCAGGTCGCCAAAATGGCCCATGCGGGGGTGAAAATTCGCCCGGCCAAGGGCGTGCATCTCGTCTTCGACCGCCGCCTGTCAAACGTGGCGATAACGGCCGAGACTATCGACGGCCGCGCCATTTTCTTGCTTCCATACGAGAACACCTCGCTCGTCGGCACGACCGACGACGACTACTACGGAGACATGGACAACGTGCGCGTCACGCGCGACGAAGTCAAGTATCTGCTCGAAGGTGTCGAGCAGGTATTCCCGTCGATACGCCGCGAGCGAATCATCAGGGCGTTCGCGGGGGTCAGGCCCACCCTCTATGAGTGGCGAAAGCCCGAGGACGATCTCTCGCGCGAGCACAAGGTGTTCGACCACGAGCAGAGCGAAGGCATAAAAGGATTCCTCTCGATTGCCGGCGGCAAGCTGGCAAGCTACAGGATGATGTCCGAGCACGCCACCGACGTGATCTGCCAAAAACTCGGGATCAAAGAAAAGTGCCGGACCCACCTCGAGCCCTTGCCCGGCGGCGAGAGCGAGGTCGACATCCTCGAAGCCTCGCGCGAGTATGAAACGCCGGCCTACATAATTCAGCGGCTCTACCAGCGCTATGGAAGCGATTACACCAAAGTACTGGCCGAGGGGCGCTCCGGCTCGGCGACGGCGATGGTGTGCCATTGCGAATCCGTGACCGAGGCCGAGATCCGGTATGTGATTCGCCACGAATGGGCGCGCACGCTGGATGACGTCCGCAGGCGGACCCGTCTCGGGGCCGGCCCGTGTCAGGGACAGCGCTGCACCCTGGCCGCGGCGTGCATCCTCGGCGAAGAACTCCACCTCGGCCCCGACGAGCTCGGCTCGACGGCGATGGAATTTCTTCAGGAGCGCTGGAAGGGCAAAATGCCCATCCTATCGGGACTGCAGCTCGCGCAGGAAGAGATAAACCGGGCCGCGCATTTCCTCTCGGCGAACCTTGGAGAGATGCTCGCGGCAAAGAGGTACACCTCCCATGGAGGCTGACGTAATCATAATCGGCAGCGGCATGGCCGGCGCCGTGGCGGCGCTGAAGGCGTCCGAAAAAGGGAGCGACACGCTGCTCATCCGCAGGGGACACGGCGCGACAGCCATGTCGTCAGGCGTGATCGACGTGGCCGGACCCACCGGCTTTTTGCGGGGCGATGACTGGGAAACGCTGCCTCCGACAAGAGACCGCCTGGAAGACATGCTGCGAACCAATCCGCTTCATCCGTACTCCATGGCGAAAGGCGACGGAGGAAGCGTCGACCGGCTGCAATCGATGCTCCGAGACGCATGCAATTTCGCTATCGAGAAGATTCCCTCCCTCGATTATATGGGATCGCACGAGCGCAACATGGCATTGCCGACGGCTCTCGGAACGGTAAAATTCTGCGCATACGCGCCGGCCTCGCTCGCCTCGGGCGACCTCACGCGGATGCGACAGGGCAATTTATTGCTCGTCGGGCTGAAGGGGTTCCCATACTTCCGCCCCCGGATATGCAAGCGCTCCCTGAGCGAATACTCGTCTCGGCATCAGCCCGAAGCGTTGTCGAAAGTTGAATACATCGAGATCGAGATGCCCGGGAGAACGATGCGCGTCACGCCGTTCGGAGTCGCGGGCCTTTTCGACGAGCCGGACGTCTGCGAAAAATTCGCTCAATCCCTTGGACGGAAAATCGGCGACGGCGTCACGCATGTCGGGCTGCCTCCGATCCTTGGATTGAAGCGCCATGCGAAGGCGTTCGAGACACTCGATCGCGAGTTGAAGCCGAAAGTATTCGAACTTATCTCACCCAGCTACTCCGTGCCGGGCTACAGGCTTCAAGCGGCTCTCGAAAAAGCCCTGCGCGACGGCGGCGTGCGAGTCGTTACGGCGGGAATCTCCGAGGTCGAGTGCGACGGCCGACTCATAAAGAACCTCGTGCTAGAGGGCATGAAGTCCGGCCGAACGGCCGCCGCCGGGAGCTACATCGTGGCCACCGGTAAGTTCAGCTCGGGCGGCCTCGTCTCGGATGACTGCCCCAGGGAGCCGCTCTTCGGGCTGCCGCTTTTTGTCGATGGCGCCCGCGTCGACGACAAGTTGCTGGGATACCTCCTCAATTGGGACGCTTCGAGCAAGCAACCTTTCCTTAGCTGCGGCGTCCACGTCGACTCCTCGCTCCGCCCGCTCGACGCGTTCGGCGAGCCGGCCTACGACAACCTGTACGCGGCGGGCTCGATTATCGGCGAATACGATTACATCGCCGAAGGATGCGGATTAGGGGTTGCCGCTCTCACCGGCTGCCTGGCCGGCGAAAGGGCGTCGGCCTGACTCGGAAGGCGAGGAGCCGCATGAGAATTGTCGCTCTCAGCGCGCCCATGGAGTAAAGCCCCAGCGACACCTGGACGCCCTCGGCACAATCAAGCCGCTCTATATCGCGCTTATCATGACCGGAGCGGACAAATACTGGGGAAAATCCGGATATCCCGAAAAGTGATGCGGCATGGAAAGAGACGCCACACTCCTGCTCGCGGATCGAGGTGTCAAGATCATGGGGATAGACGCCCGGGCCCTTGACCGATCGTTCAAGGGCCCGGCCGAGGATTTCCACGGGACGGCCGACAGGTCGCTTCTCCGGAAAGGCCGCTTCGCGGGCATCGAACGCGAGTATCGCTACCTGGAAAAGCTCACGAATCTGGACTTTCCGCCGGCATATGGATTCCAGATCGCCTGCTTCCAGGTAAAGAAAACGGACGCAAGCGCGGGCTGGGCAAGGCCCGTGGCCACCCTGGAGCGATAGCGTTCCGAATCGGCGCGGCGTCGACCTCACGCGGCGTGGCCGCCGCGGGCAGCCCCTGCTTAACCCCTTACATGCAAAGGCCTTTAGCTTGCAAAATCACCCTCCCTATGGTAGAATCGAAAGTGTGGAAGATCATCTCTTATTCCAGTGTCGCTTGCTTGAAAGGATTTTCAGGTCTCTCGATAACGTGGTCCTTTTTGAAAATTCCTCTGAATCTCATACACCGATAGTCCAGCCCAGCTAGAAACGACAGATCGTTCCGCGGGAAACGGCCAGAGAGGGAAACGGCGGCTATGCGAAAAAAAGAGGTTCTGGTTCAATCGCTCTCCATACTGACGGCGCTTGTCGTCGCACTCACCATCGCGGCCGGCCGGCCCCCGACGGCTCACGCCGATTCCGCCAAGGATTTTGTCATAGTTATTGATATATCCACCAGCATGGAAGACATCTTCGACGACGTCAAGAAACTGTCCAAGCGCACGATAGGCAGGGCGTCGATCGGCGACAATGTCGCCGTCATCACCTTCGGCGAACAGGCTACTCTGGTCGACCGAAGGCAGATCAGGGGAAAATCCGACCTCAAGAAACTGCAGGATCAAGTCGACGCGCTCTACCCGACCGACTATGCCACCTACATCAACCAGGGCCTTGAAAAAGGGCTTTCCGAGCTGCACTACCTCTTCGACAAGAATCCCGACCGCGAGCGCGTGCTGCTGTGGCTGAGCGACGACAAGGATAATCCGCCCGAGGCGCTCGGCGAGGACTTCATCACTCTCGACAAGCTCAAGCAAGGCGCCGACGACTTCGATCACGGCAATGAATGGTTCGCCTACGACGCGCCGAATTTGGAGGGTCAGGTCGAGAACAAGGACAAAGAAGATTTTATGATGTGGGCCCGGCGCACAACGTTCAGGGTCGACGTGAAAGAGCAGCAGTTCGACCTCGGTACGTTCGAGGACGGCAACGTGAATAAGACGGTAACCCTGACATTCATGCCCCGGAATCCGGGCGCCGCCGGACTGGACTTTCTGGTCACGGCCCGCCTGATAAACCGTCAGGACTTCAGCAAAACGATCAGGCCAACTATCACCCCCGACCGCGTCACGGCCTCGGCAAACACATGGCGGCAAAAATTCCAGCTGTCCTTCAAGGCCGACCCGGGCGAATACAGCGGCGCCATCTCGTTCGAACCCATCGCCGGCGGCGCCCTGGACGTGCAGCCGCGGGCGGTGAACTTCAAGACCGCGATCGTGCCGCCAGAGCCGGAGATCGAAGAGCCGGTGGAGCCCGTCGAGGAGGACTCGGGCCCCGGGGGTCTGCTTGCCGACGCCAAGGCAAGGGGCATCATCGCCACCGAAAAACGCCCTCCGGGCACTACGCGCATCGAGAAACCCAGGATTTTCGGCCCCCTCGAGCCCGGCAAGAAGGACAGCAACACAATCAAGCTGTTCCTCAACAAGGAAGTCGCCGCGAACAGCATATTCCACGATCTCGCTCTCGATCTACCCGACGGCATCCAGTTCGAAAGCAAGATTACCGGGAAAGGCACAACGTTGACCGCCGAGATGACCGTCTCGGTCGACAAGAATATCCAGCTGCCCGAGACGTTCTCACTCAGCAGAAGCTACGAGGGCAGCCTCCGCTTCAGATCGAAGGAGCCTGGAGTGGAAGTGCTGCCGTTAAACATACCGATACGCCTGACCTTCGAGCCCGACGTAGTGCGCTGGGGCGGGACGATGCTCCCGCAGACCGGCGTCGGACAGGTCAAGGCCCGAGGCATGACCTTCGAGGAACTCACCGCGGCGATGAAGACGGGCAAGGCCGGTCAGCCATCCGCCTCGGAGACGACCTCGACGCTCCGCGAGTTCTTCTCAGAGGCCGGCTCGCGCATTGTCATGGTACCCGTTCTGGTCATAATAGTGGTCGTCATATTATTGCTGCTTTACAGATTGCGTCCCGCCAGCGAGGTCTTCATGGGCGAGCTCGTCGTGATCAAGGACCCGAGCGAATCTAACATGAAGAATATCAACCTCAAGCGCATCGGATCGCTCCATGACAAGAACGTGCTCGTCGTCGGAAACTCGGCCAAGGCCGATATTCGCCTGGGGCACGACTCTGTCGAGCCCGTGCATTGCCGTATCTCGGCCAGGACGGTCGGCGGCCGCACCGACGTCGCGATCCATCCAATCAAGGGAAACCCCGTAAAGGTCAACGAGATCGAGTACACGGAGAAGGCCACGCTTTCCGACAAGGACCTTATCGCCATCGGAGATTTCATACTGCTCTTTTCCAATCCCGAAGCGCAAAAGGAAGTAATCGCGCGCTTCCTCGACGGCCGAACGATGCGGGGAACCCCCGTGACGTGGGACATCGGGACCCCCTCTTTCGAGCTTCTGCGGACCGATCTCTCCGAAGCCGAGGATACAGCCGACGAGATCACGATAATAAGCTTCACCGACCTCAAGGCGATCTTCTTCCTCCAGGACACTCCCGGCTCCACAATGGGCATGCCCGCGGAGATGGTAAACAGGGAAGAGCTGGTTGAAGTCACCTTTTCAGACGGCGAAAAAGTCGAGGGATTCCCGCTCAGGGACTACTCCGACTCCGCCGGCAGATTCTACATCGTTCCGCTGGAGATGCCGAATATAGCATCGGTGCTGGTCGAGCGAGCGAGCGTCGTGTCAACGGAGAAGCGAAAGGCCCCAAGCGACGTGGAGGCCGCCAGATCCGGCGGGCTGTTCGCTTCGTTGCGAAAGCGCAAAGGCGCGGAGCCGGCCGAATAGGCGCTCTCGTCCGGACCGTCAGACATCGACGGCGCGTTCGATCCTTCCTTATCTTCTTCGGCAAGTCGATCTACTTGCCGACCTGCTGTTTCCACGGTAGAATTAATAGGGGGAGCGATACGTCTCCCCACGGTTTCGCCAAAGAACCGAGGTGCATCCGCAATGCGCGCCAAGCTCGCCATATTTTCCATCGGCCTGATCGCCTTTGCGATCGGCTGCGCCACCACGCCGATCTCGACCACCCTGCCGGCCGTTGTGGAGAACCCCGGCCAATTCCGAAACGAATACATCGAAATCACGGCGACTGTGATCGAGAACCCGCCGCCTCGAGGGGACGATTATCGCACGTGGTCTTTCAAGATCGGCGGGCCGGACGACTACTACATAGTGGCCAGCGAAGAGGGGTTCAACCCCTCGACGATCGACAAGGCTTATCGTCTTGTCGAAGACGCCAGAAGAGCCGGCGAGCCGGTGACGATCACGGGCAAGCTGAGGGTGGGGCCATACCGCGAGCTCGAATCGGGTATCGAGATCGAGCTGGTGTCGGTCCGATATCTCGGCTCCGAGATTGGCACCGACAAGGGCCCGTTCGTGGGAGGTTACTACTATCCTTACTACTACCGCGGACCGCTCTTCCTGCATTTCGGTCATGGGCGCCACCACGGTCATGGGCGCCACCACGGTCACGGGAGCCCTCACCATTGAGCGCAATCCTCCGTGCCCGGTGTGGATCCTTTGCGGAAAACCACGATCGAACGCGCGAAGCTTGTTCGCCTCGAAGACGAGACCATCATTTTCAGCAAGAAGAAACGCACGTTCAAGGACAGGATCACCGTCGAGAATCACAAGTCCCGCCAGATCGAACTGACCGTGATCGATCACATACCGGTGGCGGGCCACGACGATATTAAAATCTCCGATGTGAAGTTCAGCAAAAAGCCGTCAGAGAAGGACTACGACGAGGGAATCGTCAAATGGGAACTCCGGCTCAAGCCAGGCGAGAAGAAAGAGATCACGATCGAGTTCATGGTCACGCATCCGAAAAATATGTCGGTGTGGGGACTGTAGACCCAGCCTGAAAGGGCTCCCTATATTTTCTGGTTGAGCAATTCGAGAAACCCCTCGACGCGGGACCTTTATCCGCTC
>SDBT01019588.1_pt1 | contig 10602 bp, 10 predicted proteins | sample 2277101 | NCBI WGS metagenome assembly SDBT01 (sample SAMN10404973, study PRJNA504765) | marine sediment metagenome | isolation source: marine sediment core GS10_PC15, 103 cmbsf | place: Arctic Ocean: Southern Knipovich Ridge | collected 2010
AACTACCCCCTCTTGACTCCCTTGCGTATTGCGTAGGGTTATCAAACTGAGTTTTTGCCTCGTCGTGTGCCTTCAAATACTTGCCTACCTTTTCTTTTAGCATTCTTTTTCACCTCTTCCATCAACAATTAATATCTGCAATATGTGAGAGGAGTCTATTTCTACCAAGATAGATGATCTCCTCATTCACTACTTTTGGTTCTTAATCGCTTTATATACAGCTTCTCTATTTTCATTTGGAATATTTACTTCGTTAAAAAAAGACATTCCTATGAAATTATTGTCTTTTTTATGATAATTAATTGCCCACTTTATTATTCTTTCAATATACTCAGGTCCCTTTGGTGGAAGTGGATAAGTTTTAGGTGGATTTCTTCTAATAGTACAATGGACATAACAGTCCAATGGTTTCATATACTCAATAACTTTTTCTATATTCTTTTCTTCCTTTTCCTTATGTCGTCCCTCCATATAGGGCATAACAAGGTCTACTCCAGTATTTTGCAAAGTCTCTTTCTTGTGCCCTCTTAGCTCTTGATATCTCTCAATATTACCATCCTCAGGACTAAATCCAGAATAGAATGCAAATTTCATATCTCTATTTATTCTTTTAACAAAAGCGATTATATCAGCTATGACAGTTCTTATACCTTCGTTTTGCCATTCTATTCTCTCCCCCTTTGTTGCATCAAACAAGCTTTTCCCTTTTGCTAATCGAAATTTCTCTTGGCTACTTTTACAGAAGCAGGAATATGCAGAAGGATGCTCCATAACAATTCCATCGATTTTGGGGTAAGCCCTTAAAACGTCTTCAAATGTGTCTTTCATATATTCTTGAACCTGGTCGCTATCATGGCAGACATGAGCTTCTGACGCTAATCTACATTCTCTCTCACTATTATATTTTATGGTCTCGTGATCCAGAACTCCATAGCGATTTGTCTTAAAGTCAACATTGGGATATCCTTTCAATATGCCACAAAATCCAGCGTACTTTATCTCCAAATAAATCTCAATTTCTAATTTCTTTGCTCTTTCGATAACCTTGGAGAAAAACTCTGTAGATGGATTGGCATTAATAGCTTTTCTATCTAACATTGATTTTAACCTTGGATTTATTACTGGCCAGGCTATACCGTGATTATTAGGATCGAAGTGATACTGCGAGCCCATCATCACGATTAACCTTTTCATTCCATTTTCTTTCATCTCATCAAGGAGACGACTATAATGATCAAACCCTAGTTGCTTCTTTGTCTCATAAGTAAGACAGGTAGACCAACCCCATATTATTCTTTTCTTCACCTTTTCTTCCTTTCATTTATTTGATTTGATATTCAATTTGACCCAATTTCTATTTTAATGTGTACTCTATTGGATAAACTCCGCAATTTATTGCTGCGTTATACATAGTACATATATTCTCCGGACTTACATCAGGTTGAATGTTATGTACGGCGCTTAAGACATATCCTCCTCCAGGAGCTAAATCCCTTATTCTTCGTCGCACTTCATTTTCCGCATCTTGAACTGTGCCATAAGGTAGAACTCTTTGAGTATCTATTCCTCCCCAAAAAACTACTTTATCTCCAAATTCTTTTTTAAGTTTCCTCGTATCCATCCCCGATGCAGAAACTTGGACAGGATTCAATATAGCCACTCCAATTTCAATGAAGTCATTAACAAAGGGATATACTGCTCCACAAGAGTGTAAAAGAATTTTTGCATTAGTTCTTTTTTTTATAAATGAGATTAGTTCTCTTTGTCTTGGTTTAACTAATTTTCTATATAGCTCTAAGGAAATTAGAGGTCCATTTTGGGTTGCAACGTCATCAGCAAGTTTCACTACATCCAGATATCTCCCTACAGATTGAAAGAAAGACTCTGCTACCATTAAATGAAACTCAAGTAACCTATCCATTAATTTTTCCGCAAATCTCTGATTTGTAAGCATATCCATCAAGAAGGCTTCAAACCCTCTAAGCTGTTGAGCATGTGTAAATATCGATCCTGTAAAGTTTGCCACAATCGCATAATCGGTTTCCTCCCATAATTTCCGCGCTTCCTTTTCTAGTCCTTTTGTTCGTTCAGAAGCATAAGAATCAGGCCAATCATACTTATCCAAATCCGAAATAGAGGCATTTTTGAGCGGGCAATCAACTATGTCATAATAATATCCATTTTTTGCCATCTTTCGGGTAATCCCCCATCTACATAACAATTATTGGGCAAAACTTTATGCTCTCCTAATCCCCTCAACCAGATTGAACGTGTGTCTATCTTTAACTTTCTCAAAATATCTTCGTCTGGCTTTACAATTTGTTGAACTTTATCGATAATATTGGTTTTCACCTTCATATTCAGATACTTCTTCAATCTGTTATAAGCTGCCGCCGTTATAGTTGTAGTACTCGTGCTTCCTAAATCGAGGGGCACCCTATCAGGTTCTTGATGATTCAAAGCTTTCTTTACCCTTTCCCTGGGAGTCAAAAGTAAGATACCTCCTTTGAATTATTTCGCTCTCTGTACCGTTATCACAGCCCTTCACTCCCTTCTCTGCCTGAGCTTTCATCTCTGGATTTCGATCAAATACCCAACCGGCTGGGGAGATTATCCATAAGGCCTCCAAAGGAGTATTATAGGGATTCTTTATAGAGTGATAAACCCCTTTAGGGAAAAATACCGCATCTTTGGGTTGAATAGGTATCTCTTTGTGATCATCATCGGCAACGACTACCCCATTGCCTGTGAGACAGAAAAATATCTCTTCCTGATCATCGTGGCTGTGACCTGGCTCACAGGTTCCTCCTGGTTCAACGATAACCATTCCAAAGGTTAAATGCTCGGAATCTACTGTAGTTGGATCTACTAGCTTGTAATTCACTCTCTGGGACAGTTTTATTGGCTCAACATCGTGAGGATTAATTTTAACAGCTTTCTTCTTAGCCATTCATTCCCTCCTTTTCATGAGAATATCACTTTTATTTTATCACACACATTTTCCCCTTTTCCTAAGATCCAAAAACCCTTTTCGTTATCCTGTCTACAATCTTCTAGATTTCTTCTATCTTTACATTGTTGTTCCTCTTATTTATCATCAATCTACTCCGACCTATTCCCATTCAGGAATCCTTGACTCTTTATAGTCAACATGCCCTTTAGTGCGATCCGGATAGGGAAAGACTGTCAATAATCTAAGAGTTGAGGTTCCTATATTCCTTACCGCATGCTTGGCCTTAATAGGAATAAGAACAGCCTCTCCCTTTTCTGCTCTGGCAAAATTTCCTTCTATCCAGAGCTCTGCTATTCCTTCTTTTATATATATGACCTCCTCAAAATCAGTATGGAGATGAGGGGGATTGGTATATTCTCCCGGCTTTATATGTACTTCAATAAAACTGAGGGTCTTGGCACCTAAAGAATCTTTGGAGACCAAAATCCACGCATCTCGACCGGGCAGACTAAGAACTTTTACGTCTTTTCTAGAGGCTTTCTTTATTTTCACAGTATCTTTCCTTTTGAATGATAATTCTTTCTAAATCCTAACTGAGAAACAAAATCTCATTCTGTGTATTTCTTTTCAATTTCAGTAAACTCATTGAAACCGATAAGTTCGTTAAATTCTTTAAATTGCATCATCTCATCCATAATGTCTTCCGTAGTGCCTAGCTCTTTAAGTTTCTTCATAGCTTTATAAACAGCCTTAGTAGCAGCAAAAATGGAAGAATTGCAGTAATAGACCATTTTAAAACCTAATTCCTCCAGTTCCTTGGCGGGAAGAAAGGGATAACCAGAACCTTCAACCATAACGCTTAAGGTGGGACCCTTAACTTCTTTATTTACTCTTAGCATCTCTTCTTTTGAATGAATATCTTCAATGAAGAGAATGTCTGCTCCTGCTTCATAATAGGCATTTGACCTTTTAATAGCCTCATCAATGGGTTGGGCATCTGTCCTGGCAATAATAATAAAGTCAGGATCTTTTTTTGCATCTACTGCCGCATGAAGCTTTTTTGTCATTTCTCCAGTGGGAATAACCTCTCGACCTAGAGTTAAACCAGCTCTTTTGGGAAATACCTGATCTTCCATTTGAACGGCACTTGCACCAGCAGACTCTAGCTCCTTTATTGTTCTAATCACATTCAGAATCTCTCCAAAGCCAGTATCAATATCAGCAATTATTGGGATATCAACAACCATAGACATTCGATGAACCGTATCAGCCATTTCATTTAAGGTGATAATACCAATATCTGGCTGACCTAATAGACTTGCTACCACAGCATAGCCACCGGCTAAGATAGCTTGGTGACCCGCTTTCTCTACTATTTTTGCCGTAAGGACATCATGAGCACCAGGGACTATAATTATGCCAGGAGTTTGAATCATCTTTCTAAGTTTTTCAGTTCTATCCATAAATGCCTCCAGTTAAATCTGACTTCTCTGACTTTTTATTTTACTCCTTATTTCTATCAAGGTCTTGCTCTTATTTTAAATGTTCTTACTTATACGGGTCAGCAGCATCACGCAAGCCATCTCCAAGGAAGTTAAAGACTAAGACAGTAATGATTACAAAAAGCACGGGAATCATGATCCAGGGATATAGGGCAACACTACGAACATTTTGTGCTTCTTTAAGGAGTACTCCCCAGCTGGTCATGGGAGGACGAAGACCTAAGCCAAGAAAACTCAAAGCTGTTTCTGCTAAGATCATAGCCGGTATAGACAAAGTCATTGAGACAATTATATAACTTAGAAAACCAGGAAGAAGATGCCGGCTGATTATTCGCACATCTTTGCATCCCGCTATTTTGGCAGCCATGCTAAAATCCTCTTCCCTTAATGTAAGAAGTTTTCCTCTAACTACACGAGCTAGCCCTGTCCAACCAATCAAAGAAAGAATCACCGTGATGCCGAAATATACTTTCAGTGGTGACCACTCAAGTGGTACAGCTGCACTTAAAGTCATCCAGAGAGGAATAGTGGGAAAAGACCTTAGTATTTCTATAATTCGCTGAAGAATGGTATCTGTTACTCCACCAAGATATCCAGATATCCCTCCCAGGGCTAGTCCTATAATTAAGCTTAAGAAAACACCAACTAATCCCACAGATAAAGAAATGCGAGCTCCATAAATAATTCGCGAAAACATATCTCTACCGGTGCGATCTGTACCTAAGAGAAAAATAACTCCTGCATCTTTTGCTCCAAAGAGGTGAATATCCATCGGGAATAAATTCCACATTTCGTATTTTTCTCCGCGGACAAAAAGTTGGACAGAATATTTTTTTGTCTTGTCTTCGCTGTAAATCTTTCGGAGACTGACCTTATCAATCTCCCGTTTAATTCCATAAACAAAGGGATAAACATGAAATCCTTTCTCATCAAAAAAATGAATACGCTGGGGCGGGACATAAATATATTCAACTCGGCGTGTCTCAAGGTAATAAGGAGCGACAAACTCACAAAAAATTCCTCCTAGATATAAAATAATGAGCACAACGGTGCCACCTGTGGCAAGTTTATGTTTTCTGAATTTTCGCCACATAAGTTGCCACTGCGAGGCTATATAATATTCTTCTTCCAGAGTAAGGGCTTTTTTATCTGCAGCAATTCTTCTCTTTAAAAGCTTCACGCTTATGCCCTCTTTTCGTAACGAATGCGAGGATCAAGCGATACCAATAAGATATCTGAAATTAAAGTTCCTATTACTGTTAGGACAGCTAAAACCAAAATAAAGCTTCCTGCTAAGTACATATCCTGACCCATCAAGGCTTTAAAAAACATAGGTCCTGTAGTAGGTAGGTTGAGTACTATTGCGGTAATAGTTGCTCCAGAGATAATACTGGGAAGAGTCCAGCCTATGGTGCTAATTATTGGGTTAATGGCTACTCTTACGGGATATCTAAATAAAAGCTTCCTCTCAGTAACTCCTTTGGCTCGTGCAGTAATTACGTATTGTTTTCGAAGTTCATCTAATAAACTGCCTCGCATAACTCGAATAAGTCCACAGGTTCCAGCCGTTCCAATGACTATTACTGGAATCCACATATGGTTTATCATATCTACAATTTTAGCCCAGCTCCAGGATGCCTCCACAAACTCTGGTGAGAAAAGGCCGCCTACGCTCAGACCAAAATACTTATAAAAAAGGAACATTAATACTAATGCTAAAAGAAAATTAGGAGTAGCCAGACCAAGAAAACCAGTAAAGGTGAAAGTATAATCAGCAAGCGAGTACTGATGAGTAGCAGAATAAATTCCTATGGGGATAGCTACGACATAGGTGAAGATAAGGCTAAAAAGAGAAATCATTACTGTAAGTGCTAATCGATCCCAGATTAGCTTACTTACTGGCTTATTCCACTCAAAAGAGCGACCAAAATCTCCATGAAGGACTCCCTTTATCCAGACAAAATACTGGACATAAATTGGCTGATCTAATCCGTAGCGTTTTCTTAGCGAAGCCATTAATTCCTCATCTACTATCTCACCTGTCTCACTTAATTGAGTTATATAAGTGTCCAAGAAGTTTCCAGGAGGAAGTTGAATAAGAACGAAACTAATGAGGGAGATTATCAAAAGGGTGGGAATCATATAAAGGAGTCGTTTGGTAATATAGAAAAGCATCTTTCTTACCTAGGTTTTTGACTTGCTATATATATCATTGAATCTTGAGCTCCACCTAACTAATGTTGAGGTTAGCTGGAAAGAGCCTTAATAATGTCATCACATAAGTTTAGAATATCTCCTAATTTCAAGAGGAGAACCCCCTATTACTCTAGGAAGTCCTCCTCTTTTTAGCTTTTACTTCTATTTTACTTCTGTTTAACAAAGAACTGTTCTACTCCCGCTGGTCCAAGATATCGTCCCATCGTGGTCCAGGGATGCTTTTCAGGAACGTTACGGAAGTTGTTTCCGACTATTACAATATGCGGAACCTCCCCTACCGCACCAATTGGATAGACATTTTCGGCATTAGCCTTGAGGATTTCCTGAAAAAGCCTCTTTCTTTTCTCCGGATCTACAGTTACCTTTATTTCTTCCCAGATATCATAAAGTCTCTTTATTTCCGGGGGAGGCTCTTCTCCTTCTTTTCCTTCAGTCACATACCAGTTGGCGTATTGAGGACCCCACCCTGGAGCTGACCAATTCCTGGCAGGAGATCTGTAGTATATTATAGGAAGGAACCACAGAATACGGGGATCTATGGGATAGTAGGCGTCAAATCCGGGATGTACAATGATCGAGAGTTCTCCATCAGAAAAACGTTTCTGTGTGAGGGCTTCCTCCGCAGACCTAAGCACAACCTTGACTCCTACGGACTTCCAATTCTCCTTAATTATTCCTAAGGCGTCAACGCCAGACAAGACCATTCTACTATAATACCCGATGATAAGGGAGAGAGTTTTGCCATCAGGTCTCAGGCGAAATCCATCCTTGTCTCGTTCGGTCAAGCCTATCTCATCCAGAAGCGTATTGGCTCTCTGAAGATCATACTGAGTATAAGCTTTGGCATACTCCTCCTTATAGAGGGGAGAAGCAGAGACCACTGTAGCCTGACGGGGTACACCTAGTCCCAAGAAACAAGTCTGATTAATTGCCTCTCGGTCTATAGCTAAGGAAAGAGCCCTACGGAATTGGACATCCCTAATTACCTTTCGTAGCACTTCATCCTCAACATTCTGGTTAAGAAAGAGCCCAAATTCTGATCCAAAGTCAGTCGGCCAGAGGAGAACACGGTAGTTTCCTTCTTCTTGGCTTTCTACATACAGAGGATAGTTCATGATATCGGTGAACCAAGTTTGGAGATTTACTTCTCCAGTCATAGCTTTCATATTAACCATCTCGGCATCTGCCACTATATTCACAACAGCCCGATCGAGGTACGGAAGCTGATTGCCTGCAGGGTCCACCTTCCAGTAATAGGGGTTGCGCTCGAAGACAAATCGTGTAGCTGGAAACTCAGTTGTCTTAAGTACCCAAGGGTTAAGGGTTGGGCATTCAGGATCCAGAGCTAAACCCCAGGACCTGGGACCCAATTTTGTCGAAAATAAATCAACCCAATTGGAGTATCCTTCCTTCTCAAACTTTTTCTTCAGTTCTTCCATAGGAGTATAGGCAGGATGAAATCGCTTCAAATAGTGAGCGGGCTGCCAAAATCTTCTTCCATGAGCGGTCTCCTCCAGAAAGAGCCCAGGAGGCTCGACAAAGCGAAAAGCCACCGTGTAATCGTCTATCTTTTGCACTTCTCTAGGAAGCCATTTGGCAGGGGTACCGAGTTCTTTATTTAACGCAATATCCTCGTACCAGAATCTTATATCCTCAGCGGTAAAGGGATAACCATCTGACCACTTCATTCCTTTTCTCAGATGGAAAGTGAAAGCCCTCCCGTCCTCCGAGGTTTCCCAGCTTTTAAATACATTGGGGACTATCTCGGTCATACCACGGTTCCAACAAACAGGAACCTCATAGGAAAAGACATTAATGACTAATCCTATGTGGTAAGAACTGGTCATACACTGAGTCCAAGTCCCTCCGTATTGCCCAATCTCCTCAACTGGCTCTATGACTACTGGTTCTTTGGGTAACCTTTCTTCTACAGGGGGAAGCTCACCTGCAGCTACTTTTATGCGGAGACTTGGCGCTTCACTAAACTCTTCTATTTTGTTCCCTGTAACTTTTTGGTATTCCTCTATAGTAGCATATTGGCTTTTTGCTAAAAGTGGAATTGCTCCTAACAAGCATATCGTTCCACTTAGCAGTAATACTGTTAATTTTCGCATCATTTTCCTTAACCTCCTTATTTTTCCATTTCTTGAAAAACTTTCCTTTTCTAGCTAACGGCCTAACTACCTCTATCACCTCCTTCTAGTCCTTATTGTTTTAGCTTTCTTAAAAGGAAAAACCACCAACTCATTCATATTCAATAAACGTTACCGGTAACATTTGTAAAAAGAGGGAAAAAATTTTAGGGGAAGCCCAATTCCCCTCCTTGCTCCCCACTTAGGCCCTTCCCTCTCCAGCAACATCAAGTATATAGATATCTTCCCTTCCACATAAACACCTTGCAAAACTCTTTGCACCTGTTCAAACCTTATTCCTAAAAAGAACCTTGCTTAAATTAAGTTCTAGTTTAAGCCGATTCCCGAATCACGAGTTCCGGCTTTAGAACAATCTGCTGGAACCCTTCAGAATCTTTTTTCTCTATTCGGTTAATGAGAATCTTGGCTCCTTCCTCACCAATTCTGTATCTTGGCTGATGCACAGTAGTTAATGGTATCTCTAAAAGGCTAGAAAACTCTATATCATCATATCCCACCAGAGCGATATCTTTCGGTACTTTTAACTTAGCCTCCTTTAAGGCCTTCAAAACGCCAATTGCTAGAAGGTCGCTGTAAGCAAAGACAGCTGTTGGTCTATTTTCTAATTCCAGAAACTCTTTCATGAGTCTATACCCATCCTCCATTTTTAAATTACTCTCTTTAACTAATGAATTATCGAACTCAATATTATTTTTAAATAGTGCCTTCTTGTATCCTTCCAATCGTCCTCTAACACTAGAGATCTGAGAAGGCCCACTGATATGGCCGATCCTTTTGTGACCTAATTTAACCAGATGACTGACAGCGAGATAGGCACCATAGACGTTATCATTTATAACGTAGTCCGTCATAGTCTGTTCTATATGCCTATTTAACAGGACAAAAGGAACTCCCAATTCTTTCAACTCTAAAATATCCGTTCTTTTTTTTGGGGATGGTATCGGTGTTATGAGAAGTCCGTCAACTCGTTTTTCACGGAATAAACGTACCACCTCCTCTTCTCTTTCGTATCTTTCATCAGTATTACACAGAATTATGCTGTATCCTCTGCTTCTTGCGTAATCCTCTATTCCCTTGATTATTCGGGCAAAAAAGGGATTGGCGTTGTCTGAAACAATTACTCCTATTGTCTTCGTCTTTTTGGTCACCAACCCCTTGGCTAGAAAATTGGGAACGTAATTTAATCTATCAGCAATTTCCAGTATTCTCTTCTTTGTATCCTCATTCACATCAGGCTTACCATTTAATGCTCTAGAGACGGTATTTATGGAAACACCTGCTTCCCTGGCCACATCTTTCATTGCTGTAGTCAATGGATTCCTCACTTCCTTCAATTTATATGAACGTTACCGTCAGCGTTAATTGTAGTATAAAAAATACAAATGTCAAGGAGGCAAACGAAAAATTTTCACATAGTTTCTCGTAAGATGCTGAATTAAAGAGGGATTGAGAAGATGGCAAAGTGGAAAGGGATTTCTGTCATGACCAAGCTTTCAACTAGACAAAAGGATTTTATGAAATATAATACAAAGTAGATTGGAATAAGGATTTCTGAAATAATTTAGACGGATATTTAATGAATATGAGGCAAGTAAAGACAGAAAGGGATACTTTGGAAGATGAAAATTCTCTTTAAACATTCAAGTTCCAAAGCAAGGAGGTTAAGGTGTTAAAGAAGTTTATTAACGACCCAAAAGATGTGGTGGAAGAGATGCTGGAGGGCTTTCTGGCTGCTCATCAAGAGCAAGTGAGAAGATTAGAAACTTCAAGAGTTGTG
>SDBT01019589.1_pt1 | contig 10601 bp, 12 predicted proteins | sample 2277101 | NCBI WGS metagenome assembly SDBT01 (sample SAMN10404973, study PRJNA504765) | marine sediment metagenome | isolation source: marine sediment core GS10_PC15, 103 cmbsf | place: Arctic Ocean: Southern Knipovich Ridge | collected 2010
AAGTTCAGCAAAGCACTGAGTTATGTGCTACGACACCAGCCAGACTCTGTCGGTATCACGCTGGAAGAGGGTGGTTGGGTTGACGTGGACTTGCTCTGCAAAGCCATGGATCGTCCAGGGAGATTTTTACTCGCGAAATTTTAGAACAAGTTGTAGCAGATAACGACAAGCAGCGATTCGAGTTCGACTCTGATCTACCTGATGTTCCTTATGATTTGCGTAAGTTAAATTTGAATCGTTCAGGATTCTTTTGGCATCCTGAGGGTTTTTTAATTTGATAGGAGAGGAATTTACAGTTCCTCTTCCTAGAAATGAGTTAGAATAGATTCTAATAACTGTATAATGAACTTGTCTGATAAGAAAGGACAGTTCATATGAAAAAACAAAGACATAAATCAAAGAAAGTTGCCCGTAAAAAGGGGATTAATGAACCTGAAATAAATTTAGAACATCAGAGAAAAGTCAATGTTCTCGCTACTCAATTCGAAGAAGACAAACTCAAAGCAGTCCTACGTCGTTGTTATAGCGATGTTCAGAAATATGGTCCAGAAGCCATCATGAAAGCTGTCGAAAACAATTGGACAGCCTCGGTCGCAGTCGATTGTAATGGGATAGTAGAACGCGCAGCGCATAGCAGTGACCTCGACAAGGACGCCTTCGCCTTCGTCAAAGTAGAGGAAGAAGTTACTGATAAACGCATGAGAGAGAATTTAGAGGTGGAAGCAATCCCAGCATATGGTACAACCCATGACCATGAAATAACTTCTAAACACAATGCTCTATTTCTTATAGAATCCTCAGAACAAATTGATTATGATTCAGATATGCTCATGAAAATGAAACGAGCGTATGAGAGAGGGAATTATGACGACGTGGCGGATTTAGCTTATCTGCATGATCGTAATCGCCGGTCCTCCCCGCAATGGCCAAAGTGTCAGACAAATGACGAAACAACACTTTGTCGTGAAGAACTGGCGAGTCCCTGGAAACGAATTTCAGAGTTATTAACGGAAGTTGCGGACGAAGACCAAAGAAAAGAAACACCCCTTAAGTGTTGTGTAGAAGCCGTTCGTCATTTGTCACGTGATCTCACCTATAACAACATGGGCGCAGCTAAAGATTCCATTCGTAAAGCCATTAAACACCTCGAAGAATAATTAGTTTGAATAAAAGAAAGGGCGGCATAGCCGCCCTTTCTCGTTCAGAAACAACTAAAGTTGCTACTTAGGTAGTGAGTTTACAGCATCTCCAACAGCTTTAACGATGGCTGCCTGAATGGCTGCCATAGCAGGTTGAGAAACCAGCTCGCGCAAAAGGGCTCCTTCACCAGCTGCCTCAGAAGGCTCCATGTTCCACTGTTGATCTGTGGCGATTTGACTGTGACGAACAGCATCCTTCCCGCGAAGATTAGCAGTTTCGATTGCATTTTCAGAAGCGCGAACAGCCTGCTTTCCGATCATGTTAGCGGTTTCTACAGCATTTTGTAGAGCTTGCAATGAAACGCGTTCCAACTCTCCACGATGGGTACGTTCGCCAGTTACAATCGCATCGTAATGGTCTTGGCTACGTCGAGCCTGAGTAGCAAGAAGATCGAGATGAGTATCATAGGTCAATTTACTGTTGTTAAACCACGCCTGATAATTGTCCTCACCTTTTTGCGGATTCATCTCGCTCCCAGTGCGTTGAAATTCACGTTCCTTAGCGACATGTCCACTTGTACCAAAATCGTCACATTCTTTTGTCATGAGTTCCTCCTTGGGATTAATGACAGATGTTTAAATCATAAAGGACTTAACTTAGTATGTTATACGAACAATCTTTGCCCGAATCCTCTATTTGGGGAATTTGATCTGTATCTGTTCCAGAAATTCAAGAGTGAGCTGCTGGGTAGCATTTACTGCTTTGTTCAAAGCATCTACAGATTCTTTGTGCTGTTTATTTCGCTGTTTGCTTGTTTCGATTAATTCAGTGTAAATACTCAAGACTTTTTCTCTAAGCTCTTGTATCCACTCTGGAGTATTTTCTGGATCGAAATCTTGCATTGCACTTTTATGCTACAAAACTCGCTATAATTCCTGGTTTATAGTTGATTTTTTGCTGCCAGTTTGTTACAATGGACTGTAGGAGGAGATTTATGGCCAACAAGCTTGACAAGATAGTCGTCGTTGACGTTGAATCCACATGCTGGGAAAAGAAAACACCCAACCGACTCAATGAGAGCGAAATCATCGAGATAGGTGTGTGCGTGATCAATCTGGCAACAATGTCCCTCGAAGACAACGAGGGCATTCTCGTGTTGCCACAAAAATCCATCATAAGTCAGTTCTGCACAGATCTAACGACGATCACCCAAGAGATGCTCGACAAGAGTGGTATTGCTTTCAAAAAAGCTTGTTCCATACTTCGTGACAAGTACAACACCAACAACAGAGTATGGATGAGCTGGGGAGACTACGACCGGCGTCAGTTTGACAGGCAATGTAGCCGTATTAGGCATACAGATCCATTTGATACTGATGCGCAATACCCGTTTGGTCCAACCCACATAAACATGAAGAACCTTTTCGCCATAGAAATGGGTCTTTCCCGTGAAGTGGGCATGGATGCAGCGTTAAAGATGCTGAAAATGGAATTGGACGGGACTCACCATAGGGGCATGGACGACGCTCGCAATATCGCCCAAATCGCTTGTCAGATACTAAAACGCCCTGGCTCCAGATCCCAGTGACACGGTGTATAATTCCCCCATGAAGTATCACTTATTCACAGACGGTGCCTGTCAGCCTAATCCCGGCAAGGGAGGATGGGCTTTTATTTGCTGCCCTAAAACACACCCAAAGCAGAGAGAGTCTCGTTCTGGGTATGCTCCAACTGCGACAAACAACCGGATGGAGATGACTGCTGTTCTAAAGGGTCTAAAGCATGTCGTAAGATTGTCGAACAATTCAGGAGTCTGTCCCCAGGTGGTATTGTACGCCGATAGCAAGTATATTTTGCAGGCAATCGAATCTTGGATGAAGAACTGGAGCAAAAACGATTGGAAACGCAAAGACAATAAACCTGTTCTCAATGCAGACCTTTGGAAACAGATCCACAAACTGTTGCATGAAGAGAAAAGAATCTCTGTCGTATCATGCGTTCATGTAAAAGGACACTCTGGACATCCAGAAAACGAAGAATGTGATCAACTGGCCGTAGCAGAAATTCAAAAGAACAAATGAGTAAGCGTGACTACTATGAAGTTTTGCAAATCAACAAGGATGCCGCGCATGAAGAGATCAAGAAAGCGTACCGCAAATTAGCGCACAAATACCATCCGGATCGCAATCAAGCTGAGGATGCCGAGTCCAAATTTAAAGAAGTATCCGAAGCCTATGAGATTCTTTCTGATCCTCAGAAAAAAGAACAGTATGATACATTCGGGCATAGTTCTCCACAGCAGTCTGGAGCAAATTGGGGTAACTACTCAAACCCGTTTGACATGTTTAACACTTTTTTCAGGGGACACTCTACTCGTCCCAAGGGGCGTGATTTACGAGTTGAGATTAACCTGAGCCTGGAAGATGTGTTATCTGGAATCAAGAAAAAGATCACCTACATGCAGCACCACCAATGTAAAACCTGCGAAGGACAAGGAGGTACAGGCAACACATGTAAACTATGCGGTGGCTATGGTCAAGTAGAGCAGCAAAGTGGGTTTATCAGAATGGTGACTACTTGTCCCAAGTGTCGAGGATCTCAAATCGAGATCACCAAAGAATGCTCAGAATGCAAAGGGCAGGGCGAGATCGGCAAAAAGAAAACTGCGACTGTTGAGGTGCCTCCAGGCGCACGCACTGGAAACCATATTAAACTTGCAGGAGCCGGAGATATTACAGATCCCAAGTTTCCTCCTGGCGATTTATTGTGCAGAATAAACATCGAACCCCATGCTGTCTTTCAGAGAAAAGACAAGGACATTCAGTGTGCTCAAGAGATTAGTTTTGTGGATGCGTGTTTAGGAACCAAGATTATGATTCCGATTTTGGGAAGCAAAGAAGAAGAGTTTACCATTCCTCCTGGCACGCAATTCGGTCAATCCTTTCGGATCAAGGGGAAGGGAGTACCTGCCGCAAACCGATCTCACCATGTACGAGGTGATCAGTTCGTTAAAGTCCACATAAGTGTCCCGAAGGATTTGGCTTCTGATGAACAGGATATTTTGAAGAGTTTTGACGAAAAAATCAAGGATAGGGCTTGATTTTTGATAATGTAAAGTGCAATGTTTTCATTGTGGAAGAAAGAAAGAAAGAGAGCTAGAAAAAGTGTCAATGAACGACGACGATGACGAGGGCAGGACTACTAGGCGTGAAAATCCGGATTTAGATTGTATGATTGAGGCATCTTTAGCAGATGATTTAGGAGTAAATAGTGCAGTTTTTGAGTGGATTATTTGGATTTTTAGGCCCCGGCATCGTCGCCGGGCTAATGATAGTCCTATGGGACTTAGCCAGAATATACGTGCAATCCAAATGGCTCGTCAAAAAAATGAACCAGAAGTCAGAATGCCAGAGCTGTCAAGCAATGGCTAAACAAGTTAAGGCAATTGCCGATAAATTGGGGATCAAAAATGAATCAGAACACCCTGGTCTTGATTAAGCCCGATGGAGTGCGCAGGAGAATGATTGGGCAGATTGTTGGAGCAATCGAGAGTCGCGGACTCGCGATCTTGCATCTTCAACAGAGGACCTTGTCCACGAAAGAAACCGAGTTGCTATATCAAGAACATAAAGGCAAATGGCATTTCGCTCGTAACATTAAACACGTTATAAGTGGACCAGTCGTAATAATACATGTTCGTGGTGACGATGCCCTTGCTCAATGCCGATCAATAGTTAAAGAGGTTCGTGAAGCTCACCAAGATGTGATTAAACTTCCAAAAAATATTGTTCATTCTACATCTGAACTAGACAAAGTTGAAATGGAACTCGGAGCCGTAGGATGCCATCTCTAACCAAACCAGAAACAACATTCAAACAGATTTTGGAGGAGATGGGATTCTCTGTAAAGTTTTTTGAAGATAGATCTCCTGATGATTCCGAGAGCATCTATATGCAGGTCCCTGTTCTTTCATACCTCATGGATTTTGCCAGTCCCAAGAAAAAGATTGCAATAGAAATAGACGGAGAGTATTGGCATGGATCTGCCTTCATGTCCGTGACAGCCTCTCAGCTTCGGCAGAAACTTCATGATGCTCAACGAGACGAGGAACTTAAGAAAGAGGGCTGGACAATATTTAGAATTCCTGCTTCCAGCTTGGACCGCGAGCGCATGAAACCACGGATTATTAAAAATGTTCAATCTCTTTTTACAACAAAATAGGATCTTTGCTCATACCTTCTTTCAGCTTGGCAATAGCTTTGACTTGAATCTGTCTTATTCGTTCGTTTGTAACTCCCCAGATGTCTCCTGTCTCTTGGAGTGTTAACTTGTCATGAAAACGATATCGAAGAACTTTTTTTTCTTTAGAAGTAAGATGATCAGATCGCAGGGCAACATCTAATCGTTCCAGCCATAGATCGCAATTCTCGTCGGGGGACTCGTGCCCAATGTCACCACCATCATCAATAGAAACCATAATACGGGTGATTTGATCCCGGTTGAAAAAGCTCCGCGTAATCGCGTTGCATGCGTACGTGATGAACCGAAACCCTCGCCAAGGGTCGAAGCCGTCAGCAGCATAGATCAAAGACATGTATCCACGCTCAATGAGCTGAGCCTTGTCTAGCCAGTTTCTAAACCTCTCTGCATGCCGCTTGACACAATTAGGTACCAAAGGCCAGTTGGCAGAAATTGCTCGGTTTCGCAATGCTATATAAATCTGAAGATAGCGATCTTTGCATCCACGCCTATTCTTGTTTTTGGTGATCTTGTACTTCATGTAGTGTAAAGCTGCAAACAGCTCAAACTCTTCACTCCGATCCAGCCGATTGCAATTATCACCGAAATCAACAGGTGGCAAACGTTTTAGCGATAAGCCTAAAGGGCTCAAGAATCGTCGTTCAGCTCCCTTTTGCACGAATGCGATGACATGGTGGCGGTTATATTTGTCGATTACTCTTTGAACGTATTTGTCACTAAGCGCCATAGTTGTCTCCTTTATCGGGACTAACTATAGAATACTCCCAAAAACCAGGGAGTCAAGGAATTGAGTGTGAAAATGCAAAAATTCTTTTACCGGACCTTACCCTGCGACAATGCCACGAAGAGGAGACTGAATTGCACCAATATCAAGATAACTGCGTGTATTGGGATGCTTGTTTTGCATATTGAGTCCAGCTGAGCGACAAAGCTGCCCTCCTCCAGGATGGTTATTTAGAGCAAAATTGCGGTAGTTTTTACTAATGAAAGGGTCTGCACTTAAAGTTATCTTATTTTCTTCGTATTCACGACTGGAAACCAAAGCTCCGTTGTATTCTCCAGATGTGTTATTGTAGAACGCATTGTTCAGCAGAAGTTTGCCAGGGCGGTTTTCAGCCCCGCCGCCGACCTGGTTTATTCCATGTCCAGTATTTTCTGATAAGAGACAATTGACAGCAACTCTAGGTGCGTCTTCACCAGCAAAAGTTATTCCGCCTATGCCATTGTTGTAAAAAGTGCTGTTCATGCATATCTGAGGAGAAAGAGCCCCGTGGAATCCGTTGTCGTTTGCTAAACAAAAATACAAAGAAGAAACTCCGCTATTGTTGAATCCAAGAAATGTATTGTCTTCGGCTATGCATCCGTAAAAGTTTTGGTTTTTTCCTGTGCCCGTTTGATATCCATTTCCGCCGTTATTCGCACTGTAACATTGAATCCATGTAGTATGTTTGTGATCGGATTGCCAACCAGTGTTGGTATTGTCTTGGGCAAAGCATCTAACAAAAGTACAATATCCATCAGTTAAACTAGATAAAAGCCTCCAACCAAGTCCAGAGGAAGGAACATTCTCAACTGCTATATGTTCAAAATAGTAACCACTGTGTTCTACTCGTATTCCACCAGATACTATTGGCACCCCAGTAAAATCAATAACAGCTATAGTCCCATCTACTTCTCCAGCTGCGTTGGTAGCTCTTACATGTATTGGACCATTAGTTCCATCTCCATCAACGCTGGTTATAGCAGAAGCTGTTTCTGATTCAAATTTAGCTCCAGTACTCGCTACTACCATCCAAATTGTGTCTCCTGCGGACAAGGAACCATTATTGAGAGCCACGCCCAAAGATCCGAATGCATTAGGTATTGACGTTCCGTCATTGCCATCGTAACCATCAGTTGCCACATACCAATTTGCCATTTAGCCTACTTTCAATCTGCGGATTTGAGGAAAAGCGTTGCCCATATGAGCTGTTGTTTTATATTGAGTTCCTGTGTTGGGTCCTATATAAACTGGTGCTACAAATATGTCATCGATAGAACCTCGAAAACTGCTACTGGACATAAGAATACTATTTCCCGAAGTTGATGTTAAAAGTTGTCTGTAAGTTCCAGTTGCACTTCTGGCAGTTCCGGCAGCGTCTCCTATTTGTATGCTTATAGTTCCGGATGTGTAATCTGTAATTGTGAATATAGTTTCATATAACATATTAACTACGATGGATGAATCGTTGTGGGTTAAATCAGTAGTACCAGCGGACTGAGTAGCCTCGCCATTGGCAATGGTCCACTCTCCAGTGTCATAAGTCCAGCTATCAGTGGTGTCAAAACCAGGATTGTCTATTTGATTTGCAGGTTTCAATAAAGTACATCCTGCTGTTCCGCGAGTCTGAGCCAACAGTCCACCTCGGGAACCGTTTAATCCGAAATCTTCTCCTGGGGCGTCAATAAATGGATCGGCAGATAGATCTATTGTGCCTATTTCATTAATAGGAGCATTTCTATAATCTCCTATAACATTTAAGTAAACTCCATTATTTATAAGAACGTACGGATTGCCATTATCGTCAACTCCGTACTTTAGGGATTCTGTAGTTAATGAATTAATTATAACAGGAACATGATGTTTATTGTCACTTGTGGCATAATCAATATTATCATTTGATTGGTTGTAAGATATGCAATGAAGAAGCAGCTTGGCTCGATGAAAACCAACCCCATTATCATAACTTGTACAAGCCGTTAAAACGATTCGTTCGCCATTTGTAGAAGTAATTGTAGGAGCGCAACGAAATCCGACACCATTGTTTCTGGCAACACATCCTATGGCTACACAGTCATCAGGTGAAGTGTCGCCAGAGACATTTAGAAAGAATCCGTCACCACCATTATCATGAGCAAGGCACTCAATCATAACAGAATTGTCACCTCCCCAATCAAACCCGTCACTATCACTGTCGCTTGCTACGCATCGGTAGAATATGTTATTAAGACCATCAATGTCCCAACCCAAATCACCGTTGTATCCTTTTGTGTACATAAAAACATTTTGAGAGGCGTCTATTTCAAGAGCATCAGAAGAAGCACTATTGCTTTTAATACTAGTTATAGTTCCATCAATGGTTCCATGAGAATTTGCTCCAAACCACCAAATCCATCCAGTGGCATCAGATCCAGAAGTTGTAAAGTTGACTGGATAAGCAGCTTCGGAATCAAAAACCTCCCCCGATGCCATAGTGCATAAATACGTATTATCTCCAGCTGCTACTGTGTTTTTAGCTTTAGTAACTGTCGCCCAGGGACCATCGCTTGCTGTCACACCTGCTTGATCGCTACCACTTATACTTTCTACAAGTTCTATTGTTCCGGAATCTATTTTAGAAGCAATTTCATATAAACCGTCTGTGATACTAGCGTGTGATAAGTAGACTTTATCCCCAGATTCCCAGGTATAATCTAAAAATTCTAGTGCGTGAAAAAGAGTTTTTTCGGCTGCATCCCAATTTGCCGATAATGATGTGAACCCAAAGATATCCAAGCCGTCGTTGCTGTCACTACCTCCCGAAGTTGCTACAAAATATTCTGTCATGTACCTCCTACCCCTCTCCCGCCGGATCGTCGCTCGAAGAACTGCTTGAGTTTTGACTACTCGAAGAAGAGCTTTGCGAGCTGCTGGAACTTTGCGAGCTGCTACTAGATTGAGAACTGCTACTGCTAATAGCCGCAGTAGTGTTACAAACATCTAAACACATATTTACCCATGCTAGTGCTGGAACCCCTGTCGTTCCAATGGCACTCGCTCGATAAGTAATCCAGCTCTCTGCGGGAATAGTGTTGATGTTCCAACCAACCTGCGTATGATCTGCTCCAGTTGCTCCAGCTTCTATGTCTCCAGATAATATTGGAGTTCCAATTGTTTCTGGACTAGTCTGATCTTGATAAAAAATATTGAATATAACACTTCCGGCATCTGTTTTTCCTCGAATTCCTGCTACAGTAACAGCTTCACAAATATATCCCATTTTTATTACATCGGTTGCAGTCGGATTTGGTATTTCTGCGAATTTGCCCATAAGAGTCATACATGACTCACCAGATGGGCCTGTAGATCCAACTGTTCCCTCTGCGCCAGATGGACCCTGAACACCCGTTTGCCCATTGCCTGTATTGCCTGCGGCTCCAGTGGGACCAGTAGCTCCTACGGTTCCTACGGTTCCAGTATTACCTTGAGGACCTTGAGAACCAGTATCACCAGTGACTCCTGTTTCTCCTACGGTTCCTGCATCACCTTGAATACCTTGAGGACCAGTAGCTCCAGTCTCACCTTGAGAGCCACGACCCGCCAGCTCATCAAGAGCTTCAAAAACCCCAGCAGGCCCATCATTATCCCAGTCTGATACAGTAGTTGGGAGATAACATATAACTCCAGTACCACCATGAACATCAAGATCAGCACTAGGGGACGTTACTCCTATGCCTACTTTACCAGTTTCATCGATAGTCATACGTATAGGGATATTGGAGTCACTATCAGAGGCTTGTTTGGTAGCAAAATGGAGTTTGCCAACCGAGTCCGACTCTCCATCTATATGCTCATGACAAATAGCAGCACCAACCATAAAGGTATTTTCGGAAACAGTGAATCCAATACCAGCACCTGCTGCGTTTGTATCGAGCCCGTACTGAACGGCTAGTTGTAATTCACTTACGTCTATAGTGTCGTTACCCGATATAGGATCGGTTGCAGCTCGGACTGTTAGTTTGTGGCTAGGGACTCCTGGTCCGCCTCCCGTTCCAACCATAGCCAGTTCTGTATCGTCCAGGTCTGCTATGTAAACATAACCTTTAGTCCCATCACTAGTGCTTTGAAGATGTAGATCATTGTTCGAAGCAGTGCCTCCTATTAACGTCTGTCCTCCACTTCGTCCAGCCAGCAGAGCATACTGAGTATGATCATCAGCTGGAGTAGTTAATTCAGATAACTCACTATGAATGGTGGTGCCAGCTGTTCCTGTCTCACCTATATCACCCGTGGTTCCGGTGGGACCAGTTGCGCCTACGGCTCCAATGTTACCAGTGACTCCTTGAGGTCCAGTTGCGCCTGTAGCTCCCACTGGTCCAGTTGCTCCTACGGCTCCAGTGTCACCTGTGGCTCCCGTTGGTCCAGTTGCGCCTACGGCTCCAGTATTACCAGTGACTCCTTG
>SDBT01019590.1_pt1 | contig 10601 bp, 17 predicted proteins | sample 2277101 | NCBI WGS metagenome assembly SDBT01 (sample SAMN10404973, study PRJNA504765) | marine sediment metagenome | isolation source: marine sediment core GS10_PC15, 103 cmbsf | place: Arctic Ocean: Southern Knipovich Ridge | collected 2010
CTTTTAACCATTCAGCCTGGGAGGGGGGGGAATGACAACGCAACACTGGATACTGCTTGCTGTCGGAATTGTAGCTCTCGGCTTTCAGTGCTGGGGAGGATGGAAAATGCTGAAAGGCCCAACTCGCTACATCTCCGGAGTGGTAAAGCTAGAGCAGCCCACCAGGGGGGAGTCTTCAAGTTGAAACTTTCCAACCCTTCAGACGCACGGCTATTTGGGCATCCCATCAGATTAAGCCAGGTTCCCCATTGGGTGCGTAGTTATCTGTTTCTGTTTCCCATTGGGGGCCGCTACGTTCTCGATTGGATTGACCGTTCAGACTGCATGGAACCACCAGCGAAGAAGTGGCTAACAGATAGAATGCGGGAGTGTTACGAGCTTGAATTTTCCGGGGTCCCACTGGAAAACAGGAATCCATTTGCCAATCTCCCAGACAACGGGGAGTAGACTGTGGGAAAAATTGGGATTTGAAACTTTTCTTTGAGGTTGAGATGGTGAATCCATGAGGTGGCATGGGCGATACGTATTGGGACGATCCCTACAGGTGTGGGGGGCCCACCAGCAGGGGAGATTGCTGGATACCAATGGGTGGGAACCTGGGATGGCGGTCCGGGAGGGTTGGGCATTTTACATCCTTAACGGCCAAGACAGGTTTGGTCCGTTCACTGTTACCAAAGCCACCGAGGCCGACAAGGATGGGATGGCCTCGCTTCAAATTTCCCCTGAACTAAAGGATTTTACTGCGAACGGGGCTCTAATATTCGACGCAGAGGAGTAACATGGGGAAATTACCCAAAAAAGGAAGAAGCTCAGGCAGGCAACCCAGCCTAGCAGCAAAGTGCCTGCCTGATCCCTGTGGGCCTGACGGAAGGTTCCCGCTTGAACATTCTGGGTGTTCGTAGCAGGGGGTTCGATTCCCCCCAGGTCCACCATACTAACCGCCCCGTCGTTAGCGTGAACTAGCGGCGGGGCACATCCTCAGGCGGGAAAGCCAAAGGACGAGGTTGTTACACCATCGTCATTTTGGCTCTTTCGCCTGAAGAAAGTCAAGACCCATCTTACCACCCCACCTGCATCAAGGCAATAATCCCGCCAAAGTGCGTTGCTTGGAGAAATTCGCTGGACTAAATTGAATTAGCCCACTTTTGATACTCTCGCGTGGGACCATATGATTCGATTATCTTCCGCAAGGCGAGGAAGAGATGGTCATAGTGCGCTCTCAAATCGGGGCGATTACAGGTTTGTTGCTCATCATTCATTTGCTTGTAAAAACAGATGGTCCTGACTTGTGGTGTTTTTCTTTGTCGCATCGGGCACACTCCATGCTATCCTTGGATTGCGCCCCAAAGAGATTTTGAGAGGTCCGACCGAGAATCGGGCCTTTTAATCACTATAACACAAAAATCAGCAACGCAGATTTCATGCACTACCACAAGCCACAATCCCTTGTCTAAATTGCTATGTGACATAAAATGTCAATGGCTCGCAACCGAGGGCTAATCAGTTGCGAGCCGGAAAAATTTTGGGACTTGAGGTTTGGAACTTCACGAGCAGGTTCATCCTGCCAAATCTCCAAACCCTTGTCAAGACAAAAAATGAAGATTTTTTATGGATCGAGGTTTGTTCATTTTGTGGGGGCGAAGCTCAACAGGAAAGAGCACTGCCTTCGTATGCAGAGGATGCCCGTTCGAGTCGGGTCGCCCCCACCATGACGGAGAGGTGCCAGAGCGGTAATGGGCTTGCCTTATAAGCAATGGCTCCCCGCAAGGGGTCGAGGGTTCGAGGCCCTCCCTCTCCGCCAAACTTTTGACAATTTCGCTCAGAGATAATCTCTTTTGGAAATTCCTTGGCATCTTGGTGAATCGCACGACCAACTGCTGGGGGATCGTGCAAGATGCCATTTACAGTAAGGTATGCCCCCAAGACATACCCACCAAATATTGTATACATTATCTGACACCATTACGCAACATGTAGTACGCTGAATTCTCACATTTTCATGCCTGCCTGTCCCTTCAAAAATACAGCCCGGGACAATCGGAGTCAAAGGGATAATCACCACAAAAACTACTTGACTTCCACGTATACACGGTTTAATGTACACACATGGATGAAATTGGCAAGCTCTTCGGGCGTCCGCTCCGCAATAATCAGCTACCAGAAGAATTGTTCAACTATCTCCGTGCCATGGAAATCAAAAGGCCCGGCCAGAGACTTCCTGAGCTTACCTGTGTCACCAGGGATTGGCTTCAGGACAGGCTGAGGGAATGTTATGATCTCAACTGGGCGGGAGTTTCATTCGACAGTCAAAACCCGTTCGCAGAACTTCCTAAATTGAGGTAGCGCGTACACACATGAAGCGAGACCAGCGGATTGATCTTCGAGTAACGGCGGTCGAGCTGGCGCGACTGCGGCTGTTGGCAGATAGGGCAGGACAGAGCCTCACGGCCTATATTTTATCCAAGGCACTGTAGGAGGTGGTGATGTAAATTGGCCGACAAAATTAAAGGGCCGTGGTGTTCGATTTGTGGGAGTTATCACCATCAACCGCCTCTATGTGGGGGCACTCCTACATTCTCCGAACCCACGGCTCACCCCTGCCCCGTGCGGCGTGGTAGCGGGAGCAGGGATGGCAAACGTCCACGTGGGGAGGTATGTGAATGAAGTCCTGGACTGAACTGACGGCCCTGGAGAAGCGTGAGGCGATTGCGCTAAGGTTGGGGTGGACCCCACACTCTTATACTAATCGTTACAATGACAACACGGAAGAGTTTCACAGGGCCTGGGATCACTCGGACAAGAAAGTATGGGAGGACCCGAACCACCCGTGGTATCAAATAAAGCGAGTTATAGACAGGTCGCAATTTCCCGACTGGCCTACCAACGACGGGCGAGCGTTCGAGGAGGTGTGGCCGAAGATTGTAGGTATGGGCACAAGGGTTAGCATGTTGGGGCTCCTGGATGGAGTCCCGTGTGTATACTCAAGAAAACTTAGCACCCTTTCCTGGGACATTAGGATTACGGGCACCATCTGGGCCGACGCCATCTGCCACGCTGCCTATGAATTATTGGAGGTGGGCAAGTGAAAGCTAAGTTCCCTAAATGCAAGGACTTTTACCGGCACAAATGGAATTTCAAGACCGGGTTCTGCGTAAGGTGCTCGGCCACCAGGAAGCATGGAGGTAGGAGGAAAGGCAGGGTTTCGTGATTGACCTAACCGCAGAACTCAAAGAACGGCTCAATGGGATCAATCCCCCGCTGGTAATGACTGGTCCGGAGACGGACGCATTGATGGCGCTGTGTCGCGGATGGAGGCCGATAGAGGGAGCGGAAGCTATTGCTGCCTTTGACGACAGGCCGACTGGGGACCGCTGGCATGGTACGCGCATTTGGGTTTGCGGAGACCGAAGAATGGCCTGCGATGAATGCGGGAATATGCCCAACTTGTCAGAGGATCTTGGCCTAGCCTTTGAAACCCTCTGGCCGTGGCTGTGCGAGAAGGTGAGAGAGGTCCCGCAATCGTCATCGCCGCTTTACCCGCCCGATATGCACCTTTCCGCGACGAGGCTGAAGGTCTCCCCTGGAGACACCCTGGACATAGGTGGCAGGGTGGAATTCTTGCAAAAATTCGACCACCTGGAAGCGATCCATCTTTGCAGGGCGGTGATCTTTGTGGCGAAGAATTTACCGGAGAAAGCCTAAAGGCATGAACCGACGTAATTTCCTCCAATTCGCAGCCGTTGGTCTTGGGATGGCTACGCTTCAAATTTCCCCTGAACTAAAGGATTTGACGGCCAACCAAGCTTTACTTTGGGACGCCTAATTAGGTATGGTAATGGGAAAATTACTGCACTTTCCAAGCCTTGCCGTGGTTGACCAGCAGGACAAGGCAGAGCGTGACCTTCTTGGCAGGATGATGCTTGGACTGATTCCAGACGAGGAAATTGAGCAGGTTCGGATAGGGGATTTCACAAAGCCAAAAAACCGTCGTATTTTCCAGTTCATTTACATTCTACATCACAGTGGGAAGGATATAGACTTGGTGAATCTGTGTGAGAAGGCAAAAGAGTATGGGCTGCTGGAGGATGCGGGCGGGGCCGTCTACATTTCCAGCCTGACGGATGGGCTTTTGGTGAACAGATGAACCGGCGTAATTTCCTCCAATTCGCAGCCGTTGGTCTTAGTTTGGAAGCCGCCATTCAGGACCCTGAACTATTTATGGAAGAAATGACGCACATTTATGTGAATGGGCGGAAGCGAAAACTCCCGGTTAATGTTAAGAAGGGCGATGTGCTTTCATCTGGGCCACCAAGCAAGCGACTCGTGCCAGGGATGCGCCAGTTTTCCTGCAAGGTAACCTGTACATGAACCGCCGCCACTTCATCAACATGATCGGGATGGCCTCTGCGGGGATGGTCCTAGATCCTGAGAGATTGTTGTGGGTGCACGGTTTCAGGAAGATATTTGTGCCGGCGAGCCCAGTGCTGCTTAACCCGTGGAAGGGGTACTTAGTGAGTGCCAACATCATATGGCATGACCTTACCCCGGCAGAATATCGAAAATTCAACACCATTAAGGTTTTACAGTGAACCGCCGTAACTTCCTTAATATGATATGGATAGTTGGATGGACATGGTAATTTACGTTCACCGATACTGGAGGGGGCACTACGGGGTGCTGTTTGTTTGCAAGAGGTGGTGGAGATGTTTTCGCTGGTTTAACTGGCTGTTTGGGAGAGTCAGCCTGCCATTGGAGATGGTCATTCTCGACAAGGATGATGCTGATCGTGGTCTTGCAAAGGGTGATTTTGGGGAAATCTTATGGTAATGAACCGCAGATTTTTCCTCAACATGCTCGGGATGGCCTCCGCCGCTCTTGCCCTTGATCCTGAGCGACTGCTTTGGGTTCCAGGGAAGAAGAAGATTTTTATTCCATCGGCCCGCTCCGATACCGTCATGGTCAGAACGATCTATTTCAAGAATGGGGGCATTTTAACATTGTTCTCAGACCAATGGATTTTTGCTCCCCACCAAACCGCACCCTTCACCTATATCCAGGGGTTGCAGCCTTTCCCTTGGGGTGAACCGATGGTGGTGTAAGGATGAACCGCCGTAACTTCCTTATTCACCGATTTTGACTAGACCCGTCTTTTTTGAGTGATTCCGGCACGTCTAAACTGACAACATTAGAAGAATGAACGATATAAACAGGGTCTCCGTCTGGCCTGTAAGCATCTAAGCGGTCAATTCTAGTAACAACAGTCTTTAATTTCAGCTTTGTGCCATCCTCAAGAAGGTAAACATCCCACCCCTCCCTTTCGGGCTCGAAGCTAATTTCTTCCCCTGGGACATCTTTGCCGAGCATCTTAAACATTTTCTTCATGGTATTTGGAATGTACGCCCGCAATTCACATATGTCAACCATGTTCCACGTTTTTGTGTATAATAGAACCATGCAAAGCCTTCACTGTAAATGTGGAAATTTCAGGCGGGCTCCGAATCAACGTTACTGCAAATCTTGCCACGCAGCCAGCGTCAGGAGATACGCTCCGAAATACAGCGAATTCTCGGATGAGCAAAAGGTGAAAGCGAAGTGCCGGGCTTATACCCACACGCTCATCAAAAGAGGCCACATTCTCCGAGAGCCGTGCAGGGAGTGTGGTGCCATCGCGGAAGTCCACCATATAGCCTACCCCAACCCCAGAGCGATTGAATGGATGTGCCGTCCCTGCCACCTGAAGAAACACCGGGCAAGTTGCGGCCAGATAACCACATCTTTGCTCTCAGTGGAACAATTACCACGATCTGTTGTAAAATAACCACAGATTTCCCTTGACAATGAGAAAAGGCGGGAGCAGACTCCTTTTGGATGAGATTGGCTGCCGGAACATTCACATTTTCTGAAAAGGAGATGGAATCGCCACTGGGGGGTGGCCGGCAGCCCTCTCCGAATATCTGTTCGAGCGTGAGACCGGTGCGACAGCGGTTGTCTGTTAGCCTTTCCTCTTAAAACACCCTTGTCTAAAGAACATCGCTATATTTTGGCCCTGCCGGGAGGCAGAGAACGAAGACTTGCGCCTAACTCTGCCATCGCCCAGCGTGATGCCGGCGTGATTACCTTCGTTGGCACCCGCAATGGTATCCCCTGCTTCGTGCCTGCCACAACTGATGCCTTTGAGTCCCAAGTCTCTATGGACAACTCCATCATCACCCCCCGCAGGGATGAACTGAACAATCCAATTAGGCTGGGTCCTACCGGATTAACTCGGACAAATTACACGAGAGGAAGGGTTTCACTCGTTCGTTGAGCTGTGGTTGCACAAGAGATGATCTTCACCCCACCCTTCCCGTGGAGCCAGCATTATTTCGTAAGTGTCCTGGTTCTCCAAGGGAACGGACATTTCCAAAGTTTTCTGTTTCACTTGGGGAAGAATTGAATGGCGAAAAAGTTGAATTTCAACGAGTGGTACGAGAAACAGGAGCGGAAAGATAGAAGGCGACAGGCTTGGCTGCACCGCAAAACAGCGGTCTTCAGGTGGTTTACGCGCTGGTTTAAGGTTCTGAACGAACCAAACGAGATGGCATTTCTCACTCCGGTCCTGGGATTTCATTGGAGTGATGGTGGGTTTGACCCCAGAACCCTTGGCAACTGGTGGGGATATTCGATTTGCACATTTCCAGCATTCCGCAAACGCGACCCTGGCCGGATGATGGGAAAAGTAGTGACCCGGTGGGTTTCCGATGGGAACGGTGCGCCACGGCTAACCTTAGCGGAATCGGCTTGTTCTGTCCACAGGTTGGATGACTGAAATGCACCAAGAAGAAATTGAATGGGCGTTGAAGACGGAAACGATCTTCAAACTCATCCCCCACAAAGCCCCAGATTTCCTGTTCTTGCCGGTCAGGAAAATCCTGCGCGTCAGGCTTGCGGAAATCATTCCAGTGGAAACGCTCTTAGACCTGAAGCAACTGGCTCAATGAAAGTAGACAGAAAGAACGAAGCCCTCCTGCGATTCCGTGAAGTGGCAAGGAAGCAATTTGAGAGCATCCCAGCAGCGGAACGAACGGAAGCACAGGAAAGACACCGCGCCAAAAATAGAATTCTGTTTGACTATCCCCCAACGGGAGACTTGCGCCGAGAACTTTATGTAGACCACATGAAGTTTTTCATTTCCGGCAAAGAAGACGATGAGCGGGCTTTCATAGCAGCAAATCGAATTGGCAAATCCAGGGCCGCCGCCGATGAAGTTGCTTACCACATGACCGGCCTCTACCCCCACTGGTGGGAAGGGAGGGTGTTTTCAAAGCCGACGAGTTGGTGGGCTGCGAACGAATCGTGGAAAAAAGTGAGGGACGTAAACCAACTGGAATTGCTAGGAGCCCCAGACCGGGAAGACATGCGCGGCACTGGGGCAATCCCGGCGCACTTGATCTTTAAGACGGTCCCGAACCCTCACATTAAGTTTGGGATGGAGTCATTTCAGGTTCGCCATATGACTGGCGGGATTTCCACCTGCCAGTTCAAAACCTACGAGCAGGGCTGGAAGGAATTCGAGGGGGTAAGGATTCGAGGGGGTATCTGGCTGGATGAGCACTGTCCCTTGGATATTTATGGATCGTGTCAGATGCGCGTAGCGAACACAGACGGCCCTGGTGGTAGCGGGGAAAACGGAATCATCATGCTCACTTTTACGCCCATCGACGGATTAAACTCCCTCGTTCAACAGCTTAAAGAGCGGTCAGTGAATAGAGACGAATTGGGGTGGTAGGCTAGAATATAATGCCTAAGCGAACCAGAGATTATAAGGTTGGGCTCCTAGAAGAGCTTAAAAGCCCACTAGCTTCTGCCCATTATCTGAATGCCGCCCTTGAAGATTCCGATGAATCTTTTCTTTTGGCACTTCAAGATGTGGTGGAAGCGTCCCAGGAGAAGCCGTGCCACTAAAGGAAAACAACCGCTGAGTGTTCTGATTGCAAATACAAGAATGCGGCCTCGCAAAACGTGCTCCTTGTGCCACACCGATAAGTCTTGCGAGGAATTCGACCAGTCCCGGTACACCACGAATCAGGGGAAACGTAGCATCCGTCTGGAATCCCGGTGCAGGGAATGTGACAGTGCTCGCAAGTCGAAAAGCTGGCGGCTCAACCTTGAAAAGAACCGTGCTCGTTCACGCCAAAAGCATCGAGCAAATAGAGAGAGGAACAACGAGCAATTAAGAGCTTACCGAGCCAAAAACCGTCCCAAGGTATTACTGCAACGGATTGTGAGCCAGCAAAAAAGAATGCTCAGCGGATACGGTGGCGGGCGAACCGAAGTGCGTAAAATTACCGAAGAGGTTTTGGCTTTGGCGCGATTCGGGAATCAATACTTCGATGCCTACAGTGGGCAGTTAATCGACCATCCTGTTATTGACCATATAGTGCCTCTCAGCCTGGGTGGGGATCACTCCGCTGGGAATGTATGCATTACGTCGCGCTCAAACAATGCATCCAAGGGCCGAACGCCACTGCTTTTGTGGATGCTTAGGCGGTGTGCTTGAGCTTGAGGATTTTAACCGGAACCTGGAACGACTGTCCCCATCTAACCGATGAAGTAAAGGACAGCCTGTACTCAGGCATCCCGCCCTACATGCGGGACGCCCGGACAAAGGGCATCCCGGTTCTGGGGTCTGGTTTGATCTACCCGATTGCCGAAGAGGACATTGCGGTTGATGACTTCCCGATAACAGATAAGTTCCCAAGAGGTTACGGGATGGACGTTGGCTGGAATCGCACCGCTGTAGGGTGGTTCGCACAAAACCCGGAAACGAAAGTAATCTACATTCACGATTCTCACTATCAGGGCGGGGAACAACCGGCAGTTCATTCGGCTGCGATTCGGTCACGGGGCGCATGGATACCAGGGGTAATTGACCCCCGATCAGATGGGCGCTCTCAAATTGACGGAAAGCAGGCTTACTCTTTATACACACAGCCCGTATCTGAGGGTGGTGGCGGACTCGATCTAACGAAGGCCGACAATTCCATAACAACAGGCATCGACATGGTGTGGCAGATGCTGGACTCCGGGATGTTGAAGGTCTTCCGTAGTATCGCTCCGTTTTGGAGTGAAATCAGGCAGTATCGCAGAGAGGCAAACGAGAATGAAACGGGGAAGATCGTCAAGAAAAACGACCATTTCATGGATTTGGTCCGGTACTTCGTAGTGAGCGGAATAGACCTAATGAAAGTTCGGGGTCAAAAGATCAGTTCATATTATGACTTGATGCGCGGCTCCCGAAGTTCCGGGCGAACATGGATGAGCGGAGGTTAGGTGGCAGAAGTTTCCAAAGCAGACAAAGAACTAATCGAAGAGATGCTGGAGAATTACAAGATGTCTGAGGACTCTGACCATGCTACCAGGGAATTGTCTCTCGATGACTTGAGATTCGTAGCCGCATTCGATGAGTATGGACAGAGCACTCACTGGGAGTGTGAAGATTTGAAACAGCGGGGAAGGGATGGCGTGCCCACCGTTACGTTGGATCACCTTTCCCAATTTCCGAGGCAAGTTGTAAACGATTTCCGGAAAATGAAGCTGGGAATTCAAGTCTCCCCAGTAGACGGAGGTGCCGACCCGGCGACAGCGGAAGTGATTCAGGGTGCCATTAGAGCCATTGAACAGAACTCTCACGCCTCGGTAGCTTACGAGACAGGCTATGACTTTGCCGTGAACGGAGGATTTGGATATTGGCGCATTATTAAGAAGCATTCTTTCGACAATCCCACAAACGAGCAGGAATTCCGTGCCCAGCACCTTGAGATCAAGAGAGTTAAAAATCCCTTTACGGTCTTTGGCGATCCGATGGGAGAAGAACCGGATGGGTCTGATTGGGAATTCTGCGTGATTGCGGAAAAGATGCTGGAGAAGACATACCGCAGAAACTACAAGAATTCCGACTTAACTGGGATCGGTGAATGGTCCGAACTTTCCAGGATACTGCCTGATGGATGGCTTTCAGACAGAAGCGTTACCGTGGCTGAATACTTCTATTCAAAGCATAAAGAAGAAAAAGCCGTCTTGTTTAATGACGGACAAGTGCGGCTCAAAAGTTTGCTGGAGGCCAATGTCAAGAAATATGGTTCCACCGGACTCCCAAAGGATGTAATCGAAGTTGGGGACAGGATGATTGACACCCGGACGATTCATTGGATCAAGTCAAACGGCACTGAGATCCTAGACAGAACCGATTGGCCAGGAATTTACATTCCAGTCATACCAGTGTACGGCTCTGAATACAACCTGGACGGAAAGATCATCCGTTACGGGATGATCCGAAACTCAAAGGACGCACAGCGCGGTATAGATTTCATGTTTTCAGCGGCCATCACAGCCGTTGGGCGGGTTCCAAAAGCTCCCTACATGGTAGCCATTGGGCAGAATGAAGGGCTTGAAGAAGTCTGGTCCGAATTAAACAGGAAAGAATTCGCCTGGGTGCCCTATAAACCCGTTGTAACAAAGGAAGGGAATCTGGTTCCCCCACCGCAAAGACAGTTTTTTGAGCCAGCCATTAACGGCATGATGGGCATGATTACCCACCTGCAATTTACCATGAAGGCAAC
>SDBT01019591.1_pt1 | contig 10600 bp, 12 predicted proteins | sample 2277101 | NCBI WGS metagenome assembly SDBT01 (sample SAMN10404973, study PRJNA504765) | marine sediment metagenome | isolation source: marine sediment core GS10_PC15, 103 cmbsf | place: Arctic Ocean: Southern Knipovich Ridge | collected 2010
TAAAATACTGGAATATCACTCTCTCTTTTGCTTGAAATAACCTCTGCAAACTACATGGAAATCCCCATCTAAATAAGTAGAAAATTATTTTAAAGCCTGCCAATCGCAAGAAGTAGTTTTTTATGGCCTTCAATCAGCTTTGAGAATTTCTTTAGTTCTTCAGCTACTATTTTATACCTTTCCTTATCTTTTAAATTCCTTGATTTTGCCATTTTTAATCCACTCTTTAACTTCATCATGGCTATAGTACCATTCCCTTATGCCAGTCATCACTTTTGCGTATTTAGGATCATCTATTATTTTAAGCTTTTGGTTATTTGACAGCAAAAAGTCCTTTACAACAATAAATGCTGTCCTTCTGTTTCCGCTTGCAAACGGGTGGTTTCTTACCAATTCTACCATTAATTCAGCCGCCTTGTCATAAATATCCCCTTCAAGTTTCTTGCAAGATTCAATTATTTTTATCAATTTTGAATGACTCATTACTTCAGGTTTGTCTGCTTTCTTAACTTTCATTATATTCAATGCTAATATGTTAAATTCTATAATTTTTTCAGATGTTGGATAATTAATTGGTTTGGGCATTTTAAATCTGTTAATTGAAAAACAAGTTATTTTTCCATTATAAAACTTTCTATTGATTTTTCCACTGATTTCGCCACTATATTCGAAAACCCACGTAGTGGGTACCGAAAATTTTTAATTTTCCAGTACACAAACTATTGTTTGCTTCAGCAAACCTCGAAAATCTTTTTTAGATTTTCCACTGTTTGCTCAATTATTTGTGTTTTCCACTATATTTATATTTTTCCACAAATTCTTGGGGTGTTAATATTAAGATATCTTGGAATTTTTTGAGCTTAAGTAGATGCTTGTCTTGAGTAACTATAAAATCCGCGTTGCACGCCAAAGCACATTCCAAGATTCTATCATCTTTGATTACAGTAACTTTCTCTTTTGGCCTTATCATATGAGTGAAGAGGAGCATAGCTTCTATCACTTTCTCAATTTCGTTTTTACTTATGGGAAAATCCCTGTCCAATACTTTCCTAAGCTCTCGTATTATATCATCAGAAACAAAAGCAACTATATACTGTTCAATCCCTCTCTGCACTATATGGTATGGCTTGCCAGTCCAAAAAGTGGCAGAAATATATATGTTTGTGTCCAATACGACCCTGGGCTTATGCACTCTTTACTCCCTTCCCCTTATATATTCTCTTCATAACGTCTGCTTCTTTCCATCCTTTTTGCTTTGCTAAAGAAACTCCCCATTTATGCACTTTGTCAAATACTTCTTTTGCTTTAGGCACTTCTACTTTCTTCAGTATTACTGTATCCTTGTTACCGAAAATAGCAAAATTTGTTCCAGTATCTATTTTCAATTCCTCTCTTAAATGCTTCGGTATTACAATCTGCCCTTTACTTGACATAGTTATCAGTTCTCCCATTATAAATCACCAGTAAGCAAGTAAGTTGTGCTTACTTATAAACCTTTCGGTTCATGACATCTTCAAGCCAGCCATCTTCATCCAGCGGAGGAAGTTCTGGTAGCGGTGGAGGAGGAACAGCAACAACAGCAACTTCAAAAACACAGGTATAGCAGCAATTACCAGCTGGAAAGACAACAATGAACATAAACAAGGAAGAGATAAGCTTCAAAGAGATAGAAATCAACATAAAGAATCCTGCAAATAACGTTGAGATTACTGTAACTAAACTTGATGAAAAGCCTTCTGCAACAGAAAATCCAAAAAACAAGGTCTACCAGTATCTGGAAATAAAGAAGGAGAATATTGAAGATAAAGCTATAAATAATGCAGTTATTAATTTCAAAATAGAGAAAAGCTGGTTAAACACAAACAACGCAGATGAAGACGCAGTTGCCTTAAGCAGATACACAACTTCTTGGCAAGAATTAAAAACAGAAAAAACAGATTCAGACAACAATTTCATCCATTACAAAGCAGAAACTCCTTCTTTCTCGTTCTTCGCAGTAACTGCTGAAGAAAAGATTCAGGAGATTGAGAATATAACAACAGAAGAAACTGAAGAAGCAGAGGAAGAAGCTGTTGAAGAAGAACAAATCTCAGAAGAAGAGCCTAAGAGGAATTATATCTGGTTAATTGCAATTTCTGTTGTTTTTGTTATAGCTGGTTTTTGGTATTATAGGAATAAGAATGGGAAATAAATAAGCTTTAAATATGATAATAAATTTCCCACTACTGATGAAAATCTTAATAACAGGCGGAGCAGGAGCTTTAGGAAGTTCTTTGAAAAAGGCATTCAAGGATGCTTATTTTCCAACACACAAGGAACTGGATATCACCGATCCAGATGCAGTAAATAAGGTTATTTTGAGCTACAAACCAGATGCACTGATACATACTGCAGCTTTAGTTGGCGTAAGGGAATGCGAAGAAAATAAGCAAAAAGCATGGCTTACAAATGTTGAAGGCACAAAAAACATTGTAAACGCCATAAAGGAATTAAATAATAATTGCTATTTGATTTATATGTCAACTGCCTGCGTTTTTGCTGGAGAAGATAAAAAATTCTACACCGAATATGATACTCCATCTCCTAAAAATTATTATTCCCTGACAAAATTAAAGGGAGAGGAAGTGGCAAAGCAATATGAGAATACATGTATCATCCGGACTAACTTCGTGCCAAAAACTCAATGGAAATACCCAAAGGCATTTGTGGATAGGTTTGGTACTTATCTTTTTAGTGATGGAGTTGCTAAAGGAATAGCAGATGTATGTAAGAAAAAGGAAAAAGGAATAATACATATTGTTGGAAACAAGAGGCTAAGCATGTATGAATTGGCATTATTGGCTGGCTCCAAAAATATAGGTAAAATGACATTAAAGGAATATGACGGGCCTTCAGTAACAGTTGATATGAGCCTTTCCACAAAAAGATGGAAGAAGTATAAAATCAAATAGTTCAAAAATAATTAAAATAAATTATCTTTAAAAATGTCAGAAATTTGCAAAGCAAGTTTTTCAGTTCATACTCAAAAACAATAAAAAATGCGAAGTATTTTTTGTGTCCCAGAAATGCAAGGCATTTCTGTGATTTGAGAACCACCGAATTGTTGGGATAGCTAGCAGAGCTTTGCCTTTCATGCCACTCATCTATGATGGGTGGTTTTTGACATTTTAGAAGCGAAAGATTTTAAAAGCTTCTACTGATTGCTTAGGTGGTTAATGAGATGAAAAAATGACTAAAAAACTATCAGTATCCTTAATAGTTTTAACTTACAACGAAAGGGAAGGAATGGAGAAGATTATGCCCCATGTTAGAAAATCCTGGGTAGATGAAATAATAGTTGTTGATAATGATTCTGAGGATGGAACAGCAGAGATAGCAAAAAAAATGGGTTTAAAAGTTGTCCAGCAAAAAAATAATGGCAGAGGACATGCATTTAGGATTGGAATGGAATATGCAAAAGGAGATATTCTGGTTTATTTCAGCCCTGATGGAAATGAAGTACCTGAAGATATACCTAAGCTAATAAAAAAAATAAATCAGGGATATGATATGGTAATTGCATCCAGATTTAGTAAATTTTCAAAAAGCAAAGATGCAACTTTGATCAGAAGGATAGGAAATAATACATTTACTGGTATAATCAATCTTCTTTTTGGAATAAAACTTACAGATGCTGTCAATGGTTTCAGGGCTATACGAAAAGAAGTCATGCAGAAGATAAATACTGATGCCCGATATTTTGATATTGAAATCCAGATGAGTATAAGATGTGGTAAAAATGGCTATAAAATTGCTGAAATTCCAACTGTTGAGCCAGAGAGGGTTGGAGGGAAAGCAAAACTCAATACAATTGTAGATGGATGGAAATATGTTTTGCTTATATTGCGAGAATTATTTTTAAACACAAAATCCAGATAAATGAATTTCAATAAAATATGTATTGTGGGGATGGGGTACGTTGGTTTAACATTAGCTGTAATTATGGCCGAAAAGAAATTTGATGTAATAGGCATCGAGACAAATCCTGAGGTATGTAAAAGACTTAATGAGGGGGAACCTAATTTCCATGAAAAGAGACTTGATGTTTTACTTAGAAAACATCTTAATAATAATCTGAAAATTTATCAGAATGTACCTGATATTCCACATGACGTTTTTGTTATATGTGTGAGTACGCCTGTTTCGAGAGTGGATAAATCTCCCAATTTGGATTATGTTATTAAAGCAACTGAAGACGTGAGTAGTCACCTTAGAGATGAAAATTTAGTAATTATCAGAAGCACTATACCTATTGGGGCAACGAGAAATGTTATAAAACCAATTCTTGATAAAACTGCTAAAAAATATTCTCTTGCCTTTTGCCCAGAAAGAACTGCTGAAGGAAATGCTATTAAAGAACTTATTGAACTTCCACAGATAATTGGTGGAGTAGATAATACAAGTGTTGAAAAAGCATCCAATATTTTTAGAAGAGTAGTTCCAACAATTTTGGGTGTCTCTTCTCTCGAATCCGCGGAAATGGTAAAATTAATTAATAATTCCTACAGGGATTTGAATTTTGCGTTTTCTAATGAGATTGCATTAATTTGCGAGGAACTAAAGTTGGATGCAATTGAAATTATCAGGTCTGCCAATTATAGCTATTCTAGATCTAATGTTCCTGTACCCGGATTTGTTGGAGGTGCATGCTTAGGGAAGGATCCTTATATCCTCTTGCACGCATTCAAGGACAAAAAATTCAATACAGATCTTATATTATCAGGTAGAAAAATTAACGAATATCTTCCAGAACATGTTGTGAATAAAGTCCAGAAAAAATTTGAGGAGGCTGGTAAAAAATTAAAAGATTCCAAGGTTTTTATAATGGGGTTCGGCTTCAAGGGAAGGCCTGAGACTGATGATATGCGTGGATCATTAACACTTGAACTGGTTGATAAACTTATGGAACTAGGATGTTCTAAGATTTATGGTCACGACTTCATTGTCAAAGATAATGAACTTAAGAAAAAAAATGTCATTCCATTGTCTGTAGAGGAAGGCTTTAAGAATGCAGATTGTGTGATATTTGCAAATAACCATGAAAAATATTTTATGCTTGATATAGAAAAATTAATTTCAAGCCTTAATAATCCAGCTATACTTATTGATGTATGGTATATATTTAATCCCAGTGAAATAAAGAGAGATGGATTAATTTATGGGGGTGTTGGTGTTGACTAAGGCTTTGATTACAGGTGGTTTAGGATTTATCGGTTTTCATCTTGCTAAACATCTCCAAGAAAAAGGAGATAAAGTAATAATTTGTGACAATCAATTTAGAGGAAAAATAGATGAGGAAGTAAAGATTTTTCTTAAAAAAAATGGTGTAGAATATATAAATATGGATATGGCTGATAAGAAGGATTTTGAAAAACTTGATAATAACTATGATGCAGTTTATCATTTGGCTGCAATCAATGGAACAAAGTATTTTTATCAGATACCTGAGGAAGTTTTGAGAGTCAATTTACTATCTACAATCAATCTTCTTGAGTGGATAAAAGACACTTCATGCAAAGACATGCTTTTTTCATCTTCATCTGAGGTGTATAGTGGAACTATACTAAAATTTGGATGGAAAATTCCAACAGAAGAAGATGTTCCGTTATGTATCGAAGATGTAAGCAATCCAAGATATTCATATGGGGGAAGTAAAATTGCAGGAGAACTACTTTTCCTCAATTATGGCAGAAAATATTCCTTAAATACAAGGATTGTTAGGTTTCACAATATTTATGGTGAAAGGATGGGTTATGAGCATGTAATTCCAGAATTCTTTAAAAGAATTTTTGATAAAGTAGACCCTTTCCCTATACATGGTGGTAATGAAACAAGAAGCTTTATTTATGTTATGGATGGAGTTAGAGCAGCAAGGCTTGTAATGGAAAATGAAAAAACAAAGGATGAAATCATAAATATTGGAAATGAAGATGAGGAAATTACAATAAAGGATCTTTCTGAAAAAATGTTTGAAATTACAGGAGTAAACCCAAAAATTGAATTAAAGGAATCACTTAAAGGTTCTGTCCCGAGAAGATGCCCCAGTATCGAGAAATTAAAAAAACTCACAGGATACACACCAGAAGTATCGCTTCATGAGGGACTTCAAAGAACATATAAATGGTATAAACAAGATTATCAAAAGAAGTTAACAAAAGATGGCAATAAATAAAGAAGCTACACTGGAAAAGATTGAGCCTTTGTTGCGAGATTATTATTATTATTATAATAATAAAGAATTTATTTCAAACAAGACAAAGGTGACTGTTGGCTGGCCTGTGTTTGATGAGAAAGAAGTAACGCATGTACTTTCTTCGCTTATGGATATGCGCATTTCACAAGGACCAGTTGTATTGGAATTTGAAAAAAATTTTGCAGATTATATAAGTATGAAATTTGCGGTAGGCGTTAATTCTGGGAGTTCTGCAAATTTATTAGCACTATCGGTATTACTTGAAGCAAATGAGCTAGAAAAAGGAGATGAAGTGATTGTTCCAGCTGCTACGTTTGTAACAGTAGCATCTCCAATACTTCAGCTTGGTCTTACTCCTGTATTTGTGGATATTGATATTGAAACTTTAAATATAGATCCTAAGGAAATTGAAAAGGCAATAGGCCCAAAAACAAAAGTAATAATGCCAGTACATTCACTTGGAAATCCAGCTGATATTCCAAAAATAACAGATATTGCAAAGAAACATAATCTTAAGATTTTGGAAGATTGTTGCGAAGCACATGGAGCTTCAATTGATGGAAAAAAAGTCGGAAGCTTTTCTGATATGGCAACATTCAGCTTTTTCGTTGCACATAACATAACAACAGGAGAAGGAGGTATGATATTCACAAATAACCCATTGTATGACAAACTTCTGAGGTCAATGCGGGAGTTCGGAAGATTTAATGAAGAGAAAATTGGAAGATTTGAATATAAAGATGATTTTTTAGGATATTATGATACAAGATATGTATTTCAGCGTCTTGGATTCAATATGAGAATGACAGATTTAACTGCATCAGCAGGTATAGAACAACTCAACAAACTAGACAAATTAAATGATAGGAGAATTGAGACATCCAGATACTATATAGATAATTTAAAGAAATATGAAAATTGGTTGGAATTACCAATCCCCAAAAAAAATACTGTCCACACATATTATTCCTTTGCAATTGTTATAAAAAAAGGTGCACCATTCTCCAGAAAGGAAATAACTAAATTTCTTGAGGATAATAATATTGAAACAAGACCATTTTTTGGAGGGTGTCTGCCAGACCAACCAGCATTTAGGGATAAGCCGATAAAGATTGTCGGAGATCTATCAGTATCTAGGCATATCAGAGATTCAGCATTCTTCATCGGATGCCACCCAGCTATTACTAATGAAGGGAGGATATATGTTGTTGGTAAAATTAAAGAATTTTTGGACAAATATAAATAAATTTTTTATTGAGTATAAATTTGAATTGGTTATCTTTGTAATTATTTCAATATTAATGCTATCTAATCTCTCTAATATTTATTTGTGGGATGATGAAGGAGAGACTGTACTATTAGGTAAAAATATCTTGTCGTATGGCATTCCTAAAGTTTATGATGGAAAAAATTTAGTGGCACGCAATCCACAAATGTTCAATTCAGATTTTATATGGACTTGGAGTTCATGGCTACACCTCTATATTGCCTCATTATCCTTTTTAATTTTTGGATTTTCAACTTTCAGTGCAAGATTTATATTTGTTATAATTGGGATTCTCTCTTTTTTTCCGATTGTAATATTGCTAAGGAAAGTATCTATCAATAAGTTGCATTATTATTTATCTGTTTTATTTTTGTTGTTCTTCGTTCCTTACTACTTATATTCCAGACAGTCTAGATATTATGCATTGCTTATTTTTTTAATATCAATTATTGCTATATCAATCTACAATCTCTCATTTAAGAATGGATCAATAGTATGGTTTGTGGTTTCTTTTGTTTTATTGTTCCATTCTAATTACTTGTCATTCTTTGCTTTAATATTATCCACATCATTATATTTTTTAATTGTATTATTAAAAAATCCCTCTAATCGAATTAAATTATTGAAAAAACTGATAATTTCTTATGCTATAATCTTCTTCTTAACATTTCCCTGGGCTCTGTATATCGATATATTTGAGAAAGCTAAAACTACAGTAAGCTTAACAGACTTTATTATGCGGAATATAGAATATATATTCCATAGTGTAAATTCTACAGTGCCATTATTACTGATTGCAAGTTCAATTTTTTTTATGGTATTTTTTTATTTTAAGAAGAATGAACCAGTCACTAATCAAAAGATTTTTTTTGTTTTTTTCAATGGTATGGTTCCACTCATAATTCTTATTTTCTCGGCCGTTTTTAAAGATATCAGATATATAATTGGATTATTTCCGTTGTGGATATCATTTATTTTTCTACCAATAGTTTTTTTATTATATAGGAAGGATTATACTTTAAAAATAATAGGAGTAATGATATTTTTATTGATATTTTTCACAAATATCTTTTATTCAATCGGGTTTTATTTTTTCGTACCATTTGAAAGTTCTCTACAAGAAAAATGCTCTTTTATATCCGAAAAGTCAGACTACTGTGATAAATGGGTTAAAGAAACTTTCATAAATCCAAAAGAGTTAAAATATCCATTCTTTTATTATTTGTATGAGATAACACATGACTATGATGGCCCAATTGAGGGTATTGTCAAATATTTAAACTCAAAAGGAGATGAAAATAGCATAATTTTTGCAAATAATTGGTACTTTTCAATTCAATTTTACACAAATATGAAAGTTTTGGGTCCTTTACAATATATGGATACTGATTTAACTCCCGATTACATTGTTGTCAATTTTCCAAATAGGAGAGACATTCCAAGAATAAATTATTTAGTGTCCTATGGTGAAGAAAAAAATTACACAAAAGTCACATTGCCATATCCAGATCTTCCTTGGGATAATAGACCAGTTATTTGGTATCATAAGTTTTGGACACAACCGGTAGAAGTTCCAGTCACTGTTTATGTAAAAACACAATAATGATAATATCTTATTATAAGACAAATTAATTTTATGATTAAATATGGTAAAAAATATCGTAAAAAGGAAATATCCAGTTGTTTCAGTAGTTATAGTTAACTACAACGGGAAAGATTTGCTGAAAATAATTTTAAATTCAGTAAAAAAATAAATTTTAAGCAAGGTTATGAAATTCTTGTTGTTGATAACAATTCCACAGATGGAAGCCGGGAATTTATCAATAAAAATTATCCTAAAGTAAAGTTAATCCAGAACAAGAAAAATCTGGGTTATTCCGGAATAAACACTGCTTTAAAACATTGCAGGGGCAAATACATATTATTTCTAAACAACGATATGGAGCTTGATAAAGATTGCATTCTCAGGCTAGTCCGGACAATTGAATCAGATAAGGATATAGCAATGGCAGCCCCTAAACTGGTTAATTTTTATGATAAAAAGCTAAAATCAGGCGGCACATGGCTTTCAAGGGCATTTTATAACGGCCATATAGAAGGAAATGGAGAAAACATTGTTAAGGAAATACCTTATCTTAGTGTAGGCCTGATCAGAAAAGATTTTGTTGATAAGTTTGGTTATTTATTTGACCCTGATTATTTCATTTACGCAGAAGACCTTGATTTAGGGCTTAGGATAAGGCTTAATGGGAAAAAAATATTATTTGACCCAAATGCTGTTATCTACCCTATGCATGCAGTCACTACAAAAAAATCCGGCAGTGCCTTTACCACCTTTTTGCTGGAGAGGAATTCTTTGACAACATTTTTCAAAATATTTTCATTTAAGACTGTAGTTTTCTACTTGCCTTATGTATTTGGTATGAGATTAGTTGCTTTAATTAAGGATATGATAACATTAAATCTTGGCAGTGCATTAGCAAGATTGAAAGCTGTTTTATGGGTTATTTTCCATATTAATCTTATTCACAAAAAAAGAACAAAAGCACAAAAACACAGAAAATCAGGAGATGATTATATAATTAAGGTATTCAGTGAGAGATACCTGTTCAGGAAGCCTGTTCTTGTCTGATATCGTAGATTTCTGTTCCAGTTTGTTCATTCATATAGATAACTGTTCCCTCAGATTTTATCTCGGATAACAACTCATTGCCAATAATGGCATTTCTGTCAAGCCTGAAATCTTGATTTATAAAAGCATAATCAGCATTTTCTATATTCTCTTTTTCCATCTCCATGCTCTGCCGGTTTATTTTGTATGGGATGCATTGGCCCCCGGCAAGGAAAATGCCTTCATTATCTGTATTGTCTTTAACCCAATTAAAATCTTCGTCATAGGAATCCCATAAGTTTGATGCAACAGCCAATTTTATGAATTCAGCGCCTGCAAAGCCTATAACCACCAATATTATCAAAATTTTAAATAGCCTGTTTATTTTATTTAGATTATCAAAGCCTTTGCCCCATAGGATTGCCAGCGCAGGAACAGCAGGCAAAAGCATCCTGCTTACTGACCAGCCTACATTAGCAACATACACAAG
>SDBT01019592.1_pt1 | contig 10600 bp, 11 predicted proteins | sample 2277101 | NCBI WGS metagenome assembly SDBT01 (sample SAMN10404973, study PRJNA504765) | marine sediment metagenome | isolation source: marine sediment core GS10_PC15, 103 cmbsf | place: Arctic Ocean: Southern Knipovich Ridge | collected 2010
GACAAACGAGGAGCGCGCACATGAGCTAACAGAGCGGGTCACCAAGGCGGGGCCCGCAGGGGGGTGAGATGGGAAAGGGTGGAGGCGGCGCAGCGGCAGTAGGCCTGAAGCGCACGGAAGAGCACGACCACTTTCGGTCGGTGCTCGAGACACACATGCAGGCCAAGCTCGCGCACGAGAAGCTGAGCTACGGCGACCTGTCGAAGCTGCTATTTGGTAAGGCTACCCGCCAAAAAAATTATGTGTTCCGAGCCGCGAATAGCACTTGGGGCTTCGCTGTGCCTGAGGGCCTACACAAAATTCTCAACTGGCTGAATTTGGAACCACGCGACTTCGAGGTAGACCCGCACCCTGGCCGGCCAGGCGACCTCGAGAAGGCTGTGCTCTGCTACCGCGGGCTACCACACCAGCAGCGCGTCCAACTGCTCGAGATTTGTCGAGCCTTCGTGAAGACGGCGGCGCGTGAGTAGCTCAGACTTTCGCCTTGCGCAGGCCGATCACGACCAGGAAACCACCGAGCCCGTTCATCCAGTATTGCAGGGTCGAGCATGTTGACTCGGACAGCAGCCCTAGTCCCTCACCGCAGAGCTGCACCACGACGACCTCGGCAAGTGCGATGAGCGCAAGCCCGCGCATCGTCCAGCTCTTCCAGACGGGCTTGTCCCCGATGATCGCTTGCAGATTGATCACGTTAGCCATCTATCACCCCTCCCTTTCCGAAGGGCGCAGAGGCTAGCACACAGAGGAGAGGAGATGAGAGCCGTCATACTACTGCTGAGCCTGCTGGTAGGCGGGTCTGTCAGCGCACAACAAGACACACAAGCCACCATCGTGAACGGGGAGTTTGTCTGCGGAGTCGACACGATCAACGTTTCCACGGACCCCACCGTCGCTCCCATTCGCTCCGTGGAGCTGTACCGTTCCGATGCTCCTGGCTTCGTTCCGGTGTGCTCGAATATGCTCGGGTCTCTCAACGAGCTGACGTTCCACGCAGATGTCTCGTTTCTCATTCCGTATGAGTTTGGCATCAAGCCGCAGATGAGGGCCAGTGGTTTCTCTGAATTGAACTGCACTGGGATCGCGTCGCCGCGCAGCGCGAACGCCTGCATCGTCACGCACGGACTACCCGCACCTATCATGTCGTCGGTCGCTCCGCCGGTCGAGCCTCCGGTGGCAGTGGGGCCGTCGTCCACGGTCGTTCCGGGAACCATCCCGATCGGCACCATGCTTGTGCGGGTAGTGGTAGATCCCAATGGCACCGCGTTGAGTGCCGTCGTGCTGAATTTCTCAGCAGAGGTATCCGGGCTGCAGATTCAAGGCGTAGAGGCTTCGGACGCACAGATCACCAGCTCAGGCCCTGCATCGGCGGGGACCATTTCGCAGGGCGGGTTCGCTGGTGTCTTCGCGCAAGACAGGCTCGATGAATTCGAGGCGGGGACCCTCAGCCTGGAAGGCGTGCAGCTGGGCGCGGTTCTGACACTGCAGGGGAACTACACGGACGGCGAATTCAACGACCTGCCGATCGAAGCACAGACTGCCGCACTGGTTCAGTAGGCAGCACCGGGAAGGAGTCCGGCACACCGCACGGATCTCTCCGTATCCGCCTGAGTCTCCGAGGCTTTCGCTCGTCCTCGTACTCAAACACACCGCTGCACTCCAGTGCGTCCATCCATCGGTAAGTGCACATCTTGAGAGCGTGCTCCGTGTCGGTGCGTCCACCTGCCTGCCGCAGCGGGTAGATCACCTTCCCCAGATCGTGAACGTCGAGACCACGAGTGCCGCTCTCGTTGATGGCGTCAACCAGGGTGATGGCGTAGATCCACCGCTCGCGAGCCCCCATGCCACTCATTGCGGGATGTCCGTTGTGAGGTCAGTTTCATCGAGCACCCGGGTCGCGGTATGCAAGTCCAAGGTGCCGACATGATCTGTGCCGAACTCAGCCTCGGTCGTTCCAAGCCCGACGCGATACCAATGGAGCAGTGTTGCGGCAGAGGTGTAGCTCCCGAAGGCGGTCTTCAAGTCTGTAGTAATCGGGGCGCCACCATTGTAAAGGGAGTCGATCTCTGCCTGCAGTAGCTCCGTACTCCAGATAGCCGCGTAGTAGATGGGTCCGTTGAACCGAGCAGCCCCGCTGCTAGTACCACCCACGACCACAAGTCGAGTGGAGTCGATGATCCCCGTATCGTCGGAGTCGATGCCCCCCACGTCCACGGTGTCGTTGACGCTGTCGACATACAGCTCCAGGCTGTCGACGCTGCCGGCCCCGTCCCAAGTGATCACATAGAAGTGCCATTCATCGTCAGCAATAGCATCGGACCACTGCCGAAACTGCCTCGTGGCGGGCGTGTTGTTGGCAACGGTCATCGTGATGTGCACGTCGCTGGCGTTCGCGAAGCCCAGGTTGAAATTGTTCTGCGCCGACGCACTTTGACGCACGGCAATGAGACCGTCCGATGATACCGCCGGAGCCGCTGTGTTCTTTGCCCAGATCGCATACGAGAAGGTCGACACGAACCCGACGGTGTCGGCGGAGATGGCGACCAGCTCAAAGAGGCCGTCGAACACCAGGCTCATCGCCTGCCCCGACATCGGAGCTAGCAGCGTCGGGTTCAGCGTCGTCGGCAGCGTGAGCGCGAGGTCCCGCTTTGCCGGCCCACCGTGCCAGCCACCCGGGTCACCGAGCGCGACGCCCGCAGATAGCAGTAGCGCTAGCAGCACCACCCGAAATCGCATGCTAGTAGCCCGTGACTACGATCGTACCGTCGCTGTCGGTGGGCGTCGTAACCTGCAGAACGACGGGGCCAGGCCCGGCATGCACGCACGGAGAGCCTGCAGATAGCGAGCCAACGCTGACGGCCTGAAGCCCGTCTGTATTCCCAGCGGCAGCGATCACCAACACGTCGATCACGCCTGCCCCTTCCGAAACGCCAGGCAGCGTCGCGTCGTTGCTGTCGTAGCAGAACGAGGCTAGGTGCGTGATACTCAGGACCGGCGAGATCGCGTTGTCGTCGAGCGTGGTGACGACCACGATGTAGGCCGTGTTGCCCGGGCCCACGGTCGCGGATCGGAACAGCGGGAACGTCCCCGTCCAGGTAGTCGCCCAAACGACGGCCAGTGCGTGCGTTGGTATCAGCAGCGCGAGCAGTACAGTCAGAAAAAATCTCTTCATGGTGTTCCCCTTTTTCACAGTAGCTCCCAGTGAGCCAGGTCCCGGAAGGTTTCTTCCTCGTGGTCGAAATCTCTGTCCCAGTCCCCACCCCACCGGATCTTGTCGATCAGTCCCAGCTGTCGAGCCGCCACCCAGACCACACCGCAGAGCACGTAGTACTTGAGCGCCTTCTCGTAGTCCAGCGGGAAGGGGTCGATGTGCCCTGCCTCGGCTGGCATCTTGTTGTGCTTGCTGTTCGGGTAGTCCACCTGGCTGGCTCCCGACTCGAAGGCTGCGTGCTGCTGCTGCATGCCCCGGTGGGCATCGGTAAGCGCGATGTCGAACGGCACCAGGTCCAGGACGCGATCGAAGAGGCGGGCCAGGTCCGGGTGTAGCTCCGAACGCTTCGCAATCGAGCGAGCGCCCCACTTCCACTGCGGCGGCGTCACCTCGGCCGACACTGGTTCGTCTCCACGTCGCAGTAGCAGGACTCCGGCCATCCCAGGCAACCCTCTTGGGTCCTACACGGGCGGTTGTCCGCGCAGTTGAACTCGTAGCAGGCAGGCTCGGCTGTCACCGCTACCGCGAGAACCAAAGGAGCCCCCGAAATTCCCAACGCTGCGAGCGCAAGCCAGAAGACCAGCACGATCCCGCAGTCCGCGAAGACCAGCTCTAGTGTCCGCATAGCTTCTCCAATGTCTCAGCGTGCTTCTCGCACAGGTCGATCGCGATCCGCAGCCCCTCGCAGGTCGCTGCCTTGTCCTGGGCCAGGGTCAGCAGTGCCGCCGCCTTCTCCTGGCTCTCGAGCCAGCGGTCCCACATCACGAAGGCCGTGGTGCCCAGCCCCGCGCTCGCCACGCCGCCCACTCCCGCCACTCCGGTCGCTACCCTACCCATGATGCTCCAAGGCGATCACCCGATCCCGCAGTCCGCGAATGGCGTCGTCGTGTCCCCGTCTGGACTCACGCAGCGAGTCGATGCTCTTCTTGAGACCTCGAATCTCAACGCCCAGCACAGCGGTCGCAGTCCGCACGTTCATCACGGTATAGCCAGCGATGCCGAGCATCGAGAGCACCGCGACACCTACCTGTCCCCACCCGGCATCCACCTTGACTTTACTCCTGGTGCCTGAAGTTAAAGTAGCCGTGCGTCTCGATGTCCAGCTCGACAGTCGGGTCCGTGGCACCGCGCACCTCGATCTGCTGGGAGACATTCGTAAACAGCTTCATCATCTGTTGTGTGATGCCGAGGTGCGAGGCAAGCGGCGCGGTGCTGGCGCCAGGATCGGCAGTGATCGTCACGCCACCGCCAGCGAAGAGGAACTGGTTGGCCGAGTTGCTGCGCGCGACGATGTCGGCGATCACCGGCTGGCCCGGAGGCACGAAGTCGAGGGTGATGCTGGTCTGCGAACCCGTGTAGTCCGCCGCGACCAGGTCGACATCCAGACCCGGTAGAATCTGCCAGCGGAACCAGCCGCCCGTCTGGAAGAACGGAAGACAGGTGCCAGCGGGACCACCAGAGTTTTCCTTCACAGAGCCGCGGTAGCGCAGCATTGTGAAGCCAGCTGCCAAGACGGTAGCGTCCGCGAGCAGCGCAGCGCCTGTGAAGTCGTCGTCGAAGCCCATGTCGACCGCGCCGGTAGTGGGGTTGATGAGCACGAAGACGTGGTGCCACTTGTCGGCACCGAGTGCGTCGCCGACGCTGGGCCGACCAGGCTGGTTGTTGCCAGCCACCCATCCCGGTCCCGTGTCCAGCTGCTTCGTCATGGACGCCGTGACAATGCCATTCACCGCATCCGGAATCAGGATACCCAGCCCACCAGCCACCTGCCCCGGATTGATGATCACGTCCTGGCTCGCACCAGTGAGACCCAGCTCGCAGCCCGCCTGATATCCGCGCGGGAGCGGTGGAAGCATGCGCAGCACGGTGGCGCCGTCGTCGTAGCGGAACTCACGCTTCTGCGTGTTGAAGAACAGGCGCCCCACGTTACCGCTCGCTGGATCAGCTCCTGAGAACTGCCCGATGCCCACCTCGATCCAGGTGCTGGCGTCCGAGTAGAAGAGCCGCCGCTCATCGGTGGCGTAGAACAGGCCCTCTCCGAAGGTGGCCTCGGCGTCTCGGCTCGCGAGCAGGTCAGCCTCGATGCTGTCCATCAGGCCACCACGGTTGAAGATGGAACCCATCACCCCCCGGCCTCCAGCCGCATCGACCTCGTCGATCAGATCGGCACCGAAGGCAGTGACACTGGCGGACGGAAGTACGGCCGTGGTGACGATCGGATTGCCGGTGACAAGGTCGAAGCCCATCAGCGCGTTCAGGACCTGTCGGTCAACCAGGTTTGGCAGAGTCATGTCCGGGGCGGTCCCTGACACCGGGACATCGGTCTCTGGGATTTTGAGCACGAGGGCGTCCTGGTCGTGGAACAGCTCCTGGAAGCGCAGCGCCAGGCGGTCGAGTGCCTCCTCGATGGCCGCATTCGGGAGCACGGTGGCCGGGGTGAGGTCCTTCTCCTGGGACTGGTTGGAGCGCCGGCGAATGTGGATCTCGAAGGAGCTGGTGGGCGCCACTACGAAGTTGATGGCCCCGTTGCTGCCCAGGCCCCCCGACACGGTGTAGTTGGTCGTGATGACCTGGAGCTGCTCGGTGCCGTCCGCGATCGTGCGCAGGAAGACATCCAACTCGTCCTGGTCCCAGAAGTTGAAGGGCACCGTGAACGGCGTGATCCCGCTACCCGTGTAGGCGATGTGCGAGGCGGTGGTAGTAGTGGTCATTCTGCGTCTCCTAGGCGCTTGCGCGCCTCTCGAGAGTCCTTCTTCATCAGCTCAATGTCTTCTACGCCCCGTTTCGCGACTTCGATCTGCAGGTAGCGTAGTTGATCCATCAACGGGCCCTTCTCTTCGATCTTGACATCCTTGGTCATGTCCAAGTACCGGAGCTGCAGGGTGATCTCTGTAAGCGCCCGCTCGGTCTCTGAGAGGTCGAACGGATCGCCACCTGGCCAGAACCCACGGCTCTCAAACCTGCGGCGCAGCTCCTCCGCTCGCTCCAGGTCACCTTCGCGTTCCAGAAGGGCTACCGACCGAAACACCTCCTGCATCGCCCTCCACTCTGTCCAGAACCGATTCAGTGACTCGGCGTCGGACGCAGGCGTGCGAATGGCGAAGGCGCGGGCTCCGATAATGTCGGATTGCGACCGCTCGGGCTCGTGTGGGTCTGGCAGAATCCCCTGCGCAATCAGTCCGCGGTTCGCGATATCCCGGAGCGTGCGGCCAAGTGGTCCGCCCCAGCTTTTGATCAGGTTGTCGATCAGCAACGGGGACGAGATGCCGCTTCTCTCGAGCGGTCCGACGAAGGGGAAGTCTATCCGGGACAGCCCGAACGGCAGATTCGCAAGAGCCCTGCCCAGCGCCTTGGTGATCTCCTTGGTGTATTGAGTCGCCTGCACTTCGGGCAACGCGCCCTCTCGATCGGCCGGGATGATCGGGCGTTTGGTGAACTGGTCCTCGTTTGTCTTGGCCGTGAAGAACGGCAGGATGGCCTGCGGAATGAAGCCACCGATGGAGCTGGCGATCATCGTCTCGAGGAATCCATCGAAGGCATGCGGATCGTCGGCGAGAATGAAGTCGATCGAACGATTCACCAAGCCACCGAAGAGCAGCCCCCATCCAAATGGCATCGGAAAGCGATGCCACTCGGTGAGAGGTCGCCCGCTGCCGTCAGGCGCCATGACCACGTTGCCGTTTTCGTCTTCCACGTCGGTGGACCACGTCCAAAACCAGTCCTTCTGCCAGCGCGGGATTTGGTCGTAGTAGTACTCGCCCTCGGCGAGGAGCCGCAGCGCGATGGTCGGCAAGGTGATGGCGGCACTGGCACGCACGAACGTGCGGCCAGGGTTTGCGAGGATCGTCCGGATCAGCTTGTCGGTACCTTCAAACTGTGCGTTCCAGAAGGCATTCACGTTGCTGACGGCACGCGCCTTCGCGCCCATGCGCCCGAAGTCCAGGCTGATCTCACGCGACGCGAACCCGGCTTCGAGGATGTCGGCCTTGCTGGCCCGGCGGTCCGGCAGCTCGTCACCTCGGCGTCTCGCGGCGATGTCCTGAGCGGTCTCGCGCATCAGCCGGCCCGTCAACTTGAATCGGTCCTCGACGAACTGGGCGCCACGCTTGCCCTTGATCTCGCGGCGGAGCACACGCCCGAACTCGCCGACGCGGGTCATTTGCTCCGACAGCTGAGACAGGCTGCGCAGGCCTTCGAGGGGGCTTCGCACCACATTGCGCACGCGAGAGGCCAGGGCCCGCTGCCCGGTGAGGTCGGCCAGGTCAGACTGCAGATACATCCGGTCCATTGCAGCCAGCTCGGCCATCGGTCCACCACTGCGTAGCCAGTCCTGGTAGAGCCGGGTTTTACCGATCACCGCGAAGGCCCCCCAGGCCGAGTCCGCGACGAAGTTGAAGCCGCTATCGGACTGCAGGAAGGCGACCATCGTGTCGCGCATGGGGTTCCGAGCCATGAACTCAACCGACAGGATGGCGCCAGCCCGTAGCGTCCGCGCCGGTACCGAGATGATCTTGACCAGGTCGCTCATCTGTTGGCGGTCGAGGCCCGTGAAAATTTCAGCGATCTCCTGCGGGACCTCCCACACCTCGCGTTCGCCCTTCGTGAAACGCACGATCTGATTGCGGCCGGGGACCAGGTGCTGAGGCCGGAAGATTTCGAGCGCGAAGTTTTCCAAGGCGTCGAGCTGGCCTGGCTCGAGCAGCTGCCCCTCTTCCATCATCTTGGCGAGCTTCTTTAGCTCGCGATTGTCGAGCCGGAACTTACGCATGGGAGTCTTCACCTTGCGCGCGATCTCTGTCGATCCGGTCTCAATGACGTGGTCGATGAAGGCATTCACCGTGGCGTTGCGCTCGGCGATGGTGATCATCGCGTAGGTGTTCTTGATGATGGACTCGAGGGGGTCGTGGATCAGACGCTCGCTACCTTCGACACGGATGCGGAACATCGGATCGGCCACCTGGGTGCCGCGACGGCCGATGGTCGTAAGCTCGTCGATGTCGAAGACGCGGAAGAACGGCACGTAGTTCTTGTTCATCTCGACCATCAGGTCGAAGGCCTCGGCCGACACGATGCCTGAGTCGCGCAGGTACTCGAGCACGAACTGCTGGTACTCGACCAGCTCTCGCTGGATGGGCCCGAACTCGGCTTCGAATTGACGCACCACACGGCGGGCCTGGTCGAGCGGGATGTCGATGGCCTCGGGGATCTCGCCTTCGCGTCCTTCCTCCACGACCTTGCGCTGTCGGCGCGGCTCGATGTCCTCCACCGCACGCGTGGCAATCACGAAGGCCCGGAAGCGGTCCAGGTTCTTGCGCACGGGCTTCAGGATGGCCTTGACCGGCCGGCCGACACGCTCGAAGGTCTCGAAGCGGAACGGGCTGAACTCGAGGAAGTGCGTCGCCTTCCCAACGACGCCCATGAAGAGCCGGCGGAGCTTGTACTCGTTCGCGATGGCCGGACGCACGTCCTTGCCGCCTTCCATCAAGTCGCCGAAGCGCCGGAAGGGGTGGTTGGAATCCTTCCAGTCGGTGTAGAAGCGGCTGAGGCTCCACCCCTTCTTGGGGTCCTTCCCGCCACCGACGCGATCCAGGATGTCAGCCACGTCCTTGTCGATGCTTTGCGGTGGCTCACCTGAGCCAGGCTCTTCGCGCTCCTTCTCCATGCGGCGCTCGAGGGCCTTGAGCCTGCGGTCCAGCGTGCGGCGCACAGCGGCCTTCGACTTGACCCCGGCCTCGATCAGCGTCCGGATGTCTGCGATCTGTTCCGGCAGGGACTCCTCGGGGAACGGCTGCCGCTCGGGAAGTCGCTCGGGCTCCAGGTCGCGCAGCTCCTGCTGCCGCGCCTGCATCTCGACTTCCAATTCGTCGCGGCGCTTCTCGACTGCCTTGACGAGCGTGCCCTTGCGGCTCTTGGCGTCGGGCAGGATGCCAGCCTCGCGCAGCCGCTTGACGGTCATGCCGGGCGACCGAACTCGATGGGCGAGCGCAATGGCCTCTTGGTGTGCGAAAACGGCCTCGCTCCACGCCGCATGAGCCAGATCGACTGCGCTTTCGGGCTCGGCGGGCTCCGCAGGTTCCGCGGCACGCTTCTTGCCGGCCGGTGGTCGCACGGCACGGGCCTCGGCGGTCGTCTCCGGCACGGGCTCGGACGCCAGCCAGCGGTCGACCGCGGCGTCGTACTCCTTCTCCGTCATTTCGCCGCGGGCGAAGTACTTGCGTTTCAGCTGGTCGAGCACCTTCGTCGCAGCCACCTCGGTGCGTTGGTCGATGGCATCCAGCTCCTGGCGCAGCTCGCGTTCCAGCTCGAGCACCAGGCCCTCACGCTTCACCCCCGGATCGGAGCGGGGCCCGCGTGCAGCCTTCTTGCCCCGGGGCAGCAGGCCCTCACGCTCGAGGCGCTCCACCACGGCATCGCGGATCTCGGATCGGTAGGCGAGGGCCTCCGGGCTGTCGGCACGACCGAAGGCCTTCTGGCTACCGAGCTTGGCCAGCGCCAACTGCCCACCCGTGTCACCAGCCGCGACCGCGAGTTGCTTGATCAGCGCATCGAGTGCCACCTCTCCGCGCTTGTTGGTCACCGCGAACTCACGGGCCACACGCTCGATGCCAGCCTCGGACGCAACCGAGAGGTTCCCGAGCTGCAGGCCCAGGTCTTCCGCCACCACCCCGAGTCGAACCTCGGCGACCTCCTTGGCGGTGAGTGGCTCGAGCAGCGTCTCTTCGATCTGCCTGACACGCCGTGTTGTGTCGGCCTCCACCTGGGAGATAAGTGGGGCCTTTTCCACAGCGCCTTCAGATTCGCCCTCTACGGCCCTCGGCTTCGGTCCGGGTGTTCCAGGTGGGCGCACCTTGCTAGGCACGTCCAGGCCCGGGTCCACTGCGCGACGCGCAGCGTCTGCGGTGTCGACAAGCACGGCGCGGTCCTGATTGAATATCAGCTCCCGCGGGCCGACGAGCCCCGCATCCTGCAGCTCGCCCAGCAGCTGCTCGGCCTCGGCACGTGAGACGCCTAGCTCTCGACGCAACGAGCCCACTGTGGCGCGACGGCTATGAGCCACCGTCTCAGCAGCACGCACCAGCAGCGGGTCTGCGTCCACTTCGAAACGACGGTATGAACGCGGGATGCCGATGTTGCTCGACTGCAGGTCTTCCAGGATCGTGGGGTCCGTCTCGATATCGCGGAGCACCTGGTCGGGCGGGATGCTGGTGCGGACCCAGATCCGACGCAGCTGTGCAGCCATTCGCTCGTTCTCGATCCGCTCGTAGCGCGCCGCCAGAGCCTTTCCCGCACCCTGTCGCGCCGCATGCGCGCCCGCGAAGACGCCCTTGAGTGCGCCGATGGTGGCGCCCGTCAGCAGAAAGTCCCTGGCAGTGGGCATGCGACCTTCGAAGG
>SDBT01019593.1_pt1 | contig 10600 bp, 8 predicted proteins | sample 2277101 | NCBI WGS metagenome assembly SDBT01 (sample SAMN10404973, study PRJNA504765) | marine sediment metagenome | isolation source: marine sediment core GS10_PC15, 103 cmbsf | place: Arctic Ocean: Southern Knipovich Ridge | collected 2010
CTATTTTCCCTTGACCATTCAATGCTTGCCATAAACCCCATTGGGCAAATAGATGATTAGGGAAAGCCCTAAGAAGATTTTGAAATATTTGTTCTGCACTTTTATACTTCTTCTCTTTCAGATACTTGTTATTTAGAAAGTTTATACGAATATTGGCATCATATCGTAATTTTTCTACCTGTTCAGGTGTAAATTCTGGAGTCTTAATACAACAACGTCCATATACATGTTCACTTGTATCAGCAATTAAATACCCCTTTTCCTTTGCTATATTATACATTTCACTGCCTACCAAAGGTGTAAAAACCTTAATTTCCGACCAATTGATATCCAAATCAAGAGCAAATTGTATTGTTTCCTTCATCATTTCTATTGTTTCGCCAACAAATCCAATAATATAAAATGCTCTAACTCCTATTCCATACTTTTTCAATAGTGTAACCTTCTCTTTAACTACAGAAAGATTTAAATTTTTCTTTAATATATTCTTTTGCACGTATTGGTTACCACTTTCAATGCCAATAGTAACTGCCTTCATGCCGGCTTTTTTTAAATAAGTAATTACATCATCATTTAAATTCCACACTGCTAAACCGTTAGGGAATTCTATAGTAAAACGATTATTGTACTTTTCAAAAAGAGTCTTGCAAAATTCGATTGTTCTTTTAGAAGAAAAGTTAAACATATCATCTTTAATTAGAAGATTATTTATCTCATATTTATCAACTAGCCAATCAATATTTTTCATTATATAATCAATTGAATGAGTACGTATTTTTCTTCCATGTACACCATGAGCAGCGCAGAACGTACATTTCATTGGGCACCCACGAGTTGTAAGAATTCCTATAGATCTAACCTTTTTTTTACTTGTGGGTGATCCAACTCTTTCAGCATAAAGGGATTTTTCAATATAATCTTCACAATGAGGCAATAAATCCCAAGCAGGCGCAGGCAAAGTATCTAGTTTTTGAATAACAGCCGGTTTTTTATCAAAATTATTTATACATTTTAAATCAACTATATGAAAATTTTTATAAACTTTTTTGTCTAAAAAAGGGGCCTTTATATGATTCATAAGCCAAACAAATTCTTCTTCAGCTTCCCCTAATATAACATAATCACAAGCACCTTTTTCTAAAACTTCATGATATCTGTTTGTAGGATAATGGCCCCCAAGTACGATTTTAGTATTTGGGGAGACTTGCCTACTTATTATTCCCATTTTTTCTGCAGTAGTTGAAGCTACATTAAATAGACAACTAATTCCCAAAACATCAATTGCATTATTTTTTAAGATATTTTTAAAATAATCTTTAAAAAAATTTGATAAAGTATTTTTGCTAAAATATCCCTCTTCCCTGCATATACAAAAAGCTCTATGAAGATCATAAATTTGGACTTCGTAACCAAACTTCCTTAATGCACCTGCAATATATAAAATTCCAAGCGGGGCAGCAATTCTCCAATCCACACTTTTAGTAAAATCACTTTCCCCACTCTTTAGGTTATTTATCTCTTCCTGAAGCATTTTAATTGAATAATTAGGTGTTACTACTAACAAAATTTTCATATTTTTTAAAACTCCTAAAATTTTATTGAATGTATTTTCTTGCAGTTAATCTTTTTATTTTTGTTTTCTTTTATACAAACACATTTTCTTAACGAAGGAATATTTTCATATTTATTCATATTACCATCCTTTAAATTTTTATTAAATTAAATTTTCTACCATAATCCGTTAATTGATTTGATATTTCTTCATAATAAATAGGATTCATTATTATAATATCATTAATTTTTTCTCTTCTTAAAATTTTAGGATCAACTATTTTTTTATTCGTTCCTGGACAGTATTTATCCTGAGTGAAAAAAATATTTACTCAAATTTGACTCAATAAAACCCTTAGAACCCAAAATGGTGAATTTCATTCTTTATGATTACCTTTTTTATTTTTTATTGAAAGTTCAGTAATTGGATAGTGGAGTGATGGATCCTTGTGAAGTAACAGTTTAGGACTAACATCATAGCATATTCGGAAAAAATCATTTTCAATAATTTCTAGGTTCTTGACTGCAAGCATGTTAAAACCATGAGGTGGACCTTCCAAATAAGTTCGTTCTGGAGGTATTAACTCAATAGGTCTATCACTCGTAGGAAAATTTGAATGAAAATCACGAATTGCGAATACGTGATAACCAAAACTCAATAAAAATTTAACAATATCGGTATTCTCTAAACCGTTAGACCAGTCTGTATAACTACGATGAATTTCAAAAATGATATTTGGAGCACTATCCGATGGGTTGCTTAAATACTTATGGGCTCCTTTAAGTGCAGGCAGTTCTCCCCCCTCAATATCAAGCATAATCAAATCAATCCTGTCGATATTATGCTGTGTACCATAAGTATTAAGTGAAATTGATGGAAAAGTGCTATCATCTAATTGTGATGACTTCTGAACAACGACATCAGAAGAAGCCCTTGAGTCATCACTTTCATCAGTTAATCTTAATGTTGTTTTATCATTTTCCCACAAACCGATACAGTTGAACACGATATTACTCAATCTATTGTTTATAGCGTTACGCTGCAGCATAGCAAACTGCTCCTTGTTAGGTTCAAAGGCATGGCAGATTCCACCACTCTGAACCAGTTTTTTTGCAACTATAATAGCTTGATCACCGAAATAAGCACCGCCAATGACAACGTGCTTGGCATTTGTAGCCAGATAAAGAAGCAGCTTAGTTGTCTGTGGCTCCCACACATGGTCTGGTTTGACTTCTTGACTCATAACAAAATCCCGTGCCATCTTTGAGCGATACTTAAATTCAAAAACAATTCCCGATTTCAGTACTTTTTTTATTGTACCAACATCTTTGTGTAGGGCATCAATAATTGGACCAGTAACTTCTTCACGAACACTATGGTCAATGGGTAAGTCCAATTCTTGCTCAATGTCTCTACAAAGATCTATAATTTTTGTACGCCACTTTTCATCCTTGCCAAGAGTGCTAAGAGCATTGAACAGGGGAGTATGATCCATATTGGTGCCTACTGAGTTTTTATTATCTATTGCAGTTATAGCACTAAAGTCCTTATAACTTTTGTCTTTATCCGAAATAATCAACTTGTTCATCGGCCACTCAATTCCAAATACAGGATCGTTCCATCTCAAGCCTCTGGCGGATTCTGGATAATAGAACTCAGACATCTGATAAAAAACCACCGTGTTATCCTCTAAAGTCTGAAAGCCATGAGCAAAGCCTTCTGGGATGTAGAGCATCTTGTAGTTATCTGCGGTAAGCTCCACCGATGTCCATTGACAATAAGTGAGCGAATCCTGCCTGAGATCGATAATTACGTCGTAGATTGCTCCTCGCGTGCATCGAACTGATTTTGCTTCTTCATGAGGCTTAATCTGGTAATGCATCCCTCGAAGTGTACCTTTCTTTTTGTTAAATGAAATATTACACTGCGCCACATTTGGGTTCAAACTATGCGCCTCGAACTCCTCTCGGCAGAATATACGTGCAAAAAAACCGCGTTTATCTTCAAAACGTTCTGGCTCAATCATATAGACACCCTTTAATTTATTTTCAATAAACTTCATACAATTTTTACCTCCGGTACCGGTATAGTAAAAAGTAATATAATGACCTTGGACACAACTAAAATCTGGATTTTTTTCTAAAAAATTTATAGATTCTTTTATCGCGTTAGGTATTATAAAGTCATCATCTGCACAAATTACACAATAATTATTTTCTTATACAAACAGAACCAAAATAAAGAATACATTTAGAATCCTTGGATAATGTTGCCTTACTTTATTAATTGTTTTTTGAAGAAATAATTCTCCCTTATCACAAAACTATTATAAAGAAAAAATATTTTATTTTTTCTTTATAATAGTTATAAGTAGATACCCATAAAAATCCCGTGTTATTTTTCCCTTCGGATTAATAATACCTTCCCACCTTATTAATATTATTTTTGTAATTTTTCTTATTTGCTTTTATTTTGATTATCTAATTCTTTTTAAATATCCATCAAATGCTTCAGTTATCATTAACTTATTTGCTTTTTCTTTATCAATTATAAAATTATCATTTTTAAGTAAAAATTCTCTGAGAGCTGTCATTGGATTATTACCGACATCCCAAGGTCTATCTGAACAATATCCTTTAGGGAAATACTCTATAAAGGTATCAGGGAGAACTAAGTAGGATCCTACAGTTACAAGTGGTGCATAGAATTCCAATTCTTTCAATACATGTTTATGAGTATGATTAGAATCTAAAAATACCATCACTCTTTTTTTATTTTTTGCAATTTTGCGTATTTTAATTACTATCTCCTCTGAAACAGAATTACCTTCAAACATAACTATTCTTTTATACATAGGGTGCTTTTCTATCTCTATTCTATTATGTTTTCTTATATCTACATCTATTCCAACAACTTGTCCATTTTCACCTATCAGTTCAAGTATAGAAGCAGAAAAGATTATACTACCTCCATGCGCAATACCTGTTTCTATAATTAAATCAGGTTTTACATCCCATATTATCTCCTGCATAAAAACAATATCATTGGGATATTTTATGATAGGTCTCCCTAGCCAAGTATAATTATATGTGTATTTATATTTATCTGCGTGTATCATCCAATCTAATGATTTTTTTTTCAGGTCTTCGTCTTGTGATATTTCATTTATCGCTCTATTTCTTTCTTGAGTAAATTTCTCAATTGGATTCATCTTTAATTACCTCCATAACTAATAAGTAATTTTAATATTTTTTCTATTTCATTTAAAAGTTCATCCTTTAATTCCTCTTCGTTAGGAGGAAATAATAAATTATTTCTAACAAAAAAATGGTTTGATTTTAAAGGATACTCACTTTTACAAATTAATTCTATATCTTTATTTAAAAGTAATTTTGAACATAATTGGACCATTTTAGCAATTTCAATAATGGAAAATAACTTACCAGAAGTAATATTATAAATATTAAAACCAATATTATACTCTTTTATTAAATAGCTTATACATTTGTTTATAAAATTAAGACTAATAAAATCCCTCTTCTGTTTACCGCTACTTTTTAAAATAATTTTATTTTGTTTATATGCAGATAAACATAAACATGATGGTACCAATGTCCAGCGATCAATTTTATGATGTATAGGGCATCCAAATACATTTGAAAGTCTCAAAATATTCATATTTATATTATAATGTAATGCATACATTCGACAATATTCTTCAGCTAAATAGTGGGTCAATGAATAATCATCTTCACATTTTATGGAAGAATTCTCAGTAATAATGCCTTGTAATTCTTTTCCATAAACTTGTAAAACTGAAAAATAAATAAACAATTTACATTCCCTTTCTCTTGCAATTTCCAACATATTTCTAGTTCCAATACCATTTACAATTAATGCTTTTTCTGGATTTTGCATGGTATCAATATTGTTAGATGCTGCCAAATGAATAATGGTATCAATTTTCTTGGGAATTTTCTTCTTTAAAATTTCTAACTGAGTAATATCCACCTCAAGTACCTTAAATAAATCTTTCCAGTCCTTGAAATAATATGGTAATTTTTTACATAATGTAATAACTTCATTTGAACTATTTTTTTTTAGATACATTGCAAGGGAACTTCCGATATAACCAGTAGCTCCCGTTATCAATATATTCATATACTCTTGCTCTCCTCCCTAACGTTAGACAACTATACTATGGCAATTTCACAAGTTCTACAATAATATTTTATATTTATATTTCCAATCCTCCATATTTATCAATAAACTCTTTGAAACTATTAGCATTTGCATCTTTATCAGATATAGTAGGCGTATTTTTTATTGGCCAATCAATGCCTAAGTCTTGATCATTCCATTTGATATTACCTTCATGTTCAGGAGAATAATAATTATCTACTTTATATAACATAACGCAATTATCAGTTAAAGCACACATGCCATGAGCAAATCCTCTGGGGATTAAAAGCATTTTTTTATTTTCTGCTGAAAGTATAATGCTACCCCATTTACCAAATGTACCCGAACCTTTTCTTAAGTCCATGAAAACATCGAATATCTTTCCACTAATAACTCTTACTAACTTAGTTTCTGCATAAGGAGGAAATTGAAAATGAAATCCTCTTATAGTTCCTTTTTTCAAAGATAAAGAGTGATTTTCTTGAACCCATTCTCTATTTATATTATTTTTTTTGAAAATTTTAGTATCATAAACACGCATAAAAAATCCTCTTTTATCTTCTTTTGGTTCTAGCTGAATCTCAAAAACACCTTTTAAATTATTTTCTTTTATTTTCATTATTTACCCTCCTTGCTTTCAGTATTAACATTAATTAACTAAATTCTTCAGATTTATATATCACATCAGCGTAATTTGCTGTTTTTTTTATAGCAGGAACTTCTTCCAATTCCCTGGTATTAATAAGTTTTTCGCTTTCATTAACAGAACAACTCTTATAATCTATATAAAATATCATAAGCCTTTTCTTTCTCACATCATCATCAACATCCACAAATATGTTAAAATCTGAAATATTTCTTAATTCCTTTACATCTAAAACTACTACACCGTCTACTATACAAATGCCCTCATTAATATAAATAGGATTTAAACTTTTTTTTCGAACTATCTTCCGGGTTTTTGGGTCGTATATTGGCGAGTATACTTTAGCACCTTTCTTTATTTGATTAATTGCTTCAGATATTTTTTTATATTGAAACCTTTCCCTAACTGTCTCATTTCCTTTTCTTTCATCTAAGCCTAACAACCAATTATCTAAAGAAAAGATTATACAATTAATATTATTTTCTTCTAAATTCTTTTTTATTTTTTGAGCAAGTGTTGTTTTACCTGATTGAGCACAACCCCCAATTAAAACCATAAATCTTTTTTTATTTGATTTAGTATAAGCGTTTAACAAACAATCAAATATACTTTTATAATTCATATACCTTCTTTTTATGTTTGATTTAACTAAGGATTTTACAACTTTTAAAAGATTGTTTTCCGGGTTAAAAAGAATTGTAGGACAATCAGCAGCATTACCTGCCTGAAGGTCACGCTCATCATCACCAATAAAAACTGCTTTTGGTAAGTCAATATGATATTCTCTTGCAGCCTGAAAAAACATTCCTGGTTTTGGTTTTCTGCATTCACACTCCTCATCCCATCCATGAGGACAGTAGTAAATTCCTGACACCTTTGCCCCATGATTCTCCAGCTTCTTTTTCATTTTCTCATGAATTTCTTTTAAATCACCCTCTGTCATCATTCCTCTTGCTATTCCTGCCTGGTTTGATATTATGTAAATTTCATAACCATTTTGTGTAAGAATTTTAAGTGATTCGACCGCTCCCGGAAGAAATTCAAACTCATCCCAGTTCTTAACATAGTCTGCCTTTGGTGGTTTTTTATTAATCACTCCATCTCTATCAAGAAATATTACTTTTTTTAGTTTTAGAAATTGCTCAGTTATTGGAAGTCTCTTAATCTTCCCAATACTATAATACTTATGATCAGTTAGATAACCTGCAATTTGTTTTTCCTTAATTAATTTAGGCAATATTTCCTTTTCAAATGAAAAATTTGTATTAGGCATCCACTTAAGAACTTCTTTATTAATAATAAAGAATCCTATATCTACTCCAGAGAGATTTTTTTCTTTTCTGCTCTTATCATAAAAAATAACATAACCCTGGTTATCAACCTTCATATTACTTTTTGTAAAATTATCTTTATTAGTATAGATTGTTACTGTTGTCAGAACATTATGTTCATCATGATATTTGACTAATTTTTTAAGATTGAGGGGCCAATAGTTATCGCAATACATCAAGAGGAAGTTATCGTCAAGCAACTCTTCTGCATTTTTTATCCTTTCCCCAGTTTCAAAAGAAACATCTCCTATAGAATATTTTATATTTATTCCAAATTTTGAACCGTTTCCAAAATATTCTTTTATTTTCTCGGGAAGATAGCCAAGAAGTAGAACAATTTCTTCTATTCCATTTTCTTTAAGTAAGTCTATTAAATATTCCAGAAAGGGTCTTCTGTTAATAGAAATCATTGGCTTTGGCAGATTGTCTGTCAATGTCTTTAATCTTGTTCCACGCCCTCCTGCAAGTATTACAGCTTGCTTTACCAATACCATAATAGTGTCCTCTCATTATTTTTTAATTGTTATTATTAATCCAAAAAAGATTGTTATTTATTCTATTGTTTTTAACAAGATATTTTAATTGGGGCAACCGGTTACAATATCTTCCTCTAAACATTTCTTCGGTAAAATTTATTTTCTTAAAGAATTCAACAAGATCTTTTCCCCCACTTATTAAATCCCATTTAGGTTTGTAATAATCTTTTAAAACTGATAATATTTTTTTGAATGAAACTTTATATGTTCTTGAATCAGAACCATGTTCTCCGGTAAAAGTAAGCGAACTTCCTTTTACAACTTTTTGAGCTGCTTCTGCAAGATCCCTAATAGTATAGTTCCCATTTTTAATCCCAATATTGAAAGACTGATTTGATACAAGTTCTTTTGGTGCTTCAAGTCCTGCAATAAAAGCATTACATGTGTCCCTTATATGAACAACCGGTCTCCAGGGCGTGCCATCACTTTTTATCTCTATTTTACCAGTCGTATAAGCACATGCAATTAAATTATTAAATACAATATCACATCTGAGTATAGGGCTTGCACCAAAAACTGTTGAAGGTCTAAAACAAACTACAGTAAAATCATCTGAGCCAAGTTTTTTTAGTTCACATTCAGAATCCCATTTTGTTTTCGCATAAGCTGTTATAGGATTTTTTTGGCTATTATCTTCATCAAGCTCAATATTAATCTTAGAAATGCCGTACATACTTTGAGATGAAGCATAAATAAATCTCTTAACCCCTGCTTGCTTTGCAAAATTAGCAAGTTTTATTGTTGCATTAAGATTGATATCATATGTTAGTTTTGGAATAAATTCCCCAAGAGGATCATTTGATAAGGCGGCAAGATGGATAACAGAATCTATATTTTTTAAATCATCTCTTGAGACATTTCTTATATCTTCAAATATCTGATTTATTTCTGAATCAGCTTTATTTTTCTCAATTCCTTCATAATAATTTGTATCAAAACCTCTAACAGAATAACCTTTTTCAATAAGCATTTGTGTTAATACCGATCCAATATAACCTTTATTCCCAGTAACGAGAATATTCATTTAATTCTTACCCCTTAATTAGATATTTCTTTCGTTCTTTTTCATTTCAGTTAAATAAGAGGAAATAAGATGTGCTAAAACTAAATGTAAATCCTCTATCCTCCCATAATGATTTGATGGAATATGGATATAATAATCAACCTTGCTTTTGAGTTTACCACCATCAAATCCTAAAAAACCTATAGTTATAGCACCTGATTTTGATGCACTATTAACAGCATTTAAAATATTTTTCGAGTTCCCACTTCCCGTTATTGATATTAGAATATCTCCCTTATTTATTAAATTTTTTAACTGTTGCGAAAAAATATCATCATAATCTAAATCATTGGCCAACGCTGTGAGATGTGCTACATTATCAGTTAACGATATTACTCTGAATCTCTTTTCTTTTTCATCGTAAATCCTTTGAAGTGTCCCTTTGCTTAAGTCACAAGCAAAATGAGATGCTGTTGAAGCACTTCCTCCATTTCCAATAATGAATATCTGCTTATTTTTTTTATAAGCATTATACAATATATCAGTGATCCTTTTAATATCTTCAACTGATATCTTATCAATTGTTTCTTTTAGTTCTTTAAAATAATTTTTTATGAATTCCATTTTTATTTAAATCCCCTAAAATAATTTAGTTACTTTGCTCAGTATGTTTGTATTCAATCATTAATATATATTATTTTACTTCCTTCTGGTTCAAACTTAAAAGGTAATTCTTTAAGATTTGATAAAGCTTTACTCACATCATTCTGATTTTTTTCTTCACAATAAAATAATAAGAAACCTCCGCCACCAGAGCCTAATATTTTACCTCCAACAGCTCCAGCTTCTCTTGCTTTTTCGTAATAAGAGTTTATAATTGGATTGGTAATATTAGACGCTAATTTTTGTTTATAAACCCACCCCTTATGTAGTATTTCTCCAAAGCATGCAATATTTCCATATTTTAATTCATCCAAAAGTTCTTCAGATAATCCAACTATTTTATTTAAAATATCAAGATTCTCTCCTGTCTTTCTTCTTTGTTCGGTTAATATAGTATCTGATCTTGTATTTATACCAGTATAAAACAAAAGCAGTCTGTTATTTAATTCTTCTATAACTTCTTTTTTAAAAATAACTGGATTTACAAATACGCTTTCATCTGCATTAAACTTAATATGATTAAATCCACCATAAGCAGCAGCATATTGATCTTGTTTTCCAATGGGATGTCCAAGTATTTCTATTTCAATTTTGCATGCTTCTCTTGCTAAAGTCTCCGCAGATACATTCTCTCCTTTATAGGCATGAAGAACATTTAAAGTACCAACGATAAGACTGCTTGAACCC
>SDBT01019594.1_pt1 | contig 10600 bp, 9 predicted proteins | sample 2277101 | NCBI WGS metagenome assembly SDBT01 (sample SAMN10404973, study PRJNA504765) | marine sediment metagenome | isolation source: marine sediment core GS10_PC15, 103 cmbsf | place: Arctic Ocean: Southern Knipovich Ridge | collected 2010
GGATTTGAAAGTGTAGAAAAATTGGAAGAATTATTGCAAATAGACAACAAAACTTTAATTGCAGTTGTGCGATTCAAAATAGCAAGAGTGCTGGATGAGTAGGATGGTAGCCCGTATAAGAACCAGTTGGAACACTTTAATCCCATGTATAAAACAAGTAGCTGTAGCTCTACAGAAAGACATGAATGAAACATATCTAAAAATAGTTCTCCTTTTAAATTTGACTGGCTTTCTTCTGCTAATATTATGGTAATGTTTATTATCCTATACTGTTTCTGATGTCATCCACTATTTCATTTATAGCTCTTTTCTGGATCAATTTACAGGTTTCTCTTTCGTTGCAAATATTCATGCTCAGTCTGGCTACATTGTTTTGCTGCCTCCTTTTGCTTACATGGAAGCACGCTATGCAACTATCATTTTTTGATTCTATTCCTTTGAATGAGATCGAATCTAAGCATCCACATATTCCATCTATACGTGCGATTGTTTCAATTTTTTTATGTAGCATAACTTTATTTATAACTTCCCTTGGAACAATTGGGGAAATTTCCATTTTTAGTGGCCCATACGAGACTCTATATCTGGCGGCACTATTTGTGCTAAGTGCTGCGATAGGAATTCTTGCAGAAATCAGATGGAAAGGTATTAGTGAGTATAATTCTGCTTTTATCATTGGTACAGCTCTCGCCTTCATTTGTATGGTTTTCATAAGTGTTATCGAAAATAGCTGGATTATTTCAGCTACATTCTTTGTATTGCTCGTTGGATCTACATTATTGGCATGGCGTGTTCTCTATTCTTCGTGGCATGAGAAGGAACAGACTTTTTTTATTATCACATTTATAATGTGGTTTATTTTGTATTACATTGGTCGATAAATCTTGTTTTTTATGAATGATAGTCATAAACATTCTTCTGGCCGCACCTCTCATACCTGTAAAGGATTTACGCTTATCGAGCTTCTAATTGGTGTTGGAATAATTGGAATTTTATCATCTATTGTTTTGGTTGCTATTAATCCTTCCAAGCAGTTGGCGGATGCTTACGATGCTGACCGTAAAAATAATGTGCGAAATTATGGTATCGCCATTAACAAATACGTTATTGATAATTGGGAACGCCCTCCGCCCATACGCAACTTACCTTCTGAAGATGATGCCGCACCTATTTGTAAATATAATGTTAATGGTCAAAATTGTAGAAATTTAGACGTTCTTGTGCCTGATTATATGCCAGAAATTCCTGTTGATGTATTGGAAGATGAAGGTAGTGATGATACTGGATATGCTATTTATGAAGCGCATGGTCAACGACCTATTGTAGTACCGCTTTTCTTGGGTATGTCATCCAATCCTGAAATCAGCTCAAGTAGTGCCAGTTCTTACTCTAGCTCTTCGAATAGTTCTGGCTATTACTATAATAATAGCTCTTCCTCATCCAGCTTTTCGAGTAGTTCTAGTTCCTCATCCAACTATTCGAGTAGTTCCTGATATCCCCCCGATTAAGATTTTTTATAAGTAAAGCACAGAACTGGTAGCTAATATAAGAAACAGTTGGAACTCTTTAATAAGAAAATTTGCGATCAATTCAACCTACACTTAAGCTACATTTCATGCGACATTTATTTTCTATTCTACTCGTACTCACATTAAGTGGATGCGCGAGCAATACCACCACCTCTGACATGAATATTGTAATTATCAAAACATCTATGGGAGAAATTATCGTAGAACTTGATGTAAAAGCTGCACCAAAAACAGTAGAAAACTTTCTAACACACGTAGAAAATGAATACTACGACGAACTTGGATTCCACCGTGTCATACCTGACTTCATGATTCAAGGAGGTGACCCTGAAGGTAATGGATCAGGCGGAGAAAGTATTTGGGGTGAAAAATTTGAAGACGAAATCAACGCAGAAAGTTACGACTTGCACAAAAAAACCCTTGATGAAGTAACAGATGAACTTCTATCAGAAAAAATGATGAAAATGACCATAAAGGAATACTACGAAAAACAAGGGTATCAGTACGATGACTCCCTTGAGTCTTTACCTATGAAGTATGGACACATCGCCATGGCAAATGCAGGACCAAATACAAATGGAAGTCAGTTCTTTATTATTCAACGGAAAGAAGGAGCCGAATGGTTAAATGGAAAACATACTGTCTTCGGAAAAGTAACTGAGGGAATGGATATAGTAGATGCAATCGCAAATGTTCCTCGTGGTGGAAATGATATGCCACTGGAACCAGTTACGTACACGATAGAAATCACAGAATAGATGAAAATGGTACCACCAGGGGGAATCGAACCCCCGTTGCCAGGATGAGAACCTGGTGTCCTAACCACTAGACGATGGCGGCTAACCAAGAATTACAATGCGCATTGTACGGAGATCAGACAAATGTGAAAAGAAAAGAAAGTGCAATTGTTCCATTATTAGATTACTCTGATTCCCATGCAAATCTTCGCACTCCAGACTGATAAGAACGAAATCATACGGCGATTCTGCCACGACCATGATGGTGAGTGCGTTGTACTTATGACTCATTACCACGGTCTTTCGTTTCTATTCGCCAGCATACGAGAAATATTTCTAACAATAGTACTCGTAGCCATTGGTATTGGCGCATGGCTACTTAGTTTCCCTATGGGATGGACATTAGGCATTTTGGCACTCGTATGGTTTGTTATTGTATTCTTCAATGTTTCGAAGGCATACCTAGACTGGTACTACGATTTTATTATTGTCACGACAGATAAAATTATCTTAGTAGATCAGACTTCTATTTTCCATCGAGACGTGATGCCAATTCATATCGAAAATATCGGTGGAATCAGTTCATTTACGCAGTTCTGGAACATTTTCCCGTTTGGCGGATTGTGCATCCACCTTAAAGAGGGTCGAGGAGGAAAAGACATTACCAAGAAATACATACCACGATCACAAGAAGTAGCAGGTAAAATCTCCGATGTCGTTACACGATATCAGCGTCATCAGTACAAAGGAGGAGATACCCAAATAGGTGAAGAAAAATCACCACTTACAACAGGTTCTCCCGCAATGCCTCCATCTGAGCCACAGTCAGAAGTGTGGCAAGATCCGAATCAGATGCCTCCTGCAACGAAGCCACCGAACCAAACTCTTTAAGAAGAGCTTCTTTTGTCTTTTCCCCAATACCCGGCACATCATCAAGGGATGAATGAATGGATTTTTTAATGCCTTTCTTTTCCCGATGTTTATTGGCAAAACGATGAGCTTCATCACGTAATCGCATAAGCAGGAACTTTCCCTGCGAATCTGATGGGAAGAAAACCGGATCCTTTTTGCCAAGGACAAATACCTCTTCTTCCCGCTTGGCAAGACCAATAACAGGAATATCAATTTGAAGCTCCTTAAGGACAGAATCGACTGTGCTCAGCTGACCTTTGCCTCCATCAATGACAAGAAGATCTGGATGAGAACCAAGTGATGAATCTTCTTTTCGACCTGCAGGAAGACTGACCATCGCCGATCCCTCTAGAAATTCATCTCCCTCTTTTTTAGCATCATTAATTTCTTTTTGTATCGCCTTTGGCGGCTCATGAACATGAAGAAAGCCGATCTCTGCGTAATACTCGTGCAGTTTTGGATCGGTAGTTACATATACTTTTTCCTTCTTGGCACGATCCATAAGTTTGCGCAGGAGAAACTGACCCAAGCGCTTACCACGATAATCCGCATCAACCCAAAGACACTTAGCTTCTAAACATGAGCCAATCTTCGAAAGCCGCACAAAACCAACTATTTTCTTCGCTCGTCTGGCAACAAGAAATTCTGGATACTCAAACGGATCAGGCATATGGAGGTCTTGCGGGTATTTTTTGATGATCTCCTGAATGGAGCCAGACTCTGCTTTCCTTGCTTTACCAAATGTAATTCCTTGCTTCTCCCAACTCTTCTCATCTTCTTTTACGTTATGCATTAAACGAAGCAAACGACGTTTGATAACCTCCCTCAGCGCTGCATAATCATCCACCTGACCTTCTTTTAGAGTGCGAATATTGAAGGAACGATACTGATCATTGGCTACTTTTCCATTTTTAAAAACAACCATACTTCCGACTGTCTCCGTTCCACCAAGATGAGAGATGTCATAGCCTTCTATGCGCTTAGGGAGATTCTCTAGACCAAGAACATCTTTAAGCTCTGCGAGAGCTGTCTCTACGTTCTTGGCCGCTGCCTCCCACTTGGCAAGTTGCTGCTGCACTTTTGCCTCCGCATTTATCTCCGCCATTTTGAGGAGTTTTGATTTTTTCCCGCGCTCCGGAATCGTGATCTGGACACGCTTCCCTCGCCGCTCAGAGAACCAATCTTCCAAAATCTTCTGGTCTTCTACCTCCTCACCAAAGACAACCGCATCAGGAATATCGGTAGCGGAACTGTAGTACTGCGGGAGGAACTGAGCGAGTACCGTATCAGCGGTATCCGTCTGACCTACGAGTGCAAATGCGAATTCCCCCACCATCTTGCCACCGCGCTCGCGAAGTAGAACTATTTGAGCCCGTTCTGCCTGCAATGCGACAGCAATGTAATCTGTATTGGCACCTGATGTATCAGAAACAACTTGCTGCTCCTCCAGTGATTGAATGTACTGAAATGCATCACGCAATTTTGCAGCCTTTTCGAATTTTTTTTGAACCGCAGCCTCCTGCATTTTCTCTTTAAGTTTTATAAGTACATGCTTTCGATCACCGCGCAGGAACCGAATAAGCTCTTCAATAACACAGCCGTACTCCTTCTCTGAGTATTTTCCAACACACAAGCCACAACACTGGCCAATTTGGTAATCAAGACATGGATTACCGCTTACTTCACCCTCTTTATTAAGAGTATCGAGTGATTTCTTACACGCACGATATGGAAATATTTCATGCAACATATCTAGTGTCTTGCGAAGGCTTACAGCGCTAAGGAATGGGCCAAAGTACTTGGCACCGTCATCCTCCATTTGTCGCATGGTACTCACACTTGGATACCGATCTTGAACCGCAACACGAACATATAGATAATTTTTATCATCCTTCATCAAAACGTTATATTTCGGCTTTAATTCCTTAATTAAATTAATCTCTAGAATAAGTGCTTCCAGCTCCGTGCTAGTAACTGTGATGTCCAGATCAGCAATCCTCTGAATGAGTGACTGCTTCCATGGCCCAAGTGTCGTATCTTTTGCCGGACTAACATAACTCTTAAGGCGATTACGAAGATTCTTTGCTTTACCTACATATATAACCGTACCTTTTGCATCTAGCCAACGGTAAATTCCGGGGCCAGTTGAAGTTTTAGCAACAATCGCACGCAACTTTTTCATGTGCGCATTTTTAGGATCAGACGACTTTTTCTTGGCAGAACGAGGAGGTGCCATACACATCCTATGGTACACTGCCTCACCCAGTGGAGAACACACCACTCGTATCGGCCATTATCCTAAATTACGGTAATCCACAATACACGGTAAATTGTGCAAAGAATCTGCAAAAACAAACCATCGCAAACCGACTGCAGATTATCGTAATAGACAATCATTCTGAAGATGATTCCATTGGCATACTGCGTAATCAACTACAGGATATACCGAATATTCATATAGTGGAAACACCTGATAATCTGGGATTCGGCGGTGGAAACAACTACGCAAGCCGATATACAACAGGGGAATACATCTTGATACTCAATCCAGATACTCAACCGGAACCATCCGCACTGGAACACCTAATTCATGTTCTAGAGGAAGACAAGAGCATTGGCATTATTGCTCCAAAGCTCATCTTTTCTAATGGTATTATCCGTGACTCGTACAGAACATTTCCAACGATCCTCGATATAATCATTAAACGCTCATTTCTCAAATACATCTTTATCAAGCGCCTTCGACGATACCTCCAGCACGATTCAGATCCTATCCATGTACATAACACTGATTGGGTTGTCGGCGCATTTATGCTGATGCACAAGAAACTTTTTGATCAACTGCATGGATTTGATGAGCGATACTTCCTATTCTTCGAAGATGCAGATCTATGCCGACGCTGCTGGAATGCGGGAAAGAGAGTGGTGTACTACCCAACAGTAAAGGCTGCTGATGGAAAGGAACGTTTGAGTGGAGATGATCTTTTTTCCATCTTTACCAAAAAAACAGGAAGGATTCATCTCATAAGCGCTCTAAAATACTTCTGGAAATGGCATGGAAAACCTTTACCAGTCATAGAAACGTAGAAGAAACAGACAAAATTTCTTCTTCAATAAGTTGACCGTTATCCCCCGTTTCCCCTAACCTTGCGAAACAAAAAATCTTATGGAAATGATCCCGTTAGCAATACAGGCACGCACAGAAGGTACTGCACCATCGCAGCTCCGCAAGGAGGACACTATCCCATGCGTGCTCTATGGGAATGATACTAAAAATATGTCTCTACAATGCGATCATAACGAACTCTTTCGCACCTACGTGAAAGCAGGAGAAAGTACTATTGTAGAACTTGATATTGGATCCAAGAAGATACCTGTCCTCTTTCATGCTATCGATTTCCACCCAGTATCAGACAAGATCATGCATGTAGATTTCTACGCAGTGGACATGAAGAAGGAAATTGAAGCAAAGGTTCCTATTCATCTTATCGGAGAAGCGCCAGCTGTGAAGGAGCTTGGTGGTGTGATGGTGACAGTTCTCGACCACGTGACAGTCAAATGTCTACCAACAAATTTGCCACAGTCATTGGAAATAGATACTTCCTCACTTGCAGAATTTGGCGATGGCATCACTGTGGCATCTATCAATGTCCCAGAGAATGTTGTCATCGCAGAAGAGGAAACACAAATGGTGGCAACTGTTCAGGAGCCACGACGCGTTGAAGTAGAGGAAGAAGTACCAGCAGAAGGTGAAGAGGGCGCTGAAGGTGAAGAGGGCGCTGAGGGTGAAGAGGGCGCTGAGGGTGAAGATGGCACTGAGGGTGAAGGAGGCGAAGAAGGCACTAAAAGCAAAGGAGGTGAAACAAAAGATGGAAGCAAAGAAAAAGAATCCTAAATCACTCATTCCTTACGAAAACTATGAGAATCCTCCTACGCGTGCTCTCCACTATTATCTTTGTACTAACACTTCTACAGGGAGCATTTTTGCTGCACTTCGTTGCACTAAATCCTGTAATCACAGAAGAGAAACCATCAGCGAGAACAGAGGTGAAAAACGGCATACAACGACCATTTGTTACTAGTATTTTTTCTAAACTTTCTTTCGTACCACTTTTTAATAAAGAGCGTTCCCTTGTTGCTGTCATAATTGAGAACCATGAAGATGCACGACCGTACCAGGAAGGCCTTGATAAGGCGTTGATAATACAAGAATGGTTTGTAGAGGGATTTATTTCCAGATTTGTTGCCGTGTACGATACACGCGACCTGCCAAAGCGAGTAGGACCGGTTCGCTCTATTCGTCCACATTTTCTGCAAGGCCTTCTGCCGTGGAGTACTTCTATCTTTCACGCAGGAGGAAGCCCAAAGGCACTGGAAATGATCGTAGAATCAACCAAACTAATGAGTATCAACGGTTTACGTGGCACTTATCACGACTCGTACAATCGTGACGATGCCATCGCTCCGCCACATAACTTGTTCATCTCTAAAAAAGTTCTACGCGAAGTTGCACAAGAAATGAATCTTTCTCCTGTTACATGGCCACCATACAAAGAGGGAAAAATGACTGGAGGAGAACAGGCGACAGACATAAATATTAATTTCTTCAACACAGACCATAATGTGTATTACACATATAAACCGAGCACGCAGCGATACGTACGAACAAACGGCACCATGGAGAAGCAGGCACAACCACGTAACGTACTAATATTAGAAATGCCGATTGAAAGTATTGGAGAATATGGCCGCCTTACTATCCCTGTGAAAGGACGGGGGAAAGCAGTACTCTTCCGCTCAGGTAAAATGTATCTAGGCGTATGGGAAAAGAGTGGAGAAATGTATCCATTCTCATTTATGAATGCAGATGGCGAGCAGCTTGTCTTCGCACGAGGACAAACATGGATGACTGTAGTCCCATCTATGGAACGGGTTTCATGGGAGAACAATTAATTGCCTTGTTCTTCACGCAGAAAATCTGGAAGCAACACCGGAGGTTGCAGATCCGCAATTTCCTCAACAATACTTAGATCTTCTAGGGCAACTCTTCCTATGTAGAGGCGTCGAATATCGCCATCGTCATCAATAAATTTTTCAATGGACCTGAGCCCGCGGAAATAGACGACACTCTTGGTGAATCCACCGGGCTCAGACGTATCTCCAAGACCTCGCTTCATTGCAATAGTTTGTGTAAGCGCCTTTTCTATATCGTAACCAATCTCCTCATGAAGATACTGGCGTGTATCTGCAAAAGAGTGTTCTAAAACAAAATCAACACCAAGAAGATTACGCGGTGGATTGTAGCGCTTCTCATGAAGCAGACTATAAATGCGATTCTGGTTATAGATCGCAAGTCCCTCTTGCGTATCTAGATACCCAGCACAACCACGACGGAAGAGTGCATACGGCTGATGATCACCATTCTCTGCAATAAGAATGTGCGTCTCAATCTCATGTTTGATAAGCGCCTCAATGTGATCAGGAGCAAAGAACGCGCCATCACGCAGATACACATTATTACCACCTACAGTGCAATCTGCCACAAGATGTAAACGTATGGATACTTGCCAATCATGCAAGCTATACCGAGAAAGTACGGCTTCGAAACGCGCTTTTGCCTTCTCAGCAGAGAGGAACTCTGTAATCGGCGGTGGCAATTCGCATGCTGTGCGATTATGCAATGAGGCAGATGCCGCGCGAATAAGAGAAGATGTAGCCTTTCCGTAAAGAGCAACTGAGGCTTGCGTAAAAGATTCGGCATCACCACGCGCTCGAAGGAGGACAATGCGATTAAGAAGCTCTTGTCGCTTTTTCTCAAGAAGAATTCCTAGTGGAGAATCATCTTGTACTTCTTCCTGAAGACGACGTTCCGCTTCATCCAGATTGATACCCACTTCTTGGTACGAGAATATGGGATTGTATTTTGCATCCTCATTGAGGCGCTGCCGTTCAGCATCTAGATTAGTTGGCTTAAGATATTTTAATAGAAGGAGATCCCTATCATACTGTGCAAGCATTTTATCAACAGCACGAAGATCGCTTTTGACGGCGGAAGTCGTGAACTGTTCCCCCTTCTCCCTTGTTGGATCAATAAGAAACTCTGTAAGATCACGCCGTCCGATAACGGCACGTTCGAGGCCAGAAAGATCCGAAGCTGTACCAACAAGCGTCTGTAGCTTTTTCCCTCCAAGGGAAAACTTTACGCGGTATGTACCAGCCTTCTTATTCTTTATCGTAACAGCATTTTTTTCGCACAGTTCTTTGAGTAGCTCTGCACTGAATTCCGTTCGATCTTGCTCTGGTGTAATAAGGCATGGCTCCTCAAAAGTGCTTCCTGCACCAGAAATAACAATGGTTTCTTTCAGGCCAAGAACCGGGCGCTCATCTTTCTTAAGTTGATCCTGCGCCTGCTTCACTTTCTGACCGAAGAGATCCTGTCCCATACGCACACCTTTTTCAGGCGATGCAACCTTGAGCCCTTTAACGCGCTCAAGCCGGCTCTGCAACGGAGCAAGGTTTGCAATCTGCACATTCAAACCAGCACGCGCATTTACCTCAAGTACTGCAGGTCCCATCTGCTGGTCAATAGCGATATCCGCAGCAAGATATCCGATATTCGTTATCTGCTGAATACGTGAACAAATGAGGAGAATATCATCCCAATATGGAATGACGTGACCGGAAGGAATGCCACCGTGTGGCAATTCTGAAATCATATGATGATACTGCGCTGCATGAGTTGTAGTACCCTTGGCAATATCTATACCAATACCTATGCCTCCAAGATGGAGATTAGCCTTACCATCACTTACTGCGGTTGGAATACGCAGCATGGCCATAACCGGAACAAGATTAAAAACAATGATACGAATATCAGGTAACCCAACTGGGCGGAAAGGAGTAAAACAATCATGAGAAACAAGAGTCTGTTCAAAGAATGCTGTATCACGCCGGCCACCAAGAGAAAATTTGCCATCTAAAATATCCTCAATGTGCTCAATTAGCTCTGCGTTGGTAATGATCTCTTTTCCTCGCTTAAATTGCCCATGCTTATTGCGACCTTTTAAAATCATAATCCCCTCTCCGCCAAATCCAAAGTTTGGTTTAAGTACACACTCATTCGGTAATTTGGAAAAATCGAATGCACGCAGTTGATCTCGATCCTCAATGCGCGCATAAATCTTTGCTGCGGGAATCCCACGGGCAGTAAGAAACGCCTTCGTCTTAAGCTTATCATCTGCAAAGGCAATAGCCTTTTTGGGATTAAATGGCTTAATGTAGAGGAGATTCCTCGCATTTATGCCTAAGACACCGTGATACCAGGAAAAGAAGGAAAACATGAATAGGGGGAACGATCATTACTCCTCCTGCAAGTGCTTGAACACCTCTCGGAAACGGAAATACTCGACCAATCGAAGTCCT
>SDBT01019595.1_pt1 | contig 10600 bp, 10 predicted proteins | sample 2277101 | NCBI WGS metagenome assembly SDBT01 (sample SAMN10404973, study PRJNA504765) | marine sediment metagenome | isolation source: marine sediment core GS10_PC15, 103 cmbsf | place: Arctic Ocean: Southern Knipovich Ridge | collected 2010
TCAAGAGTTAATTTTCAAGAGTTAATTTTCAAGAGTTAATTTTCAAGAGTTAATTTTCAAGAGTTAATTTTCAAGAGTTAATTTTCAAGAGTTAATTTTCAAGAGTTAATTTTCAAGAGTTAAAGGTGAAAATATTGCAACATTAGTAATCCAATCATATACAAAAAAATTATTTTCTTTGGCTGATGTAAGAAGAATGGTATCTAATAACTCTTGAGTAGTATTTGTATGATTTACTAATAAATTTACTATTTCATCAGAACCCATACCCGTAGCAGTAACTATTAATGGTATAGAATTATCCGGAACATATGAAACATCATTATAAAGAATAAGTTTTATTAAATCTGTATTATCAGTTTTAAGGATTAGAAAATCAAGAATATCGTAATTTATATCTTCATTACTTAGCTTTGATTCTTCTTCCTCATTATGTATATCGAATGTGTTTTGTAAATAGTTTAAGTTCTCTTCAGAATCTTCTATCAATAGTATCTTTTTTAAAGAGATACCATGTAAATCTAATTATGAATCATCAATATTTATTAAGTAATCTCGTATTAAAGGATGTTTATTTATAAGTAAATTTCTATATATATTCTTAGATAACTATTAGAATCTTCAAGATATTGATAAAATGGTTCTATTGTTGTTATAAAATTCTAAATACTCTCCATACAAGTGATAACAACAATTTCATGGAAGCCGAGAAAATTGCATATGAATATAAAATTATTAGAATTTATCGACTCGCCCCTTTTAAATAAAAGATAAAATTATTAGTTTTATTATAATAAAAATAATTAAGATTTACAGTTATATCTGGTTAATACCCTCTAGTGAAACGTTCACTAACATTAGGATATCCCATTTCATTTGCACTGTAGATTATACTATCTTTTCTTGCATTGAAATCAAATCTTGGACGTGACATTAAAGTTTCTATATCATCCCACCATTGATGATGGTAATTTTCATCCTCTGTATCATTACCCTCATAAGAAGGTCCACCTACAGTATACATCATAATAAAAAGTGGTTTATTATTTTCTACTGATGGGTTGACCCTTATATCAGATGTTAATAATAGTATAATATTACCATCAGGACCTCCCTCATTTTCATCAGGTGAAGATTCCATTACCATATATGTATCTTTGAGAGCTTTCTCTTTAACAGATACGGTGTAGTCGATTCGCATAAGTAATTCTTTCACAAAAAGGGCATCTTCGAATTCACCTCCAGACTCTTTACTAGTGTTTATCAGCATATTATTTTTTATTGTATTATCTGTCCTGTAATCAGATAATAGTATTATAGTAGATAATACACTTCCGTACTCCTCAGACATTTCAAGGGGTGTTAGCATACCTTTATATGGTATATAATTAATATCAACAGATGAATCTAGTAGAATTAAACGAAGAGAATCATTGCTATAATTATAAATTAACTTGTTATAATGTGATTCTTTAATAGTACCCATCATTGAAAAGTAATCTCTTACATTTTTATCATGCCAGTCTAAAGATTGTTTGGGTATTTTGTCCATTCTATATTCAGCAGTAACATCTTTCCCCATCTTATCAAGGAAAGCAAAATCAGTCAACGATGATTCATCAGCCTCTTTTATTATATTTTCTAGTAAAATACCCATATTATATAGTTTATCATTACTTATAGGTACTAAATATTCTTTTATTGCTGGGTAATTATGAAGAAGAACATCCCTATAAATTCGATTTTCTGGTGGTGCTCGATTTTCTGGTGGTAAATTACTATCAGTTGACTCTTGAACAATAGGAGTTTCATAAATCTCATATATTGGGCGCAATTCTGGCATTGTTATTAATTTTTTAAGATGATCTTTTGGTAAATAAGAAACTATAGAAATAAGCAATTCGTATGGAAGTCGTTGAAATTGCATTATTATTTAAGATCGGATAGTAAAATTATTCAACTCGGAAATCTCAAGAGTTTACTAATATACTCTTTTTAAAAAGATAAAGGGTAATTATACTGAGTATTTAAATCTTTAAATTCAAATATTAGAAAATGAAAATAGATATTAATTAATATTTTAGTTAATTAATATTTTAGTTAATTAATTTTAGCAAAAAAATAACTAAATAACTAAATAACTAAATAACTAAATACAATAATAGTATCTGCCTCAGATGTGATAAAAGCATTTTTAGAAGGAGCTTTGGTTGTCATAAATTTATGCCAAGATCTGTTCTCATCATAATATTTATCGGGTTTTTTAATATTTTTAGATCTTTGTACCAACCATGTTTTTTAATATTTTTAGATCTTTGTACCAACCATGTTTTTTAATATTTTTAGATCTTTGTACCAACCATGTGAAATACTCTTTGATTGCTTGTTTTGTAGTATCAAATGGAAGAGTGAATATTATATTTTGAAGATGAGACCAATCATCTTTATTGAAAAATTCATACTTATTAGTTAGATTGAACTTAAATCTACCTTTAAACTCATACCGTTCTACTACCTTCAACATTTAAATAAACCGTATTTTCATCAACTATTTAATAGAAGCATACTAATTATATGAGAAAATATATAAGAAATAATTATTGTTATATTTAAACTTTTGGTACTATTTACGAATGTAAGTATATAATATTAATGAATGTAAGTATATAATATTAACTATTAATCATTTAATATTTAGTTGTAATTGCAACTAAAATTATATGTGGTTAGATTAATATTTTATAGTATTAGATTATATTATACAGTATTAAATTAATATTCTACAGTGTTAGAATTAAATATTACATTATCAGGATTATAACCTAAATCTATAAGTTTATTATTAATAGGCTTTACCATAACAATAGAAATCTTAGGAGTTCTAGATAAAATCCAAACATTTTTCTTTTCTGGACTTCCAACGATAGCTAGATTATCATAATCTGTATAGTGTACAACATATGAACCAGGTTCTGTATCATATGGTAATTGTTGACCATTAACAATAAAAGAGTCAAACTTAACTTCAAGATTACCAGGGATAGTGTTTAATATATCTTCAGAATATAAATCAGTTGGATCTCTAGAATACTTTACTTGTAAAATCTTAGAATCTTTTGGTAGATATGCTTTACCTTTAGCTTCGCTAAAAACATTTCCATTAGCATCAAAGCATCTATTATTTATAGTAAGTGAATTATTTTCCCATGTATAATCAGCAGTAGAATAAGAACCCTCTTTATTTCCACAATGAGTTTCATATTTAAATGGTGTTTTTGCAATTTCATACCATTTACCAGAATAAGCTACAGGGTCTAAATCTCTCTTATATATAAGAGATGATTCATAAGATTTTTCATAATCTGAAAAAGTGTTACCCATTTTTAATAGTAAAAAGATTAAAAAAATATGATTTTATTATCAAATATTTTTTAAACAAAATATTATGTTGATTGATAAGATAATGAATATAAGAAAAATTATATAAAATATTAACTATGGTATCAATCATAAGCATATCTAAAAGAAAATAATTCTTCAGTTTATAAAAAAACGAAAGATGGTTAATATAAAACTATTGGACACATTCTAACCAATACTTTTAAAATCAAATCATGTTCAAATCATGTTCAAATCATGTTCAAATCATGTTCAAATCATGTTCAAATCATGTTCAAATCATGTTCAGATAAAGATCAATATGAGACAGAAATCATAATCATAATCAAATTACAAGAGGGGTGAAATATGTAGTAATTACTTAGCTTTTCTCTCCACCTAAAGATAAAGAGAGTTTTTTAAAAGATATTACAAGAATATACGAGAGAATATATGAAAGAATTTATCATTAAAGATCACTTCATATTATTATTCTAATAGAGTAATATCATTTTATCATATATTCGTCAATAAGTTTTAATATTGAAAGTGTTTCATCAACATAGCACCGTTCATAATAGATACTGAATAATTTGGATATCTAAGATTTAAATCTAAAATTCTAAGATATTATATATTTGTGAATTAAAATTACTCTTAATGTAATTTATTGTTATTTATAATTATAAATAAAATTAATTATGTTATGTAAACTAAAACATTTATATAAACTATATACATTTTGAATATATGTATCAACTAAATTTATATTTTCATTTGTCTGCTGAAGCTATAGAGAATGATGAAGTCTTCACATCAATTAGTAATATTATAGATTGATATCAATCTATAATAGAGAAACTTAGAGACCATACCTGAGCTTGATGATTAGATGTGTGTTTGGATCACCCCACACTCCTAAGACATGTTCACATAAGAAAAGAGTTATATTTTCTGACAAGGTTATGGGTTAGACTAGACCATTAGGATCATGCGTTAAACAGAAGGCAGTATCGTAGACATGCTTAAACAGCCGTTGAAATTGCATTATTATTTAAGATCGGATAGTAAGATTATTCCACGCGGAAATCTCAAGGAGTTTACTAATATACTCTTTTTAAAAAGATAAAGGGTAATTTATACTGAGTATTTAAATCTTTAAATATTAGAAAATAGATATTAATTAATATTTAAGTTAATTAAAAAAACAAAATAACTAAATATAAAATAATCAAATATAAATATTCTAATTGAAAAAAATGGAAATTTTTGATAAGGATGAAATGTTTAGTCGTAACTTTAATTATAAGACAAAAAATATTGGATATATGGAAAGCAACAACATTAAAAATATGTTCAAAGAACAACCGAATTTGAAACGATTTACCAAGTATAATGGAAAATATGGTGAACCTGATATCAAATTTTATGTTTTTGAACATAATGAAAATATATCAGTAAATGCCGAAATTAAAGTTTTGAAGAAATTTAATTATGATCCTTATACTATTCGTGAATTAAGTGACGAAACTAAGATTCATCTTGAGAATACACATTCTTCTAATTCGGACGTAATGAAAAAGTTTAGAATTTTTTTAAAAGAACATGGGATTGAAATCACTGATAACTATAACTATGAAATAGACATAACCTTAAAGAATATAGGAATAGGAGATTTACAGCTATTATCGCATGTGATGGATATACATTTTATTGATTTATATTTAAAATCGATAGATATAAATCCTGAACAATTTCAAACAAATCACAAAAATATTATAGAGGTTCTTGGAGAAGAAGATATTAGAAAAGATTTACATAGCTTGAGATTAGAATCAGAAAAATTTTGGCACACTATGAGACAATATACAGATTCTATGCCAAAACTTAATTATCTATTTAAAACTGATAATAAGAAACAAGCAATAAAACTAGTAGAAACCTCTATGATAGTTGCAGGAGTAGGAAAATTCAAAGAAGATGTAGTACCACTTTTCCTTGAAAGAGTCATTAATGATAACACTTTAACTGATTATTATTCTGAAGCATTTTATATAGGACAAAAATGGCTAGATATAATTGAATCAGATGTAAATAAAGAAAAGGTAACTCTTTTGAATACTAAAAGTGTATATTATAATTTAGCTACTATACTTATGTTGAGTGAAAAGGGTAAATTAAGTGAAGAGATATTTATTACAATATTTGATTATCTATTAAAAGCTGGTAATTATAAAGATGCTATCAATTTAAGAACTAAATTATTGTGGAGAAGATTAGGAGTTCATGATATACCCGTCACTATTTACGACGACGGAGATACCATTTATAAATTAGCATCTCTTCTATCAAAGTGTATGAAATAACAAAATATAAATTTACATTAAAGGAGTGTGATATTTAAGTTTATATTTTCCTAGTAAAGGTAGAACTCATATCATCTTTTAGTATGTATGATTTAGTATGTATGATTTAGTATGTATGATTTAGTATGTATGATTTAGTATGTATGATTTAGTATGTATGATTTAGTATGTATGATTTAGTATGTATGATTTAGTTCTATAAATAATATATATTACTTTAATATATAATTGTTAATAAGTTTATATTGATAAAAAACTTAAAGGGTGTTCTTCATAATTCGTTTGGATTCTTTTCTAAACATTACTTTACCCTTTAGAAAATATTTTTATTGCTATCAATATCTTATTTTTCTAAATATTATCAATATTTCAATTATTCACATTACTTTCACATTGTTCATGTTTTGAAATATATAGTCAGTATTTTTCTATCTTAACATATTTTCTTATTTTTCTATCTTAACATATTTTCTTATATTTAGATACAATATCATGTACTATATGTACCATATCTTTTAATTGATGATAATCCATTGAATAGAATCTGATCTATTAGACTAATATTGTAATTAGTAATTATATTATTTTCATAAATATGAAACATATATTATGATATCATCTAAACTAAATGCAAGTGATACTAATTATATATTACACATATCTAAACAAAAATGATTTTCTTTAATCTAAACAAAAATGATTTTCTTTAATCTGTATGAAGATACTTACATCTCTTCTTTTTTTCATATTCCAGAAATAATATGTTGAGAAGTATTTCAACAACATCAAAGGTTTTCGCATCTAGAAAAACACTTAATCGTTATCCTTCTAACACTTCTTTGATGGTAAATGTTCCAAAAAATATTGATATTCTGACCACTAATATTTCAAACACTAATCTTCGACTTCTAAACTATAAATTGGTTTTGAGTAATGAGAGACGTGCTTTTCATACGAGTGGTAAAACTGAAAACAGTAAAGTGTCTGAGATAGTAAGTTTGTTCAGCAGTTTTCCTGCTAGTGTTACAATAGTAGCATTACTTGGTGGAACTGCTATGTGGATTGCCACTCGTGTTAAAGTTGCAGAAACTGGTCAATATATTGTTAAAACAGGACCATTAGTAATTGATCCAACTGGAATTTCAATCACTAAATGGACTCCTCTTCTTCCATTTCAGAAATATCAATTTATTTATATGCAACCTGAAAATTTCTCATTCAGATTGTTTGCTATGAGCAGTGAGATGATTGAATTTGAATTACCTGGAGTATTTACTATTGGTCCTAAGGACACTCCGGATGATCTTAGAAAATATGCAAAATATATTATGACATCATCTAGACCTGGAGAAAGCAATGAAGAGAGAAGAGAAAGACATAAAACTAGAATTGATAAACTTATTGATGGTATTTTGGCAGGAGATACCCGTGTATTGGCTGCTAGTATGACAATGGAAAGTATTTTTAATGGTCGTAAAGAATTTAAAGATCAAATTATTCAATATATCCGTGAACAGTTGCACCAATTTGGAATGGAGATTTATAATGCTAATATCGAAGAGCTGCGTGATGCTGAAGGAAGTAAATTCTTTGAAAATAAGAGACAGAAAAAACTTGCAGAGGTAGAAAATCAAGCAAAGGTTGATATCTCTGAAGCTAAAAAGAGAGGAGATGTTGGTTCTAAGGAGAGAGAAGTTGAGACAAGGAAAAGGGTTGCTGAATTTGAAAAAGAGGCAATTGAAGTGGAAAATACTAATCGTGAGAGAATTGCAGAATCTAATGCTACTCTAAGAGTTATTCAAGCCGAATCTATGCGTAAAGAAAATCTAGCTAGAGTTGAAGCAGAGATGAAAGTAAAAATGGTTGAATCTGTCTGTGGGAGGATAAACGAGCTAGTCAGGAGACAGCTCAACTTAGAGCGGATGAATTATCTAAAGCCAATGTTGATTATGAAACAATGGTTAGACGAGCTGAAGGTGAAGCTGAATCTGTCAAGATATCTGCAGAGGCAAATTTGATATCGAAGCAAAAAGAAGCTAATGGTATTCAAGCAATAATGGAAGCACAAGCGGCTGGTGTTAATCAACTTATTGAATCTATGGGAGGAAATTCAGAGAATTTCCTCAATTATTTGATGGTGGATAGAGATATCTATACTAAATTGGCTGATTCTAGAGCTAAAGCTTTAGTTGGTCTTAATCCGGAAATTAAAACATTTAATATGAATGGATCGGGTGGTGGTGGAAGCGGAGGATCATTCAGCTCAGTGTCTGAAATTATGGAAATGCTTCCACCTTTAGCATCAGTTATTGGTGATTATTTTAAGGATGGAACGTCTAAGGGTAAAATTGCTAAACAGTTTAAGTCTCTTGAAAAGTCAAATTCTTCAAGAAAAAATGTACCTGAAGAGTAATATATGCTTTTGTGAAGTATAAATTTTTAGATTAAATGTAATCTAAATAAAAGTTTTTTATTATACACCTTGAAATAATATAGTTTACTCTAACATTAACATTTCTTCAATGTAATTAACAAGTCTAGATTTAATAACACCTCTTAATGATAGATGAAGTGTTTCATAGATATACATAATGACATAATCAAACCTATTACTATGTTTAAACCTCATTTTCTTCAAAGCAAAATAAAGTTGATTAGGTTTGTACATAGATTCTTCAAATACATATTTCAAATCTTCATCATTACCATTTAGTAATACATCTAGTAATACAGGGTAGATGATTTTAAACCCTAGGTGTTTACAGTTTTTGGCTCGTGTTAGTGTTGTCAATAAATGTCGTATATCTGGTAAATATGGGCTCGTTTGTGAAGGCATCCATATACCAACAATCTAATATATAAATATCATTTACAAAGGTATCTATATAATAAAGATCTATATTAGGAATATCTATAATACTGAGAAATACACTGTTGAATAAATCAGAGCGAGTATAATAACCACAATAACTTTGTCGGGATTGTAAACGTACAACTCCATATTGAAGAATACACTGAAAGATATATTTTTGATCATCCTGTATTAACCTCATCACTATTTCTATGAATAATATAGTATTATGTTTTGACCATTTTTTCCCAGTATTAGTATTTTCTTTTAAATAGTTATCACCTGTATACTCTACACCAAAATATGGGTTGATAAGTTCAGAGTAACGTGCGAAATTAGTATAATTAATATCATCAATATTTAAGGCTAATTTTGGAACTTGAAGTCGTTTCAATATATAACTACGAACGTATTTTTCAGCACGATGATTAAACGGTGCCGAATATTCTACACATTTTGTGACTACAGAATAATATATATTTAGTTGTGATATTAAAAATACATCTTTTAATGGTAAGTACGATGATATATGGTAAAGTATTTCGGGTGGTAATTGATGTAATTGATCCATACTAGTTTGTATTAGTTTTGTATAATACAAAACTAATAATTAATCTCTAATACATGATATCTATAAAAGACAAATCATTTTTATTTATATACAGGTACAATTTCAATTTTTAATTAAATAAGATATTATCTAGAAATAAACTAATCAACATATTTATATCAGATTGTTCTAATATAATATTGTATTTTGGGTTAATATCTCTTACTAATAAACTTTTTTATTATTCAATTTTCTTTGGATAATCCCTATACGTACCCTTACGCATGAAATACGAATTTATCTTAATATCATAAAGTACTAAGAATATCTTATTATGTTCTGGTCTGGGATGGATAGTATAGGATATCGGATAAAAGTGTAGATTAAACTTATTAAGCAACATAAAATTATGATAAGCTGTAGTATTAGGTTTTTCATAATTAATATTATCTGATACAAGAGTATCAAGATGTGCAAGACAAGTGTTTGTCTCTTTAATCATTACGAAAAAATTAAATATTAATTTGATTTCCGGTTTCATCTTTTTACTTAGATTTATATGCTTATTCACTTTTTGCATTAATTTATTTATTGATGTATTATAAAACACAAATTTTTCAAATTTTTTAGGGTACGATTTGGTTAATTGCTCAAATGAATTGATAAAATTACATACGATCTCAAATGTTTGACATTTTTCATAACTCAAAGAATTGATGTTTATTTTACATATCCTCTTTTCAACCTCTATCACAAATACTGTTAACTTACGTAATAAATTAGAATGCTTATTTACTAAGTGTGCAATACTCCCGATTCGAGGCGAATTATTAATCCATATCATGAATTTTTCTATAAGCTCATCATGTTTTACTTTTTCCATAATATAGTGGTTAAAGTAGCGAAATAATTGAAAATACACTGAATAAAGAATCAAATACAAAAATACAAAATCATTTTTTATAAGTTGGTTAATAGTAGACATATTATATACTGAATAGATGTATTTTCACTTATATCAGATCTTTCTGATATAAATATTGCATTTTAGATATCTCATATTATTCAACTATCTTTCGGTCACCTCTATTACTACTACGAATTCGAAAAGAATTTGTTTTAATATTATAGAGTACTAAGAATATCTTATTATATACTAGAATAGTGTGGAGGATATTTGATTGTGACATAAATATAGATGAAACTATTGAAGCTTTAAATGACTTATACAAATTGTACTTTGATATAAAAAGTGATAACTACTTTGAAGAATTGGTAATAATTACCTAAATTTATGATTGATAGTAATAACCTAACCTAATTTATATACTGTATTTAATACCTTTCAAATAATCACTTATAATATTTTAGATATAAGATGAGTTAGAGCTATTCATAATGAATGAGTATACACTATCATATCCTTCAAATATACAATTAGAAACTGTATTTTTT
>SDBT01019596.1_pt1 | contig 10600 bp, 8 predicted proteins | sample 2277101 | NCBI WGS metagenome assembly SDBT01 (sample SAMN10404973, study PRJNA504765) | marine sediment metagenome | isolation source: marine sediment core GS10_PC15, 103 cmbsf | place: Arctic Ocean: Southern Knipovich Ridge | collected 2010
GATTAATGATGACAAGGTGGAGATTCGCGATGCCTCTCACCTTTGGGGTAAAGATATCCTCGAAGTAGAGCGGCAAATCCAGGACGAATTAGGTGACAAAAAAGTACGCGTCGCACAGATTGGACCTGCCGGAGAGAAACTGGTGCGATTTGCCTGTATTCTCAACGACATAATCCATGCTTATGGTCGCAATGGCCACGGTGCAGTTATGGGCTCCAAGATGCTAAGAGCTATTGCCGTGCGAGGGCACAAGGCTCTACCCTTAGCCCACCCGGAGAAAGTTCGTGAAGTAGCCAAGTGGCTGACGGACAATTATAAAGTTCTCTCTGCGGGAATGACCGCCCACGGTACTTCTGGTGGAATACCTGGTCTGAACGAGGCGGGCATATTACCTACTCGTAACTTCCAGAAAGGACAACTCGATGGTTATATGGATATTGCCGGAGCGACGATGACAGAAACCATACTCGTCGGCAGAGATAACTGTTACGCCTGCCCTATCGATTGTAAGCGCGAGGTGAAAGTGGGACCACCCTACAACGTAGACCCCGTCTACGGAGGGCCGGAATATGAAACTATAGGCGCTCTAGGCTCTCTTTGTGGTATCAATGACCTGAAGGCTATAGCTAAAGGTAACCAGCTATGTAATGCCTACGGTCTGGACACCATTGCCACTGGCAACAGTATTGCCTTTGCTATGGAATGTTTCGAAAAGGGAATTCTAACCTCGAAGGATACTGGAGGTATAGAGCTTAAGTTCGGAAACGCTGAGGCAATGATGACAATGGTGGAGATGATTGCCAGACGGGAAGGCCTGGGCGATATACTGGCGGAAGGAGTCAAGCGCGCCGCTGAGAAGATTGGTCATGGTGCTGCCGAGTACGCTATGCAGATAAAAGGGCAAGAGTTACCAATGCATGAACCCAGAGGCAAGATTGGCTTGGGACTCGGATATGCCACCTCCCCTACAGGGGCAGACCATTGCCATAATATACACGATACTATGTATGCAACTGAAGGCCCGGCTATCAATAAACTAAAGGCTCTGGGTATACAAGAACCTTTATCGGCTCTTGACCTTAGCCCTGCCAAGGTGCGCATGTTCCAGTATGTTGCGAACTGGCAGCATTTCGGGAATTGCGCTCTTATTTGTATGTTCATACCCTTTAACCATAGCCATCTTGTGCAACTTGTTAATGGAGCCACCGGCTGGAATACAACTGTCTTTGAACTGATGAAGGTGGGAGAGCGCGCTCTAGCCTTAGCCAGAGTCTTTAACGCTAGGGAAGGTTATACTGCTAAAGATGACATCTTACCCGAGCGCTTTTACGAAGCTTTCAACAGTGGCCCCCTAAAGGATAAGGAGATAGGCAAAGAGACCATGCACCAAGCCCTACAAACCTATTATAAGATGGCGGGATGGGACCCCGAGCGAGCCGTGCCTACAACGGAGAAGTTACAGGAATTGGACTTAACGTGGGTAGTTGAAGAGCTGGATAAGACCATTACAAAGAAATAATAACTACACTCTTTGTCCACCTTGTAGTTGTATTAATTAGAATAAGCTGGTTTGCTGGAAAGAACATCGCTATGCAGTACAGAAAGCTGGGAAGGACAGGCGTTAAGGTTTCGGTAATGTGCCTTGGCACTATGGTTTTTGGAAACCAAGTGAGCGAGGCAGAAGCTATAAACATAATTGGGAAAGCACTGAGTGCCGGCGTCAACTTCTTCGATACCGCCGATGGATATGCTGAAGGAAGGTCTGAGGAAATCGTTGGCAAGGCGCTAAAAGGGAAGCGCCACTCCGTGGTGCTGGCAACGAAAGTGGCCAGCAGGACAGGACCGGGTGCCAATGATATTGGGCTATCACGTAAGCATATCATCAAAGGGATAGAGGACAGCTTGCGCCGGCTAGAAACAGACTACATCGACCTCTATTATGTTCACTCGCCGGACTACGCCACTCCTATAGAGGAGACATTACGCACTCTGGATGACTTGGTTCATCAGGGGAAGGTGCGCTACATAGCCTGCTCTAACTTCCGTGCCTGGCAGCTCTGTAAAGCGCTGTGGGTAAGTGACCTTCACAATTTAGCGCGATTTGATTGTATTGAGCCGCCATACAACCTGCTCACCCGGGACATTGAGTACGAGCTACTGCCCCTCTGTGCTAGTGAAGGAGTAGGGGTATGTATTTATAACCCTCTGGCGGCTGGCTTGCTTACCGGTAAATACGACCCGAATAAGCCACCAGCCGAAGGCACTAGGTTTACTCTTGAGCGTCTGGGGTCGTTGTACTATGAACGCTACTGGTTAGCCACTAACTTTGAGGCTGTAGCCCGTCTCAAGCAGATTGCTGAGGGGCATGGGTGGAGTTTGACCCAGTTTGCGTTGGCCTGGGCACTGAGTAATTCCACAATTACATCAGCTATCTGCGGCGCCACTTCAGTTAAGCAATTAGAGGAGAACCTGGGAGCTAGTGAGGTAAAATTATCACAGGAAGAACTTGCTGCTTGCGACGAGGTATGGCAGAAGCTCAGTCCTCGGCCTAAATTGTTCTACGGAAGGTAGAAGCTATTATTTACCCTAAAATCGTAACCAAATTCCGCATGGTATGCCCGAATAATTGAAAAGGAGAAACTTAATGGCTACAGAAAGAACTAGAGTTGATGCCGGGAAGCTAACTGATTTTGCAATCAAGGCGCTCCAAAAAGTGGGCGTCCCGGAGGAAGATGCGCAAATAACAGCCCATATACTGGTAGCAACAGACCTCAGAGGTATTGACTCCCACGGTGTTGCCCATCTGGCATCATTCTACATCAAGGGGATAAAGGAAGGACGAATTAACGTGAAGCCTGAGATGAAGATTTTCAGCCAGGCTCCATCTACGGCAACGATGGACGGTGACCAAGGTCTGGGCTTTGTTGTCGGCCACCGCGCTATGATGGAGGCGGTACACCGGGCGGAAAAGACAGGGGCTGGCTTTATCGCAGTGCTGAACAGTAATCACTTTGGTGCTGCTGGTTGCTATGCAATGATGGCCCTGGAACATGATATGATCGGGATTACTATGACGAATGCCAGATCAACGTCTATGGTGGCTCCGGAAAGTACTAAGCCTGCCATTGACACCAACCCCTTGGCTGTAGCAGTACCGGCCGGTAAACAACCGCCTTTTGTTCTTGATATGGCAACTTCTGTAGTGGCTAATGGCAAATTGGAGATAGCACGAAGAGAAGGTAAATCCATACCCATAGGCTGGGCGGTAGATAAGGAAGGAAAACCTTTAACCGACCCTACTAAAAGAGTACGTGGTGAGGGTGGCGTGCTGCCTTTGGGTGGAACACCAAAACTCGGAGGTTATAAAGGCTTTGGACTGGGCGTGCTGGTAGAGATCCTCTGTGGTGTGCTTTCCGGGTCAGTGGCTAGCATTCTAAAGGCGAGCACACCAGGGACAAGAGGTAATACGGACCATTTCTTTGGTGCTCTCCGCATAGATAGTTTCTTACCTGTCGAAAACTTCAAGAAATCGATGGATGAAATGATAGAGGCATTTGATGCTTTGCCAAAGCTGCCAGGTGTGAAGAAGATATACGTGGCTGGCGGACCCGAAGCCGAAATTGAAAAGGACCGCAAAGCTAACGGCATTCCACTCCACCCCAGCGTAGTTACTTCACTTCAGGAGCTAGCCAAAGAACTGGGCATTGAATATAACCTTTAAATAACCCTTCTATCTTTACACTGTTTTCTTGTTTGCCTCGTTTCCGGTTTAAGATAGCTAATGATGAGATCCTTGTAGTAGTGCAGATAGAAACCAAAACAGCGGTTAGAAATATAGACGATATTTTATCTGTGAAAGGGGTAGATGCCTGCTGTATCGGCCCTCTGGATCTATCTATCAACTTCGGATTTCAGAGTCCACAGTGGGATAACCCCCGATATATTGATGCTTTTGACAAAGTGGTAGCGGCAGCCAAGAAATGGGCAAAGACAGCTGGACTGGTTATACCTCAAGAACAAGTCCAGTGGGCTATAGAGAAAGGTTTCACACTCCTTAGTGTAGATGGCGATGCAGGCTTTCTAATGCAGGGAGCAAGAGCAGTGCTGGAGAAAGTGCGAAGCCTAAGTAAAGCTTAGTAAAGCTAGCAGCAATCCTCATCTCGTACCGATAATCTACTATCGCTGGTAGGTATCCTAAAGAGTTACCTGAGCTAGAATAACTGACTAATATCTGAGGAGGAAAACAAAAAATAAAAATAGTAATTGCCCCACAGAGCTTTAAAGGAAGCCTTAATGCGCAGGAAGTAGCCCAAGCCATAGCCAAGGGGATTAAGCGCGTTGTGGCTGATGCTGAGACCATCATGGTACCCATGGCCGATGGTGGAGAAGGGACGGTAGAGGCTTTAACCTATGGTACCCACGGTCAAATTATAGACACAGAGGTAACGGGACCTCTAGGGGGAAAAGTCACCGCCAAATGGGGAATTTTGGGTGACAAAGTTAGTGCTGTAGTAGAGATGGCAGCAGCATCAGGGATTACCCTGGTGCCAACAAAGAAGCTAAACCCATTAGTTGCTACCACATACGGCACGGGGGAGCTGATTCGGGCTGCTCTTCACGCTGGCTGCCGCAGGCTGATTATTGGTATCGGTGGCAGCGCCACCAACGACGGCGGTGCCGGCATGGCGCAGGCCCTTGGGGCAAGGTTGTTGGATGAGGAGAACAAAGAGCTTCCCTGGGGCGGGGCAGCATTAGTCAGGTTAAGCCGAATAGACATCTCCGGGCTGGATCACCGCCTAGCTGAGTGCGAGGTCATTACGGCATGTGATGTAACCAACCCGCTCTGCGGTGAACAGGGAGCCTCGAGGATTTATGGCCCGCAAAAGGGAGCCACAGAGAAGATGTGCCAGCAGTTAGATGAAGCCCTGGCAAATTATGCTGAGGTAATCAAAAGGGACCTGGGCATCAACGTCATAGACATACCCGGGGCAGGTGCCGCCGGAGGGTTGGGGGCTGGGTTAATAGCTTTCCTGAGAACTAAGCTAATATCAGGTATAGAAATTGTCAGCGAGGTGGTGAGACTTACAGACTATCTCAAAGAGGCATCTCTTGTTTTCACCGGCGAAGGCAAGTTGGACATGTCAACACTGTTTGGCAAAGCAGTAGCCGGCGTTGCTGCAAAGGCAAAGGCTCTAAATATTCCGGTGGTAGCCTTAGCCGGTACGGTAGACGGTGATAGCCAAGAATTCTCCCAACATGGTATAGATGTTGCCTTAAGCATCGCCCCCGGCCCTATCAGTCTGAAGAAATCCATGGCTAATGCGGAGCAGTTAATCGCCGATGCCTCTGAGCGAGCCTTAAGGTTAATCCTGATTAAGCTAGAGAAATAGTCAAGATTACTAATGTGGCTGGTGCTTGCCTCCTCTAATGCTGGAGAGATGGTAGCCGAAGTCACTAAGAAGTCACCCTTATTATCTCGAGATGAACTAAGCACCTTGGCAACAGACGTTACGGTTGATAATTCAAGAACAAAGCTAGAATTAGGTTTTACGCCTACCATCCTTCGCCAAGGTTTGAAGAAGACTATCCTCTGGTTTCAAAAGAGTGGGCACTCGCCAGAACGGTCGCAGTAGACTGTCATGCGCTTATCTAAACACCGAAAACCTACTACCATCCAGATTGCTTTGCCACCATCTGTTACAGCAATTCTTCTGAGAGCAGACAATCAATGCTATTTTAGTATGACAGTTTTGCTTATGGGTAGGCAGGGGAGCCTCTGAAGAGATAAGACTGTTACTTGCTATTAGAGCCGTTGTAATCCCAAATCTGAGTATAGCAACCGACTGAGAAATCGTTTCACCATTTAGCTATGGTTTCCAAACTTTATGGATTTTATCACTACCCCCTCAGATACTTTTTCCTCTCAATTTCCGTACCCAGACTGATATTATAAATAAACTAGTTTATTGTCTATGGGTTACCTCACCCCTAATTGGATTAATTAGTAGTATTGCTATTGACATATATACCACAATGTAGTATGCTAACCGCAATACAATATCTCCTTCAGAATGTATTTATCATTAAATGGCAGCGATAATAATATGACAAACAAAAAAGCTACAAGATATGAAGAATTAGGATCGGAACTAACCATTATACTAAGGACTTCTAAACCATATAAACCTCTAATACCGAGAGGGCAAATTATTCATATCTTAAAAAAACGAAGAAACCAACTAAATATGAGTCAAGAAGGGCTTGCTAAAATCGTTGGTCTAAAACAACCAAACATATCTAAAATAGAAAGAGGTGCTTCGAATATCAGAATCAACACTTTCTTGAGAATTATGCACGCTCTGAAACTAGATATGGATATTTCAGAGAAGACCCAAGCAACAGTTGAAATCCCTTATGAAACAGTTAATATCCGTATCTAAAAATTCCCTGATTTTCTTATTCTTCAACAAATGTCCTAAATTCATCGCCAGATGTGACTCCATGTTTCTATTCTATTAAAATTCTATAATGAAACCCCTTGTCTCTAGGTCTTCTTTGGCAATCCTACAATCCGACTTGTTTAATTTCAATCCATTTCCCAAAGTTGTCAACTGGGCCAGCTTTGATGTGAGCTTTATAAGCGTTCTCAAATCATAGACTCTGACAATAGCGCTTAGTCATTTCTAGTGAGTTATACCCCAATAAGTATTGACACCTCTTGTCACATCCGTCTACAATGAGCAACAAGGCCAAACTAGAGAAGGAGAACGAAGCTGATGGAAAGGCAATTTAAAGTGATGAGAGTGGGTAGGAGGGATGACCGTTCGGCCGCACCGGAGGAGATCGAGAAATTAGCCAAGGTAAATGCTGAGTTAGTGAACGCTGTTTGTGTCACCGAGGACGAGACAATTGAAGCAGCCAAGGATGCGGATGTTATCATAATGGGGGGAGCCCGGATGACACGCAAGGTTATAGAGGCATTACCAAAATGCAAGGCAATCATCTTCGGCAGCGTTGGCTTTGATGCGGTTGATGTCGACGCAGCCACCGATAACGGCATCATTGTAGTCAATAACCCTTCCTCTCAGTGGTGCGTTGAAGAGGTCTCCAACCATGCCATCGTCCTGCTTCTTGCCTGTGCTAAAAAGCTGACTTTTCTCAATGACGGCACAAAACAGGGTCGCTGGGCTGAGTGCAAGCGAGCTCAGGCACCGATGGTATCAATCCATGGACAAACTCTAGGACTGGTAGGTTGCGGCAGCATCGGGCAAATGACGGGTAAGAAGGCACAGTGCTTTAGTTTAAAGATCTTAGGCTACGACCCTTATCTAGATAAATCCCTGGCCAATGAGCATGGGATAACCCTGGTTAGTCTACCTGAATTACTCAAGGAATCGGATTTCGTCTCTGCTCACACTCCCCTAAACGAGGAAACTCGGCATCTAATGGGAGAAACCGAATTTAAACAGATGAAACCAACCGCCTATTTTATCAATACGGCTCGAGGTTCAGTAGTCGATGAACCAGCTCTCATCAAAGCTCTGCAGGAAAAGTGGATCGCTGGCGCTGGGCTGGATGTCTTCGAAAAGGAGCCTATTGATTCAGCCAATCCCCTGCTTAAGATGGACAATGTTGTAGTTACCCCCCACTCCGCTTCTTATTCCGATGTTGCTTTTAAGCTGCCGAGAATAGTTACACTGCAGGAGGCACTCAGGGTTCTCAGTGGACAGTGGCCCAAGAACGTGGTAAATAAAACAGTTAAGCCTAAAGTTAATTTAGTAAAGGAGGATTAAAAAATAAGTGCGGCAAAGAGTGCTGAAGATGTACTAACATTGTTGTCTGGCTAAATTATCCAAGCCGCTGAATTTTAGGGGAAAGGAGGAACTTAATGGCTACAGAAAGTGGTACTGTTGATGCTGGAAGATTAACTGATTTTGTAGCGAAGGCACTTCAGAAGATGGGAGTACCGGAGGAGGATGCACGAATAACAGCCCGTATACTGGTAGCGGCAGACCTGAGGGGTGTGGACTCCCACGGTGTTGCCCATCTGGCACCATTCTACATCAGACGGATAAAGAATGGGCTTATCAATGTGAAGCCGCAGATTAAGGTCTTCAGTCATGCTCCATCTACTGCCATTATGGATGGTGACGAAGGACTAGGCTTTGTCGTCGGCCACCGGGCGATGATGGAGGCTATGCACCGAGCTGAGACGACAGGTACTGGCTTTGTTGCCGTTCGCAATAGCACCCATTTTGGCGCTGGAGCCTATTATGCAATAATGGCTCTCTCCCGTGATATGATTGGGATATCACTCACTCAGGGTGGCAAAGGCGTAGTTGCCCCAGGGAGCCGGGGGAAGGGGATCGGCCTTAATGTTATCAGTATAGCCGTTCCAGCAAAAGAAGAAGCTCCGTTCGTTCTTGACATGGCTACAGGTGTTGTCGCTGGAGGCAAGCTGGAGCTAGCAGCGAGGAATAACTCTTCTATACCAGAAGGCTGGGCAGTAGACATGGACGGAAATCCTGTAACTGAAGTAGCTAAGGCAACCGGTGGTATTCTACCACTCGGAGGGATACCCCAGCTGGGTTCGTATAAGGGTTTTGGACTGACAGTAGTGGTTGATATACTTTGCAGTACCCTTTCCGGTGGATTGAGCGCTCCAGAAAAGGAGAGCGGACCGAGCACTGTGGGTCAGGCAAATCACTTCTTCGGCGCTCTACGCATCGATGGGTTCATGCCCGCCGATGAGTTTAAGGAGAAAATGGATGCTATGATCAAAGCACATCATGAGCTACCAAAGGCACCGGGCGTGGATAGAATATATCTGGCTGGCGAAGTTGAGCAAGAGACGGAGAGACAGCGTCGTCAAGGCATTCCCCTTCATCCAAATGTGCTCGCTTCACTGCAGGAGCTAGCCAAAGAACTGGGCATCGAATACAATCTCTAGTGGGAGAGTAAAAATTTAATTTAGTAAAGGAGAATTAAAATGGCAGAGTTATCAGAGCAAGAAATACTGGAAAAGTTGAAGGGATTTGACACACCATCAATTACAAATGTCGTAGCTACCTATCCCCGAAACCCCCTTTGTCTGGGTCTTTATGAGCCGTGGGGGTCAAATTGGTATACTGACCAATCAGTCCACTGTATATACCCGGAACTAGGCAGATTAGTGGGTTACGCAGTTACAGTGGTATACTCACTACCCGACCCGAATTTTAACCGATTGACAATGAAAGATTTGGTAGAAGCTCTAGCAAAATCAAAGAAGCCATCAATCATCGTAATCAAGCAAGACTTCCCCCCAGAAATACTGCCTAAAGTAGGACTGTGTGGCGGGAACATGGTGACAATGTTCAAAGCCTGCGGAGCTGTCGGGGTGGTTACGAATGGTCCATCGAGGGATATAGACGAAATACGCCCAATGAACTTCCAGTACCTTATGAGTGGTGCCACTCCTGGACACGGGAATATGGCAATAAAGGCCGTAAATGTACCTGTCTCTGTTGCCGGAATGGATGTTGCCCCTGGCGAGATAATTCATATGGATGAAAACGGCGCCTGTAAGTTCCCGGCAGATAGACTGGCAGAGGTTTATAAGAATGTTCAGGAACTTGTCAAAAACGAGGCAGAAAGCATGAGGAAAGTAGGTGCTCTAAAGAGTGCTGAGGACGTATTGGCAATGTTGAAATCCCGCTAAGTTATCCGAGAAATACCAGAGGCTTATCAGAAAAAGAGAGAGCACAAAAGACTATCAATTTCTCTAAGCCGCTGAACCTTAATACTGAAGTGCCAAAACATGTTAACTTTTAGAGGGAAAGGAGAACAAAGATGAAAAACAATCGACTCAGGGAACTCTTAAATGAAGGTAAACCAACATTAGGTACTCATGTCTTATCCCCCTGGCCAAGAATTGTGGAGATAATCGGCCATTCCGGTGCCTTTGATTATATTGAATATGTCGGCGAATACTCCACCTTCACTATGGAACAACTGGAAAATTTCGGCCGGGCTATTGAGCTCTTTCCCAACATGTCCTCAATGATGAAGGTAGAGGAACAGGGAAGAGGGCATATTGCCACCCGGTCACTAGACGCCGGTATCCAGAACGTGCTCTTCACCGACTGCCGTTCTGCGGAAGATGTCAGGGAATGTATTCGTCTCGTTATGCCGGAGACACCTGAAGCTGGTGGTGTCCACGGCGCAGGCAGTCGGCGAATTATGCTAGGGAGCAACCCTGCGGAATGGGTCAAGGCGATGGACGATGCCGTCATTGCCATTATGATAGAGAAAAAAGCCGCCATGGATAATCTGGAGGAAATACTATCTATCAAACACGTAGATATGCTCCAATTCGGCCCTAGTGACTACTCAGTAAGCATCGGCAAGATAGGACAGGGGCGGAGTCCTGAGGTACAAAAGGTACAGCGAGATATGATAGAACTAGCTCTAAAAAAGGGCGTAGCCCCTAGGGTAGAGATAGGTAGCTTTGAACAGGCAAAGCCTTTCATTGAGATGGGCGTTCGCCATTTCTGTATCGGCTGGGATACAAATACCATATCCGCATGGTGTCGACAGCAGGGAGAGAGCATGCGGGAAC
>SDBT01019597.1_pt1 | contig 10599 bp, 13 predicted proteins | sample 2277101 | NCBI WGS metagenome assembly SDBT01 (sample SAMN10404973, study PRJNA504765) | marine sediment metagenome | isolation source: marine sediment core GS10_PC15, 103 cmbsf | place: Arctic Ocean: Southern Knipovich Ridge | collected 2010
AAAAGATAAATTTATAAACTTAGTTAACTAAAATTTTCTATGGAAGAAGATGCTGATTATGGAGAGTATATTTCACAATTAGAAAAGAGTGGTGCTGATAAAGATATACAAATTCAGAAACTCCAACAAGGAAATATTTCTTCAAGCCAGTTCTCAGCTACACAAGACGAAAACTTAATTAGGTATCAATTAGACACAGACGGAATTCTAGAAAGAATTGAACATTTTTTAAAGGGAGATAAAATAAATGTAGATGATGAAGGAAATGTTTCTTACATAACTCCTGAAGAAGAAGATAGAAATTTTAATGAATATGGGGTTAATGAATTTATGAGAATAATTTCTATGTATTTAAATAAAGAAACTTTTCTATCAAACTATGATGAGCAAAGGATTAATGAAATTATTGCAGACCTTGGAGATGCTTTAAATAATTTCCTTTATTGTAATTATGAAAAAGTTGGGATGGACACAGATTTTAAGATTTCAAAATATACTTTAATTGTTTTGAATATTCTCCATACAATAGAAAGCTGTTATCGTCGAGCAATTGGAGGTGCAGAGCAGATTAACATTAGAACTGGAAGGATTGTAACTCAAAGTCAGCCTATACAAGGAAGTTCTTATGGGATGGGACCACAAAGCATGGTTAGGAAAAGGAAGTGGAATCCATTTGATAAATCTACTTGGTAATAATTATAATGGAAAGTAAAATTGGATTTTTTTTAATGATTTTCTCTTTAGCAATGATGATGGTAATTATTACTAGAAAAAGTTTAACAAATATGGAAATATATATATGGTTTTTATTTTGTTTTTTAATTATGGCATTTGGAGTTGTTATTCAAACTCCTCTTTATAGGTATTTTGTAGAAAGTAGAGAGCAAGGAGAGCAATCATTTAGTTAACTTAGATTTATAAAAAAAGAATAAATTTATTAAGGCTAATTTCTATTAAGAATTAATGAAAAATCAAAAAAAGAGATTTCTATTTATCTTCTGTATTTCTATTATTTTCATTGTAGGATTAGTTAATGCAGAAGATTTTGGCTACAACTATTTAGAAAATCCTAATTCTTTATTTGGAGAAATAGAATTTAATGGAGGTTGGATGGATGGGGGATGTTCAATTATAGATGGAGATATATATTGCCAACAAGCATTTCTTTATAATATTTCTGCGTTGAATGTTACGAGACAGAACTTAACTATTTTGGAGTTCTTGAATGTTGATGGAGTTTTAGATGTTCAAGGAGATAGTCATTTAATTGGGAATGTAGGGGTTGGAACGAATTGGCCTTTAGCACAATTTAATGTTCTTGGTGATTCTTTATTTGAAGGTAATACTACTATGCAAGGAAGAGAACTTATAGTAGGTGCAGCAAGTGCTACTTATCCAGAGGATTGGAGTGGAGGTACAATAGTAAGTGTATCCCCTTCTGCTGAAGAAGATGCTGGAATTACTTTAGGAGGACTTTTTAGTGCTTTTCAATTATGGTTTGAGAATGGTGGAGATGATGGTTATATAGATATATTAGGTGATTCTGTTGATTCAGATATTTTCTTTAGAACAAGAGTAGAAGGAACTCCAATTAATGCAATGACTATAAAAGGTTCAGGCAACGTCGGCATCGGCACAACAAGCCCTAGCGGGCTACTGAATGTGGGGAAGTCAGCAAACACAAATGAAGTGAATCTTTCTGGTGTTGTTTATGTGAATTCTACTTCTGGAAATGTCGGCATAGGTACAACGAGTCCATACTCAGGTTTACATTATCAAGGAGACATTCTTTATTTAACTCCTAATGCTGGCACAGATTCAAATGATACTATAACAATTAAAAATTATGCAACTTCAAATGCTACGCATAGTGGTGCTCCAGATATTATATTAAAAACAGCTGATATAGATGGAGCTTATGGCATAGGTGTTGGTACGTTGTCTTTAATTGGTGGTTCAAAAACAACACTTTATGGTGGAATAGGTGGTGGTGGTGGAGAAATATCTCTCCAAGGTGGACAAGGAAGAAATGCAGCTAATAATCCATCTGGTTATGCTCCAGTTTTATTGCAATCCAACGGTGGCAATGTAGGAATTGGAAAAATACCAGACAGACTTTTTGAAATCTTTGGCTCAACGCCTGTGTTTCGTCTTAGGGATTCGGGACTAACAGCAAGTCATACTACTGCATACATTGAATTTGGTGGAACAAATGCTACTGGTATATGGAATAGAACAGGTTATGTTGGTGATGGTTCAAGTGGAGATACACATATAAGGGTACGTGCTGAAGATAGTGATTTATATTTAGGGGATTCAAGTGGTGAGGAGGTTTTAGTTTTGAGTGGTGGGGATGCAACATTTTCAGGTGATTTAGATGTTGGAGGGAATATAACAGCAGAGAATGTATTTCTTCTTGCTGATATATCCGCTCATACAAACTCTACAATTCCAGTCGCTACCGCAGGAGTTTGGTATAATGTTACTTTTAATGATGGAGTGTCCACTCCTGTAAAAGATATTTCACACACTTACAATGATGTTACAAATGACACATTTACAATAGTTCATACAGGAACTTATGAGATTAGATATACTGTAACTGTTACAGATTCTAACCCAACTCCAGGAACGCATATTTCAGTAAGATTAATAAAGAATGGAGTAGAGATAGACGGCTCTTTATTGGAAGAGGATAGTACAAGGCAGTATGCAGAATTTACAATAGGCAATGGCCCTCATGTTGATTTAGTCACAGGAGATGAAATCAAACTGCAATTTATAGCAGATGATACAACTGTCAGTATGGAAGGTCATCAAACTTTTGGTGACCATAAAGATTCTGCTACTATGAAGATAAAGAGGATTAGATAATGGAAAAAATATTATTAACAATCATTGGAATTTTATTAGTTGGAATAATAAGTGCAGTAAGTCTTACATTAAGCAATACTGATTTCAAAGAAAAAGTATTTACAATATCTTCTTCTCTTTTTTATGAGAAGTTATTAGGTTTAGAGAAAATAGATTCAAAAGACATTCCAAGAAACACAGAATTAGATTTGAGTGATTCAGGTTTGGAAATTACAAAAAATAAAGATGGAGTTATAAGGGTGAGGACAAAATGAAAAAGATATTATTAATGTTGTTAATGGTTGGAATCTGTTTAATTAATTTTACTTCTGCTTTAGATGATCAAGGAATTGGAAAAGTTGGAGAAAACTTTTCATTTATTCAAACTTGTAGTGATGCAAATTACATAACATTGTCCACAATACAATATCCAAATAGAAGTGTAGAAATAATTAATACGAATATGTCTTCAATGGGTGGGGGTTCATATCAATATAATTTTACAGACATTGTTGCTGGAAGATATGATGTTACAGGAATTTCAGATGGATGTACTAACACATTCGCAACTTATTTTGAAGTAACTCCAAATGGAACGGTGCTAACAACAGGAGAGGCTTTTTTATATACTCTTATGGTTATTTTCTTTGTCCTACTTGATTTACTTGTTCTCTATCTAATTATAATTCTCCCATCTAAGAATGAAAAGGATGAAAGTGGATTGCTTATAAGAATAGTTAATCTGAAATATGTTAGATTTGTTTTAATAGGAATTTTTTATCCAATGATAATTGTAACTTTAAATCTTTTAAATGGCTTAGCAGTAAACTTTGCGAATCTAGGAATCTTCTCTGGAGTAGTCGGATTCTTATTCTTAACGATGCTGAGAGTTGCTTGGATATACACAGTAATTATTATTCTATGGATTTTATATAATTTAATTAAGGACACAAATGATCGTCATCTAATAAAAAAAGGAGCAAAGACTTTTGTTTCAACTAATACTGGGAGGTTTCCTTGGTCATAATGGTAAAAAATAAAATAATAAGGGTTAGTGAAGATTTTGATTCTGAAATAGAAAATATACAAGATAAAAGAATAGAAAAAGGACTTGATGAAGAAAAAACATCCAAGCCAAAAATATCTGATTTAATAAGGAAACATAAACTTTGGAATCAATTAAAGGAGGATGTAATAAATTTTAATTTTAATTTAGAAAATGGTAAAAAATAAAAAAGGACAAATATCAATCCTTGGATTTCTAGGAATATTTCTTGTTATAGCGTATGCAATAGTAATGTTAGTTGTTTTATCGATAGTATTCTTTATGAATCAATCTTTAGATCAAGACATTGATATTGGGCAAGTTAATCTTAAGACTATAAATTCTCAAACATTTGGAGTTTTTGCTGATAGTATTTTAGATAATGCTGACTGGTGGGGAATTGCTTTAATATTTGGAATGATTATGGGATTATTTTTATCTTCTTATCTTTTAAGAGATAGATTCCCAAGGTTTGGAATTATTTTAGACATATTTATAATTTTTGGAATGTTTTTCTTCTCCCTATACCTTAGCGATTTTTATAATACTCTAATCCAAGCTTTATCAACAACTTCATTAACATTCTTAGAAGATAATATTCCAAGGACATCTTCTTTCTTGTTGAATCTACCAATATGGACTGTTGTCATTGGAGTAATAATGATGGTTCTATTTCACTCAGGCATCCCAAGAAAACGAGAGGAGACATTTCAAAGAGGAGGACTTTTACAAGCACCATGAATAAAAAAATATTAATATTAATCTTTTGTATGATTTTATTAGTAGGAACTATCTCTGCTTTTGAGTTTGATAATGTTTTATGGAGATTAAATTTATGACAGCAAAATGTAATCTTGGAAGAGGAATGAGTGCAGTATCTTTAATAAAAGAAAGTTCAGGAAAGATTTTGGAAATTGGTATAGGTGATGGAGAATTTATTTCTAATATTAAGGAAAAGAGTTTTGATATAATTGGATTAGATGTTTTTCCTAATGAGAATCTATTAAAAAAAGGTTTTGATATAAGAAAGTGTGATTTAAATAAGGGGATTCCTTTTAAAAGAAATTCTTTTGATATATTAATTGGTTTAGAAATTCTTGAACATTTATATAATCCTTATGAAATGATGAAAGAAATAAAAAGAGTTTTAAAACCAAATGGATATACAATAATCTCAATGCCAAATTCAGCGAGTATATTTCAAAGAATTGGACAACTTTATGAAAAAAGATATGATAATTTAAATATTTATTGGCATCATTATCAACCATGTTTGACTTCTATAAGAAATCTTATATCAAAAGAATTTGAAATTGAAGAAGAGGTTTTTATATCTTCTTTTAGAAAATTAAGTTTTCTTAATCCATTATTAAAAGTTTTAGTAAAATTAAATGCAGATGTTTTTTGTGGAAATATTATTATTAAAGCAAGAAAAACAGAGGATTATTAATATGGATAAAAAAATATTATTGATTGTAGTATTGGGAATGATGATTTCAATAGTTGGTGCTTTCACTTTTGATGATGTAATGGAATATAGTGATAATGATATGAAAGTTACTTTTAATAATTGTGATTTTTGGTTATTAACTTGTTTGAATGGTGGAGAACTTATTGGAAGTGCAGAATTAAAATCACATAGTTTTATAACAGAGATTAAGAACTTTGGGTTTGGAAAAGAAGAAGTTGTAACGTATTATGATTTTACTAATTGGGAGTTTTATGAAAATGGATTAGGGGATGTAAAATTTATTGATATGAATACAGATAAGGAAATTGAAAAAGATTATAGTTTTGTTATTTGGACTTTAGAGAATGTCGTAGTTAATGATTACACTGAGATTTGTTCATTAAATAAAATAAATAATTCAGAAGAATGTTCTTTGGAAATTTCTGGAACACATTTAGAAGAAAAAGGAAGTTGGGTTGAATATAAAAGTTTAGATATTCCTGCGGGAAATTCAAGAATAGGATTAAAAACTTATGTTGGACAAAACGATTATATTGATGGTGTTTGGACTATTGTCGGAAAGGAAGTTTCTAAACATATTACATGGGTAGGAGATTTAGATTCTGGGAATGTTGCTTATTATTCATTTGAAGAAACAAGTGGCGTTGCTGTTGATAGAACAGGTAATTATGATGGAGAAGTTGGAGTAGTTACAAGAGGAGTTAATGGGAAGATAGATAATGCTTTTAAGTTTAGTGGTCATCCTGTTACTACAGGTTATGTCAATATAACAAATGTAAATAGTTTAATTGGAACAGATATGTCTGGAAGTGCTTGGGTTAATATTACAAGTGTGAATGCGGGGTCTGTAGCAACAATATTTTGGTTAAAAGATGATGCCCCTAATGCTTATAGCACTATTGCAAGGTCAGGTGTATCTAATTTGGCATTTAATGTTTATGATGGTACTGATAATGCTTTTACAACAGATTATTCTTCTTATTTTAATGAAACTACTTGGTTATTTTGGACATATAATTCTACAAGTATGCAATTGTATTTTAATAATGTTTTAGTTATTAATGAAGTTGCTGATATTTCAATAGGATTTGGTGGTATTGATTGGATGAGAATTGGAAATGGGGATGGTAATGGAAGAGCAACAGATGGAATGATTGATGAAGTTGGAGTTTGGAATAGAACTTTGAGTGATGAAGAAAGAGATTTTTTATGGAATGATGGAGATGGTCGTGCTTATGGAGATGATGATATTTTACCAGTTGTAACATTAGAAAGTCCAAACAATTTTACAAATTTCACAGCAACAAATGAAGTTGATTTTGAATGTTTACCAGTAGATTATGTGAATGATATTATAAATGTTACCCTACACATTGATGATGTTTTAAATGAAACAAATACAGATGGATTAAATGCTACTACTGTATCATTCAATAAATTTTTAAGTGAAGGAACACATGATTGGACTTGTGAAGTTTATAGTAATATTTCAGAAAGTTTTACAGCAGAAAAGTTTTTATTGAATGTTAGCACAAGTCCACAAATAAATTATACTGCACCAACACCAGCAAATAATTTTAATGTAACCGCAATAAATGAATTTCAAGTTAATGTTAGTGTAACAGAAATTTTATTCAAAAATATTACTTTTGATTTATATCACAAAGGAGGAGGATTAAATAGTTCAACTACTTACACAAACAGCACAAGGATTCACAACTTCATTTCTCTTCCTGAAGCAGATTACTCTTATAACGTAACAGTTGCTACAACAACAAATCAATTTAATTCAACAGCAACGAGAAATATAACAATTCATACATCTGGCCCATTAGTTGCAATTACTTCCCCAGGTGCTATTGTTGAATTCCATGAAATAAATACTAACTTAACTATTAATTGGACTGTAGAAGATGCTAGTATTGATGCTTGCACTTTAGAATATAAAGGAGTTAATATCACACAAATTTGTAATAATAATGGAACAGAAATAAAGATAACAGATGACATTAATAGAACTGTTATTTTTTATGTTAACGATACTGTTGGAAATGAAAATTTAACTTCTTCAACTTGGGATTATACTTTATTAGAATTAAACCAATCCTTTGTTAATGAAACAATTGAAGGAGCATCCAATGATTTTGAAATAAATTATTCTATAATTTCTGGTTCTGTAATAAGTGCCACAATTTTATGGTATAATGGAACTCCTAATCTAGCTACGAGAAGCGATTTTGGAGGAGGAATTCTTGGAGCTATAGTTGGAGGAATAGTTGCTCAACAAGTTGCTTCAGACTCAAATATTTCTTTTCATTGGAGTTTTATATTTTCTGATGGATCACAAATTAATACTACTTCTAGGAATCAAACAGTTTTAGATTTAAATATCGATGATTGTTCAATAAATACTAATTTAATTTATAATTATTCTATAGTTGATGAAGAAACACAATTAAAGATAGATAATACTTCACTAGAATTATCAATTAATATATTTGATTTAAGTAGGGAATTTAGTATAATAAATTTCTCAAAAGATTATGGAACAACTAATCCTGGTCTTGTTTGTCTGAATCTTTCTCTGACAAATGAAACTTCTTATTCTTTAGATTCAACGTTAAAATATTCTTCAAACGCATCAACAGGCTATGCAATAGAATATTATGTTCTTCTTAATTTTACTTTATCAAATAGTACTGTTGACCCAAATGTTACTCTGTATGATTTAAATTTAAATGATTCTACAGATTTTCAATTAACTTATAAAGATGAAAATTTGGCTTTTGATCCTGACATAAGAATTCTAGTTAATAGACAATATATTTCTGAAGATATTTTTAAAGTTGTTGAAATTCCAATAACAGATAGTAATGGACAAACAGTTTTGCATCTTGTGAGAAATAACGTGGTTTATAATCTATTAATGGTTGATATTCAGGGAAATGTAGTTGCAACATTTAATAAGGTCAGGGCATTTTGTCAAGACTTTACAATTGGGGACTGTTCACTTGCTTTGAATGCAGAGAGAGGTGTAGATACAGTTATAAATATTACAGACAGCGTTGGGATAGCCTATGAGTTATCATATCTTAATTCAAGTTCAGTTCTTTCACTAGAATTTATTTCAAATGATTTAACTCCAAAAAAAGTTTCTTTAGAAGTAATAAGAAATACAGATTTTGGGAATAGAACAGTTTGCTTAGAAGACTTAACCTCTTCTTCAGGAATACTAACCTGTAATCTAACAGATGTTGATGAGAGGTATCTATTTTTAAATATTTTAGTTGATGATGAATTTATTGGAACAAATACATTAGATAAGGGAGCAAATTCTTCAGGAGTCTATGGGACAGAAGGTTATTTTATGGCCTTCTTAATAATCTTATTACTTATAACTATGTTCTCTGATCAAAAACAGGTTTTAGTTTTCTCCTTGCTAATTGGATGGATTGCAGTAATCTCTCTCTCTCTGATAAGCGGAGGGGTATTTGGATTATTCTCTTCAGGAATCTGGTTAATAATAACAATCGCGTTATACTTATGGAAATTAAGAGGGGAGACATCTTAAATGGATTTTAAAGAAATAGTTAGCACAATGTTATTTTTCTCACTACTAGTTTTTTGTGTTCTATCTTTTGTGATTAATACTCAAGATGCAAATAACTCTCCTGAGAAAATTATCGAGAACAGTTTGATAAATGAAACATTTAATACTTTAGGAGGAAATCTTAGTGGCGCGCAATTAGAGGCACAAACCTCTTCTGATATATTTGGAGAGATAACTCCAGAACAAGAGATTGGAGTATTGGATGTAACTTCTGTAATTTCACCAACAAGAATATTTAAAACAGTAACTGTTGGCTTATTTAATTCTTTAATATTATTGCCTTCGCAGATTTTAGGGATAGATCCAATAGTCTTCTCTTCAATAAGTTCAATATTATTGCTTCTAATCATTATCGGTATCTGGGCTATTTGGAAGGGGGTTATAAAGTAAATGGCAGATTTTCCTAACTTTGATAGCTGGTCTTCTTCAACAGGGATTGCTGGGCTTCTGAGTTTACCAAATTCTACTTACCCTTATTTTTGGGCTTGGATACTTGCAGGAATTTGGATTATCATAATTTTGAATACTTTTTTCAGAGAAAGAAGAGATTTATCTAAGTCAAATATTCTAAGCTCAATGGCAGTTGCTTCATTAGCTATCCTTGTTCTTGCAACAATTGGTTCTCTTGTTGGATTCATAAGTTTAGAAATAATGTTATATATTATAGCACTTTTTATCGTAACTGGAGCTATATGGTGGTTCTCAGGAAGTGGTTAGTTAACTTAAATATAATTCTTAGTTAACTCAGTTAACTTATATTTATAAAGGATTAAATGATAATTTAATTATGGTAGTTGTCTTAGACAAAAAATATTATATAGATGAAAGGAGGTCAATTAATTATGGGTAAATCTGAAGGGGGTATGCCTGATGGAGTTAGGTCTGCAATTGCTTGGACAGTTGGACTTGCTTCAATAGCGCTTATCCTTGTAATTGTTTTAATCCTATTCGGTAACTTATCTGGAAATACTGGTTTCGCTGTGGATTCAGTGGGATACAATAATACAGAGAATGTTATTGGAAACTACTCAGAGTCAGCTGTAAATACTGCTGCACAGTTCCCGGTTATTGGAACTATAATTGGTATTGCGATTCTGTTGGTTGTACTTATTGGTATCTTAATCTTTGCTATAACAAAGATGATGAAGGTTGCTAATATGGGAACAGGATCAAACTCTAGTTTCGGTTAGAGTTTCTTTTATTTTTTTCTTTTATTTTTTTCTTTTTTCTTTAGTTAACGTAGATTTATAAAGCCTAAATCTCTATAATTCTATGGTTAATAAAAAGAGGTTTAATCAAAGTGGCTAAAGAAAGTGGTATGCCTGATGGAGTTAGGTCTGCAATTGCTTGGACAGTTGGACTTGCTTCAATCGCTCTTATTCTTGTAATTGTTTTAATCCTATTCGGTAACTTGTCTGGTAATTTAGGTTTTGCTGATGATTCAGTAGTACTTACAAATGAGACTATAGTGATTGGTTTAACTACAGGAGCTAGTACGCTCTCTGTTGCTTCTGATGTAAACTTCACAGGATGGTCTCCAGTTTTAATATTGAATGCTTCTATTGGACCTAATGGCATAACTACTAATGAAACATTGGTGGTTGATACTGACTACGCTGT
>SDBT01019598.1_pt1 | contig 10599 bp, 14 predicted proteins | sample 2277101 | NCBI WGS metagenome assembly SDBT01 (sample SAMN10404973, study PRJNA504765) | marine sediment metagenome | isolation source: marine sediment core GS10_PC15, 103 cmbsf | place: Arctic Ocean: Southern Knipovich Ridge | collected 2010
TCGGAGTTGTTCGGACGCCACCACCAAGATCGCATTCTCGAGTAAACCGACCCGGCCCGCGCCCTCTACACCCACATTCTGCGCCGCCCATAAGTGCCGTTATGTGCGGGTGAGTATGGTTGGACGACCATCGACGGACCGGCGCTCGCCCCTAGGTCCCGTTGAGAGACTGGGTTGCCTCGTCGAGTTCGGCGTTGATCCGGGGAAGGATTATCGGCAGGGAGGCACGCCGTGCAGAAACTCATTGCAAGTTTGATGGTTGTCGGGCTGTTGGTATTGCCAGCCTGCGGCACAGGGGGCGAGGTAGAACCCGGCCCGATCACCTCCTTTGAGGATGTCGCCGGGACCACCTACGAGCGCCAAGGCGTCGGTCCACCCGTCTACCTCCACTTCTTTGAGGATGGGACCATGCACGTTTCGTCGAACCGAGACTTGGTCGAGGACAACCCAGCGGGCGTCATGGAGACCAGGTTCGAGGGGACGAAGATGTTTATGAACCAAACCAAAGGCCCTTGCGACGACAACCCTGATGCCACCTATGAGATCCATCTACTGGAGAACGGCAACCTGGAGTTTGTCGCCATCGAGGATACTTGCGCATTTCGTTCGGGCGACTTTGAAGCAGAATGGGCGCCCGTTCCCTAGCTCTCCCTGCACAGTCGCCGTGTCACGAAGAGGAACAGATTTCCATACTTCTGCTCCTTGACCGATTCACTGGCCCTCCGAAGACCCCGATCTGACGAAGAAGCCCCACACATAACCGGCATTATGTGCGGCTACGCAGACACGGCGATCTTGAATTCGAGACCGGCGAGGTTCGCTAAAAGGCGCTGAAGCGTCGCCCAACCCGCTAGACACGGTGCCCGCGTTATGGGCGGCTGTCAGCGGTCGGTAGGGTAGCTTTGGCGTGCTGGATACCCGTTTTGGGGTGCTCATGAGCCCCCGGTCAGATTGGTGGCATATGTTTTTACGCAACCGAATCCGAATATTCGTCTACACGGCGCTAATGGCCCTGGCGGTCGCTTCCTGCACCACTGCCGGAAATACCGACCCGACAGCCGTCGAGGATGAGGTACACGGACACAGCGTCTTCACTTTCGGCTCGCCGGGCCAGGCCAACGACGCCGATCGCACCATCGAAGTCTCCGCCAACGACGACCTCACCTTCAGCCCCACCGAAATCGTGGTTTCGACCGGCGAGACCATCACCTTCGTGATTAGCAACACCGGCCAGGATGTCCACGACTTCACCCTCGGCGACCAGACCGCACAGGATGACCACGAGGAGGAGATGGCCGAGATGATGGAGAGCGGTGACATGACCATGCACGATGAGGACAACGCCGTCGTGCTCCAACCAGGCGAGACCAAGGAGCTCACCTGGAATTTCACCGAGTCGGGCACCTTCCTTATCGGCTGCCATCAACCTGGCCACTACGCAGGCGGGATGAAAGCCACGATCGACGTCGATTAGACGTCCAGATCACTGATCACGAACCATGGCCGGGCCCCGGCCGGGTATATAGCGGAACCCGAACCGGGACACAGTTTTCTGTTTATTCCCTGCTGTCGTCCTGCTGGGCCGGGACAACCCGCACCTGGCTACGGCTGGTTAAACAGCCTGCCGGTGCCGAGACAGAGGGAGTAGCCGCCGTGGCTACCGGGTTTGTGAGCGTCGTTTCCGAGGGTCGCCGGCACGATGTGATGCTGTGCGTAGTCAGAGTTGCCGGGTTCTCCGCTGTCGTTGCATGGGCCTACATTGTGGTCCGCAGAGGCCCCCATAGCCAAGGTCATCGTGGCCATCACGGTCACGATGATCACTGCGAGTCTTCTTCTCATTTTGAACCTCCTAGTGACCACAATGCGTGGTCGTACGACTGCGACCATACACCCCTTACCAATGGCTGCGGTTAGGGACCTTCGACTTCTCGCTAATCGCCTAACAAACCGCCCATAACCGGCATTATGTGCGGTTCCTGACGCCGTGATCAGCCGCCCATAAGGGCAGCCGTTATGGGCGGGTACTTTTCGTGATCCTCCTGCACGGACTGTGACTACGGTGTAGGTTCGGATGTGAGCGGCGTGACCGTGAGAAGAAGGGAGAAGCAGGGCTGCCGGACGGGTCGGAGAGAGGATAAACATCGGAGTCCGGTGTTTCGTCGCACACGAATTGATGATCAACAGCAAGGAGTGGGATGAGAAAGCTAATGAGAAGACTGATAGTTATTGGCAGTGTGACGGGGTTGCTGATGGCTCTGAACGTGGGCGTAGCGCTTGCGCATCACGGAGATAACCCAAACTCGCCGTTCGCTGAGGCCGAAGCCATCGCCAACGGTGGCGATGAGCCTGGCCCGCCTCCTCCGCATGTTGAGGCAGCGTTGACTACGCCGGGGTCGATCCCGGTGGGTACGGCATTGGGCTTCACGGGGTCGGTTGGTCCAGACGACCATCCAGGGCTACAGAACAGTAACGGTTTTCAAAACCTCAGCCGCAACCCGAACTGCCCGTTGCATTACCTCCCGTAGTAGCAAACTAGATGCGAGAAACCCCGTCTGGCGCCGCCTGGCGGGGTTTTCTCATCTGCTTGATATGGGAGCCACACGACCATAACCGGCATTATGTGCGGTCGAGATCAGTCGCAGTAGCCGCACATAAGTGCCGTTATGTGCGGGTGAGTATGGTTGGCGTATCGACGGACCGGCGCTCGGCCCTAGGTCCCGTCGAGGGACGTTGGGTCGCCTCGTCGGTTCGGCCTGCATCCGGGAAAGGACGATCGACAGGGAGGCACACCGTGCAGAAACTCACCACAAGTTTGATGGCTGTCGGGCTGTTGCTATTGGCAGCGTGCGGCACAGGGGGCGAAGTAGAACCCGGCCCGGTAACGTCCTTTGAGGACATCGCCGGGACCTACCAGGACCAAGGCCCCGGTCAACCGGTCTATTTCCACTTCTTTGAGGATGGGACCATCACTCGTTCGACGAACCGAGACTTAGTCGAGGACCGCCCCTCGTCGATCACGGAGGTCAGGTTTGAGGGGACGAAGGTGTTTCTGACCGAAACCAAGGGCATTTGCGACGACGACCCCAACGCCATCTATGAGATTCACCTACTGGAAAACGGCAACCTGCAGTTCGTCCTCATCGAGGATATGTGCCTAATTCGTTCCAGCCTCGACGGCGCGGAATTCAAGCCCGTTCCCTAGCCCTTCCTGAGCAGTCGCCGTCTCAGGAAGAGGAACCGACTTTCACATTTCTGCTCGTTGACCCATGGCCGCTTCGCGACGAGGAAGCCGCGCCCATAACCGGCATTATGCGTGGTCTGGCAACCACCAGACCGACTTCATGGTTTGGTGACCACCGGACGGGTTTCTTCACTCACCACAGCGGGCTGTCCCCGGCATGTCCGCCATGTCCGCTGTTTCTCAACAAAGTTTGATTTGGTTGTTGTCTCTAGCCCTGTGGCCAGGAATCACCAGCCGATACTTTTCCCTCTGGTAGCGGACATCACGGACGAACCGGACCGGCATTGAACAGCTCCGCCACGGGGTAGTCGCTCAGCGACAATCGGTCTTGTTTTTGGGTGAGGCCCGAAACTCGATAGTGACCCCACGGGAGCCTTCGACCCTTAGGATTTCTGCAATAGACCCTCGATTTCGCCACAGAGGGTGGCATTATCCGTCTTCGAGACCACACTCCATCAATGATCAGTGCCGCCGGAATGATCGCCAACCTTGCTTATCGGCGGTCTAATAGTCGTTAGAAACCGACTAAAATAAGAGTGTCGGAATGAGTGCGAAAGACAAGAGCAAACCTGACTATCAGTACTGGTACCAGGAGGATTGGGACACCGATAATCCGATAGCCCTTCTCCGCTACCGCGGGGGATATATGACCACTTGGAATTCCAAAGAGCAGGAGTGGCGACCCTCGGTCCGGTCGGCTCCTGAATTGGACGGCTTAGGCGGTGCTACGGACTTTCGGTCGATCGATGCAGAGTCAGCCGGGCGGGTGAAGGAGTACCTAGACGCGTCGCGCGAGAGGTTGGGTCCTCGTTAATTAGTCAGACCTATTGGACACTTGGGGAGGGTGCTTGACGTTTTCCCTGTTGTCAGCGTCGATTTAAGACGTTTCTTGGGTGTCCCCTTCACTGGACACCAGGGCATCCCTCGACTCGGCGAATACATCGAGGGCTCTATGCAGAAGCGCCCCGGCTTCAGGGTCGAGCCGGTCGGCTTGCTCCCGCCAGTAAGCCTCCATCATCTCCGTTATCAGGGTCCTCGGCGGGTTCCATCAGAGTCTCCGATAATCCATGTTGGCGACGATTGCCCACCCGACCGGGGTACTCCAATCCCTGGTACCTCGATCGGGTGGGTCTTAGTACTTAAGTACTAATCGCTCAGGTCGGAGACGGTCAACGCCAACTGTCCATCGCTTGACACTTCGGGCTTTAACGGGGCAACAAACCAGTTGGCCCGTGTGGAGGTAATCAGAATGTCACTTGAGAAATGTCTACCACGCACAGATTGGTTTGGACTCGCCAGCGGGTTCGCCCTCTTAGCCACTGGCACTGTGCTGACGTTGACCGCTATCGGAGCCGTGATCGGAATCCCGATGGTTCTTGGCTCCTTCGCACTCTTCACAGACAACAAGACGCTCCGGGGGACACCCTGCGCGTCGTGACCATGACGGCTAGTCGTCTTAGATAGTCGACCCTATCGGGACCTCACCAAAGGGGCGGGGAATGTCCGCCAACACATATTATCCGCACGGGCGTACCCGAAGCTGGCCGTCTCTGTAACCGGCCAGAACGACAGGGGCACAGGGAAACAGCAAGGGTGGAGCATGCTGGGCGACAATGTGGACACCGTCGTCGTACAGTCTGAAGCTGGTCGACCCGATTGAAGTAGGACGACATGATCTGGCGACTTCTACTTTCATTTCTTGGCGTCTGGTGGGTGATTAACGCCTTTCAGATGTTCGCATGTGGGAGTGTGTCGTTCGGTGGGACCAGGAGGGCCGTCCAATGGGCGTGTTACGAAGGGAGCGGGTTCGGAGTCCCAGGTCCAGTAGCGGGCCTTGGCATTCTTCTGGTCGTGGCGGGAGTCCTCTACTGGATGTGGAGGCCCCTTTGGTCAGGTCCACCCGCTCGCTCGACGCCCACCCGCATGGGTCAGATGGCCGAGCAGACGCCGAAGAGCGAGCCGAGACCAGCCAGAAGGCCAGTCTCTTCGGCCGCCACCGGCGACATCCCACCACGACGTAAAACCGACATGAATGACCCCATCAGCGAGATTTGGAGCATGACCTCCGAAGAAGACCTCGAAGCACGCTCGAAGTCCGAGGATTGGACTATTCGTCGTGCCGTCGCCCAAAACCCCCACACCTCTCCCGAAGTGATGGCGACGCTCAGCGTGGATGATGTTGCAGGCGTCCGAAAGGCCGTGGCAAGTGCCCTTACTGCACCTGAGGAAGTTCTCCAAGACATCGCCGACGGCGACCCAGTGATGGTGGTACGTGGCCTCGCCGAGGACTCACTCCAGAGACAGTCCGAAGTCGAAGCAGTTGAAGACGAAGCATCAGAGCCTGCGGCCAACCGCAGTGTTGGTGTCTCGCCGTCACCGGAGGTAGCTATCGAGAAAGCCGTTGAGCCGGACCTGGCAATTGTCGAACTTCGAGGGAAGACTTCGATGTTGGAGGCTCTCTCCACGTCCGGGGACCTTCCTATGGATGCAGTACGCAGGCAGTGTCTCGTCCTCCTCAGACAGATCAATCAACTCCACAACGACGACAGGCTCACGACCGAGGAGTTCCGTGAACTGAACACGAGACTCCTCGATCTCACCAAGGTCTAGTCCCGGCGATCTCTCCCCCGGCCCACGACGGCCACCTCTCGAAGCTGCTCCACGGCCCACTCTTCTATCGGCAATACACGGGCCAGGATTTCGACTGTGCGGATAGACGGGACACGCTGACCGTTCGACAACTGGACCAAATAGCTGTGCGACAGACCCGTGTGCCGGGCGACCTTCCGCCATGACGCCCTCGTTTCCAGCTTCGCCTCCTTGATCGCTTGGGCGAGTTCTGGGTCGAGAGATCGACCTGGTTGCCATGGGTAAGTGGTTGCCACGGGGTCACTCATCGGGGTTACCCGTGTCGCATGTGTTTACGGGCGATCGGTTCCTCAAATCCTTTCTTACTAATAGAACCCCCATAGAAGTATTAGTAAGAAAGCGATTGCACCCGTCGAGGACAGTGGACATCATCATGCGGCGGTCTCGGCTTCAGGTTTACCGGCACGTCGGATGTGATCGCATCCAGGACAGCGTCGACTTGGGAACGGGCGACCACCGAACGTCTTGCCATGGGCGAGACGAAACGACCACCTACACGGAAGGGTGTACTCATGGTCTCCGGGTTGTCCAGCACAGTCCTCCCCCTCACACTCGTAGAGGAACCCTCTGGTCATGTCCGCCCAGTCCCCCGGTGACGCCGGGAGGTAAAAGCGGTGGACTATCAAGGTCTTGTCACAGGTCTCCGTCTTTGTTGCCAGTGCTACGGCGCTCATGTCGCTCCCTTCCTTATGCGGACACAATTCCCTTCCTGATCGTCACGGTCAGATGAACTTCAAGGGGAGGAGGCTGGAATGTGTCCGACGGTGGTGTCCACCCCGCCTCTCGGCGCAGTGCCTCGTAACGCTCGTCCTCCCACCCCATCGGCTCGAATGTGAGCAGGTCGAGGTCCGAAACCATGTCGACGGAGGTCTTGATGCCGAGCTGGTCAGCGATCTGTCGCAAATCACGGCCCGTCTTCTCAAACCGGCCCATCTTCCGCCACTCTGACGTGGAACGGACGTACCACCCAGTCGTCACCCCGTCGACGGATTTCCACTCCTCAGCACAATCCCCGGCCTCGTCCCTCGATTCATGGAGATGCCAACATCGACGTCGGGTGCCCGGGTGGTGTGCCTCATACAGGCCAGTGAGAGGTCTGGCCGGAGGTAGAAGACCCCGGCTGCTCGACAAGGTCCCCAACCACCGCAGCGGCATCAGGAGATTCACGGTGAAGTCCGTTATGTTCTCGACTAGTTCAGAGTCGTCGCCCTCAACGTCGAGTGGGCCGGTCGTCAACACCACGGCTCGACCTGAAATCGGGACACTTACGTACTGCACACCCGCATCGCCCGCCAGGTTCTTGACAGTGAGGGTGTCACCGGTAGAGACCACTGTTACCCACATGTCGCTGTCGTCGAAAGCGGTGAGGATGCGGTCACCCTCCTTCTTCTCCTTGTAAGGCCGGCACTCGAAACAATTCCAACGGTGGTCGTACTGGAATCTGGTGCGGGACTCCCAAGTCCGGCCCGACTGCTCCAGCCCCCCAGCCGACGACCAGTGGTCTCGGTGAGAATCGGCTCCGAATGACCGGTGTCTCGACAGTTGGAGCCTGAGCCACGACACCTGTGAGTCAGGCAACTGAGTCATCAGGTCCCGGTCTTCTCATGGAGATCTCCTCAACCGTCACACCCAGCAAGTCGGCCAACCTGGCCACCGGAATGCGAATGCGGCCACCCAGCCGGATACTCGGTATTTCTCCGCTGCGAACCCATGCGTACGCAGTTGCTGGCGTCACCTGAAAGATGCGGGCGGCCTCATGAACCGATATCGCTGGTGGGTAATCAGTGTTGGGTCGAGTTGTCATATGCCGATCTAACCCGACGCCCGACGTTCTGTGAAGTGCCGTATGTGCCCGCATTAAAGAGATGGCTGCGATCTGTTGCTATATGATGGAATGTGGTCTATGATCGAACCATGATGGATGTTCGCATTGAGACAAGAGGAGGACCTGAACTCACCGGTAGATATGCTTATGACCAGCATCCACCTGGACAGCCATGGGTAGTCACAGAGATCTCCGAGTGGACGATCGCCGCTTACCTAGCGCAGAAAGGAGACAACTTCGTGGTGGGTGAACTACGTGTGTATCCGACAGCGGCCGCGGATTCCTCGAACCCCAAGCTGCTGTATGAGACAGCCTCTATTCCGGGGAACGGCCTGGCGGCCACGCTCCTGCATGATTTTCGATTCGGAGAGTTCATCGCAGCCGGAATCCACGAGATTGTTTCACCGGAGATAGTTGAGGGCGTGGACCTTCTCTTCTGGTACAACGACCTGGAATCACGTGGCTTCGACCGGAAGATGTTCACCTCAGAATCTCACAAGAGGCGGCGGGGACGGCCACCACTCGACGATCAGGAGCTGGCCATGGTGGCGTATCTGTACGACAAGGCGGTCCGGCAAAAAGCCAAGGCCCCGATCAAGTTCGTCACCGATGCGCTCGACGACCCCAACCCAGATCGTGTGCGCCAAGTGGTTTTCAAGTGTCGAAAACGTGGGTTCCTCACAAAAGCGCTGGGTAAAGGAATTCCCGGAGGCCGGATGACTGACAAGACGGTTGTGATTCTCCGGCAGATGAAGATTGAAAAGGTGACAGAGGAAGGAGAAGGTAAATGAACGGAAGCATCGACTACCGACCAGACCGGCCAAGACCATGGAGAGCCAGGTACGCAGGCCCCGACCAACGCCAGCACTCGAAGAGTTTTAGAACCAAGGTGGAAGCTCAACGTTGGCTCCGAGCAGAAGTCGGCAAGATCGACCGTGATGTGTGGATGAACCCGGCGGGCGGCAGGATCACATACCGAGAACATGCAACCTCCTGGCTCTCCGAGAAAGTGGACATCAAGGAGAAGACACAAGCCGGGTATCAAGGACTTCTGACATCCCGAGTGCTACCGACATTCGGGGAGTATCAGCTTCGACATATTGAGCCTGGGTCGGTGCGGTCATGGGTTGCGGAGTTGGTCAAGGCAGATCTTTCGCCTTCTCGTATCCGGCAGGCTCATCAAGTGTTGCGGTCGAGTCTTGCCCAGGCTGTGCAGGACGGACACATCGGTCGCAATCCGGCCGACGGCATCGGTCTCCCAAGACAACATCAACGGGAGATGCTCTTTCTCACCTCAAATCAACTTCGAGACCTCGCACAGTTTGCGGCCGAGATCGGACAGATCGAAGGGACGCTCGTCACCCTCCTCGGGTACACCGGGCTTCGGTGGAGCGAACTCGTCGCACTACGCCGCCGGTCGATTGACCCACTGAACCGTCGCATCTATGTCAGAGAAGCTGCAACCGAGATCTCGGGTCGACTGGTATTTGACACACCGAAATCTCACAGGCAACGAACCGTTGTCGTACCTAAATCTGTCCTTAGACTTCTTGACCTTGATCGCCCAACGGAGGACCTCATGTTCACTGCGGCAAAGGGCGGGCCACTTCGTTCGGCGAACTTCCGCACCAGACTCTGGCTTCCAGCAGTGGAACGCCTAACCGAGACCGCACCGCAGCTTCATGGCCTCCGCATTCACGATCTCCGCCACACGGCCGCCAGCCTCGCCATCTCTTGTGGAGCCAATATCAAGGCAGTCCAACGGATGCTCGGACACAGACACGCTTCCGTCACACTCGACCGATACGGACATCTATACGACAGCGATCTCGAAGACTTGGCAGAACGCCTCGACGAGACCTACATGGACGCCGCTTGATCCCGAATTGGACCAACCAGGGACCAAGCCACAGGAAAAGCCGACAAAAACAGGAGTAGAAGCCCCTGACCAGGGACTTCGGTGGTGGGCCCGGCAGGATTTGAACCTGCAACCAACGGATTATGAGTCCGCTGCTCTGACCGGATTGAGCTACGGGCCCTAGATTGTCAGACACTATAAGGGGGTTTTCGACCTCTTCTGCCCCATGTCGATACCGGAACGCCCACCGACATGGGTTGGCTTCACCTCCAGATTTCCACACAGGATATGCGCAGGTACTTTGCTGGAAGTCGATGGCTGCACGGACCCACCATGACGGCTCGGGATGCGCTTCATCGAGGACAAACTGGCTGTCCGCCTACTCCGAAACAGAGAGCACCTTGATCGAGTCTTCGATCTCGTCGAGGATGACGGGATCATCGATCGTCGACGGCGTCTGATACTTCTCACCGGCGACAATCGACCGCATGACCCGTCGCAGAATCTTGCCCGATCTGGTCTTGGGAAGACGCTTGACCACCAATATTCGCTTCAGCGATGCCACCGCACCGATCTGATCGCGCACCATCTGGACCAGCTCGGACTGGATCTCGCCACCATCACGCTCGACCCCGGCGCTGAGCACGACAAAACCCAGGGGAACCTGGCCCTTCAGCTCGTCCCCAATCCCGATCACTGCGCACTCGGCGACATCGGGATGGTCCGCCAGCACCGCCTCCATCGCACCTGTCGACAGCCGATGCCCCGCAACGTTGATGACGTCGTCGACCCTGCCCATGATCGACACATAACCGTCCGCGTCGATGTATCCGCCGTCTCCAGACAAGTAGTAGCCGGGGAAAGTCGAGAGATAGGAGTCCACAAATCGGTCATCATCCTGCCAGAGGGTTGGCAACGTGCCCGGGGGCAGCGGAAGTTTCACCGCGACGAGACCGTCCACTCCGGCGCCGACCGGGTCACCTGCCTCATTGAGAACATGGACGTCATACCCGGGAACCGGTTTGG
>SDBT01019600.1_pt1 | contig 10597 bp, 8 predicted proteins | sample 2277101 | NCBI WGS metagenome assembly SDBT01 (sample SAMN10404973, study PRJNA504765) | marine sediment metagenome | isolation source: marine sediment core GS10_PC15, 103 cmbsf | place: Arctic Ocean: Southern Knipovich Ridge | collected 2010
GGGGATGTTATTATTATTGGGGCTGGTCTTCATAATAAAGGGGCCCAAGCAATGCTTTTTACGACAGTAGATCAAATAAGAAGAAGATTGCCGGAAAGGAACATTTACATACTTCATACGCAAAGCTTCGAGCTAGAAGAGGTGGAAAAGAGCGTTTATAAGTTTAATATTCTCCCCTGGTACTCTGGAATCAAAGTTGGACTTCTGAGCTTTTTAGGTAATTTATTCAGAAAAAGGAATAATTTTAAGCGTATAGAAAATCATATAAGAGAGGTTATCAAGAACGCAGATTTTTTCGTCGATATAAGTGGTTATGCATTAGCTGCGTCGGCGGGCCTCTACGGTTCACTTGACTATTTGTTAAATATAGCAATTGCAAAAAAGTTTTCAGTTTCATACTATATTTTGCCCCAGTCGATAGGTCCCTTTGACTATCGCTTAACTCATAAAATCCTTTTGTATCCTTTAATGAGATTGTGTTTAAGATACCCTGAGCGAATATTCCCCCGAGAAGAGGAAGGAGTAAAATGTGTGAGTAAATTTACAAAAAAAAATGTAGAGAAAAGTTATGATATTGTTCTTCAGAGTAAAGAATATAATTTAACTAATATATATAATAGAAAGGTTCGTTTTAAACATATAAGAATTGAACCTAATTCAGTAGGTATAATTCCAAACTACCACCTTATTGACCGAGCAAACCCAGATCAGATTTATTCAGTTTATTGTTCTTTAATAAACCGATTAATTGATACTGAGAAAACAGTTTACATATTAAAACACGCGAATAATGATTTACAAGTATGTGAAACCATCAAGAGTTTTTTTCCAGATAATACAAGCGTAAGACTAATACTCGATGATCTAAATTGTATTGAGCTAGAAAGTATTATGAGACAATTTGATTTTGTAATTGCTTCTCGTTATCATTCCATAATTCATTCATATAAAAATGAGATTCCAGCTTTAGTTATCGGTTGGGCTACAAAATATAGTGAATTATTAGAGAACTTTAACCAATTAGATTATTTTTTTGATGTCAGGAACAAAATAAATGCAGATAAAATAGATAGTGCTTTAAATAAACTGGTAAATAATTGGAGATATGAAAAAGAAAAAATAACTGAGAGGATGAATAGTATAGGGAGAGAAACTGTTTTCGATATTTTTAATAAGGCTAAGTTTTAGCTTCTTATTTGTGGAGATAAGCACGGAAGGAGAGAATAAGTGTTAATATGGTTGAGAGCGTAAGAATATCCTACAAGAGTAGAGAAATTCGAAGCTTCTTAAAGACAGCTCCTATTTATGCTCTGAAAAGATGTCAAACTCTGCCTCTTATAATATCTGCTATTATTAGGAGACATCAATTTACAGAAATTATATGGCATAGTCATTGAGGAGATATACTACAAATAAGCTTTGAAATACATAACCTAAAGGAAGTGCTCAATGATACAAGTATTTAGACCATTTATGGGTGATGAAGAGGTAAAAGCTGTAGAGGAAGTGATTAGGTCAGGTTGGTTGGGATTAGGTCCCAAGACCACAGAATTCGAGAAGAAATTTGCTGACTACATAGGTGTAAAATACGCAGTCGGCGTGAATTCTGCTACATCGGCCTTAGATCTTGCTCTGAAATTATTACACATCAATCATGGTGATGAAGTGATTGTTCCCACAATGACTTTTGTATCAACTGCCCATGTCGTTGCTTATAACCTGGCGACCCCCATTTTTGCAGATGTTGATCCAAAATCATTGTTGATTAACCTCGAAGATGTTAAGCGAAAGATTACCCTACGGACGAAAGCTATTATTCCTGTTCATTATAGTGGAAGGCCAGTTAATATGGATAAATTAAGGGAAATTGCTGGTAATATTCCTATAGTTGAAGATGCTGCTCATGCATGTGGGGCAATCTATAAAGATAAAAAATGTGGCAGTCTGGGTGATATAGGATGCTTTAGTTTTCATGCTGTGAAAAACTTAGCTACAGGCGATGGAGGCGCATTGGCGTTAAATAACCAGGAATGGTACAAAAGAGCTAAGAGATTAAGATGGTTAGGCATTGATAAGGGTACCTGGGATAGAACTGAGCTTGATAGATCATATTGGTGGCAATATTTTGTTGACGAAATCGGGTTAAAATGTCATATGAATGATATTACTGCCAGCATTGGGTTAGTCCAATTGAAAAGGTTGAAATCAATGAATGCTAGGAGAAAAGAGATTGCACAAAAATACACGGGAGCCTTCCGAAATGTGGAATGGATCGAAACTCCACTGGAGGATGACGATATTTATCAATCTTCTTGGCATATCTACTGCATCAAATGTGAAAAAAGAAATGAGTTGAGTATGTATCTTCAGTCGAAAGGAATTGCTACAGGTGTTCATTATACACCAATTCATACGTATAAATGTTATGGGAATACACCTAAGCTACTAGTAGCAGAGAGCCTAGCGAAAAAAATACTTAGCTTACCAATGTATCCGGGCTTAACAGACAAAGAAGTTAATTATGTAATCGAATGCATTCTGGGTTTCAAAAGTCAAGGTAGCTTGGAATAGATAAGGATACTGCCAATGCATACTCTGCTAACAGAGGAAGATATTAACCATGTTATTGAAGTAATTAATCGAAGTTGGTGAAATAAAGTTGAAACTGTTGCCATTAAATAAGGAGCATTTGGAGTTTGTCAGGAGGGTGAGAAATAATCCTCGAGTAAATAAATACCTTTTTACAGATATTTATATTTCAAAAGAAGATCAAAAAAAATGGTACAGAAAACTGTTAAGAGACAAAAAGCATTTTGTGTTTATCGCTTTTGATGATGTCCCTGTTGGCTACGGACAAGTAAAGAATATTGATTATATTACTCACTCTTGTGAATTAGGATTTTGTATCGCTCCTGAGTATCAGGGTAAAGGCTATGGAACGATGCTCATAAAGGAATTAATAGAGTATGCTGTTAAAGAATTAGATGTACACCGTCTCTACTTGGAGGCATTTACTGATAATGAGAAGGCAATAAAGCTATATAAAAAATGTGGATTTAAAAAAGAGAAAATTTTACATGAGAGGATATTTAAAGACGGTAGCTTTAAGGATGTGGTAGTTATGAGTATTATAAGGGGAAAAACTGAAAACAGAGCTGATTAAGGTTCGAAAATTACACCAGTAAGAAACTATGAATTATTATGAATAATTTGTTGAATAAAATAGAGGGAAAAGAAACGACGGTAATTTTAGATATTGCAACACTTCAAGAGATCCTATCTAAAAATTAGAGAAAAGCGCTGATGCATAGGTTATAAAAATTAACGTATGGAGATTATTTCTGATAAATATCTAATATGAAATTTTAAAAGGTTAAGCGATTACATTACAAGATTGAATATGTTCAGACAAAAAGTAAAATAATGATAATCAATTTGTGAGATAGGTAAAAAATGGAGAGCAAAGTTAAATCTTCCAAAGTTGATATAATCATGCCAACATATAATAGAGCGCACTTAGTAGTTCGAGCTATTCAACGTGTGCTTGCACAAAGCTATCAGGATTTTGAGGTTATTGTAGTAGATGATGGTTCAACCGATAATACCGAAGAGAAGGAAAAGTTTTGCATTAGTTGGTCAAATACCTGTTAAAATAATTAATGCAATAGCTATGGGAAAACCAATTATATCTACAAATATTTCAGATATACTAAAGGTTTTGAAGGGATGTGGATGGATTATAGAACCAAATGATCCAAATAATCTTGCAGAGATGATAAAATCTGTGCTGAGTATAATAAGAAAGAGATGGATAGGAAAGGGCGTTTAGCGCGGGAAAAATTTATTAACTAATATAGTTATTGTGCAGTATATATATAAGTAGGAAATTAATTAATATATTTGAAAATTTAAGATAAGTTATTTTTCTTGTAAATTAGGAACCTATTATTAATTTTTATAAGTTAAATTGAATTATGAACTTAGTAATTATTACTCGAAATCTAGTAGCATATGGTGGTATTTCAAATAGCCTTAAAAATTTATCTATTGGATGGAAGAATTTAAATTTAAATAACAAAAAGGATTTAAGTTATATTGTATTAGAACGTGTTGATAAGGATATTCTGAAAGAAATTAAAAGTAATTCAATTAAAGTTATTGTTTGTTCATATAGCAATCAGAGTAGATTGAAACAATTTTTTAAAGTAAGAAAAGCTTTAAGAAAATGTAATTATGATTATATTATTTGTACTTGTTTTAGAACATATTTATTTGCAAAATTATCCGTTCCTTCTAAAAAAATTATAATGTGGTTTAGAGGTGCTGGTTATCTTAATTCATTAATTAAAAAATTTCTTTTTATTTTTACAAATAATACTGTATCTTTTGTAAATTCAATATACACGGCTAATATTAATAATTTGGATAAATATAGGGTTATTTATAATGGTGTTAGTAATAACTTTTTATATAAAAACTGCCTTAATTTTCATGATGACTTTTGTATTTCAAAGGGCGCAAAAGTTATTGGATTTATTGGTAATTGGAATAATTGTAAAAATCATATTACATTAGTTAGAGCGTTTAACTTAATTGCAGAGAAGTATAAGGATATTTATTTAATATGCATAGGAAATCATAGTATATTAACTAAGAGTGCATGGGAGGAAATAAAATACAAAGATAAAGTACGTTTTAAAGATAAAATGTCTTATGCTGCAAGATATATAAAATACTTTAGTGTATATGTTCAGCCTTCGTGCAATGAAGGCTTTGGGAATACAGTTATAGAAGCAATGTATGCAGATTGCCCAGTTATAGCTGCAAGGTCAGGTGCTTCACCTGAAATAATAAGAAATAATATTGATGGTTTATTATATTCCCCACCGACATCTCCATTACATTGTTATTATGCTATTAGTAAAGTATTAAATAATGATATTTTAGCTAAAAAATTGACAATTAATGCAAGAATGAGAACAGTAAAATGTTTTTCAGCGGAAGCTTTCGCAAGAAGGTTTTCGAGTGCTGTAAATGGAAATGTTCAAAAATAACTTTTTGCAAGAGCGTGAGGAGGAACTAAATGGTACGGATTCTTTTTACGAATACGAATTGTTCATGGAATAAAGGTTCCACAGCCCAAGTGGTCAGTACAATGAAAATACTTGAAAAATTTATTCCAAATCCAAAATTTACACTGTTGTCTTGCTACCTCGAGCTTGATATAAAACATGCGGGGAAATATAATCTAAGGATAGTTGGATATCCGACTAGGAAATCCCATAAGGCAGCACAATTTTTTTATCATTCCATCATTGCCTTATTTCGATGTTTGCTATACAAAATAGTGCTTAATGTGGGTATTAAAATCCCTGCAATGATAGAAGAAAGATATCTTAAGGAGTATTATAATACAAATATAGTCGTCGACCTGAGTGGAGATTCTTTTAGTGATTCTAAGGGTGGCAAGTCTATAATAAATAGCACTACCCTACTAATTGCTTTGCTTTTTAGGAAGCCAATTGTGTTTTTCTCTCAATCCATAGGTCCTTTTAGGAAATGGATACTGCGTTTGCCCAAATTTGTATTAAATCACGCAGACTTAATAATTGTAAGGGAAGAGATAACTAAACACTACTTAGAATCCATCGGGATTAAAAAAGGAATCTATCTTACTTCGGATTGTGCTTTTGTTCTTGAACCCTGTGCACGTGAACATGTTGAGGAAATGTTGCGGGAGGAGAATGTCTACAAAATCGGAAGACCTCTAGTAGGCGTGTCTGCAAGTGCTATGCTCGACGACAAAAGTGGTAGATATGTAAATGTGATGACGCAAATAATTGATTACTTGATAGAGAAAAAAGGAGCTCATGTTATTTTTGTTCCACATAATCTTTCATCAAATGAAGGTAAAATAGACGACGATAGATTCATGTCCGAAAAGATTTATCGACTGATAAAGAATAAACAAAAAGTAAACCTAATTAAAGGAGATTATACACCCGAAGAATTAAAAGGTCTCATTGGACTGTGCGATGTATTTATTGGAGGAAGAATGCATGCAAACATCGCAGCACTCTCAAGCTGTATACCGGTGATAGCGACAGCCTGGAGCCATAAATATTACGGAATAATGCGAGCGCTAGGGCAAGAAAGATATGTCTGCGACCTTAAGTCAATAACTACCGAAGATCTAAAGGGAAAAATAGCCGAGGTATGGGACAACAGAGCTAAAATTAAGAAAGCGTTAAGTAACAAGATGAAAACTCAGAAGCAACTGGCATGGACAAGTGGTCAATTAGTGAGGGATTTATTAGATTCACTACAGATGATATCCACCAAAGAAACATTTCAAAGAATGCAAAATTGATATTCGCCAAAATTCTACATAACTCTATATCTGTATAAGATATCCTCAATCAATGAGTCAGCATGAATGCTCATCAATGAAATATAGGGATTATGAAAGGCAAGTTTAACAAAACAATTGTAGGTGTAGTAAATGATAATCTCTGCACAGGTTGCGGAACTTGCGCTGCTATGTGTTCCCACAACGCAATAACGCTTGTAATAAACAAAAGAAAGGGTATTTTCAACCCGATAATAAATTGGAAACAATGTGACAAATGTGGTATTTGCTATAGTGTCTGCCCTGGTCTTGGGGTCGATTTTGAAGCATTAAATTTGGAAGTATTTGGAAGAAGATCAGAAGATATTTTAATTGGAAATTATATAAATTCCTACATAGGACACTCTACGAACTATGATATTCGTTATAATTCAACCTCTGGCGGCTTGATCAGCGAACTGCTTATTTTTGCAATGGAGGAAGGACTGATAGATGGGGCATTGGTAACAAAAATGAAGCAAAACAGCCCCTTAGTGCCTGAATCATTCATTGCAAAAACAAAAACAGAGATAATCCAGGCTTCAAAATCTAAATATTGTCCCGTACCAGCAAATACAGCATTAAGAGAAATATTGGAATCAGAGAGTGATAAGAAATTTGCAGTTGTTGGATTGCCCTGTCATATTCACGCTCTTAGGAAGGCTGAAGAGATAAACAAAGAATTAAAAAGGAAAATAATACTCCGCATAGGAATTGTATGTAATCATACCCCTAGCTTCTTAGCAACCGAGTTCTTATTAACAAAGCTGCATGTAAGAAAAGAGGATGTAAAGAAATTGGATTATCGGGGTGAGGGCTGGCCTGGTGGCATGACGATTTATACAAAAAGAGGCGACAAGATTTTTGTTCCTCATTTCTCCCTTTATTACTGGGGACTGATGTTTAATGTTTTCTTCTTTTCAATACGTTGTTTATTGTGTACCGATAAAGTATGTGAATTATCAGATATGTCATTTGCAGATGCTTGGATGCCTCAGTTGGTGGAAAGTGACACTCTTGGAACTTCGCTAGTTATTTCGAGAAACAAAATATCCGAAGAAATCTTAGATAAAGCCGTTACAAAAGGCAAAATTGAAATAAGAAGAGTGGATGCGGAGAAAGTTGTTGCCTGTCAATCACTACAGGTTGTTAAAAGACGGCAGAGGGCTCGTCTTACGCTGTTGAGAACATTTGGTTACAAGATTCCCAGCTATTATCAGAAATTCGTTACTCCCCTTTTTCTTGACTATTTTCACGCTTTTGGCACTTTTATACGAACGTTATTCTCCTCTCTCTATTTTTCGAGAAATTTGATAGATCTATATGTATTTTCTATAAGAAAACTACGTTATTTCAAGACCTGTGCTAAGAGGCTTTTTGGATTTTTGTCTTAGAAAAGCAAATTCGTGATGAGAATGTTGATCATGAGTGGAATGCTTACACCAGCTTTTGTAGCCACAACTCCTTGAATATCTGTTTTATGGTGAAGCGATAAGAGCGGACTTGCTCTATCATAATAACAGTATATTCAGGAGCGTTGGGAAGGCAAATAAATGAACGCGGAATATATCAGAAACGACTAGCAGACAGGAAAGGGGATTTCAAGGGGAAGGATTTCCCTTGATTATCTTGATATCTTAGATCTTATGGAATTTAGACTATAAAATGAATTATTTGGATACACTTATTATTGGTGTTATTTTTCTTCTTTTGATTTCCTTCTTGTGGTTGTATAATAAGCGGTATAGCTTTTCTGACTTACCATTTTTGGTTCTATTAACAGGTACATTTATATTAGGTAGAAAGTTTACCATATTGACATTACAGATTGGTTCAATCCCTGTATTCATAACTGAGTTTATGCTTATAGTGTTTATCATGTTAACTTTATTAAAGGGACGGATAATCAATGTATTCAAACGTATTCCTAAAGGCTTAGGTTTCGTATTATTTATCTATTGCGAATTGGGGATTCTTTATTTATTTATAGGTATTACATCTGGAAAGGGAATGATTGTTTTCAGAGATATAGTTTTCTGTATTTATCCTATATTTATACTCATCACGATGCTTACAGTTTCTAATATTAAAAGACTCAAATCGTTTATTTCAGTTATGATGCCAGTGGCTATTATAAGTATTGCATACGGGGTATGTAGGTATTTTAAGTTTGGTTTGTTACCAGAACAACTATTTTCTGGGACCAAAAGTTTCCAGTCTGCTCTTTATTACGGCTTTATTGTAATTTTTTGTGTTAGCTTTTACCCATTAGCAAGAAAGAGGAAATTTCTCACAATCTTGCTTTTATCTGTAAGTTTTATTCTTATAATCCTTTCCAAAGTTCGAACCGCTTGGATAGCTACTCTATTTGCGATTTTATTTTTAACGATAGCGTCAAAGGGGCAAACTATAAAAATGTTCTTGAAAATTCTTCCAGTTGTGTTGATAGGTGCAGTATTAATTTCTTATGTATGGAAAATTATCACCCCTCAAGATCTGATTTTGGAAGCAAGGTCAATTTTAGATTGGAATATGAGGACTGTGTCTGCAGGTAACGTTAGGTGGCGGCTTATAGTTTGGAAACAGATGTTACAATATGGTTTTGAATTTCCATTTATTGGTCATGGTTTTGGAGAGCAACCAGATTTTTTTCTGGGACGAAAGATTTTTAAATACCCGAAAGGTGTAATACCGGGGCTAGAAACTCATACTCCTCATAATCATATTCTAACAATATTCTTCAAAATGGGTTTTATCGGGGTCTTTTTGTTTTTGTATGTTAATTTAAAGATCTTCTTTTATGGTTTTCGTTATATGAAGAGATGCAAATCTGAATTTAATAAGTCTTTTCTTGTTGCTTGCTTAGGAAGCTTTGTCTGCTGGCATACTACGGCATTTTTCTTTGATGCTATTGAGTCTCCGACTACAAACATATTTTTATGGATAATTTTAGGATTAATTCTTTCTGTGGTTTATATTGATAAAAAAAATGAAAATCCTCATTTGTCATAATTACTATCAAAATAAAGGTGGAGAAGCTCAGGCTGTGCTTAAAGAAAAAGAATTACTTGAGTCTAAAAGACATAGAGTGATTCTTTTTAGCAAAGACAATAAAGAAATAGATAATTATACATTTAGTCAAAAAGCTAGACTTTGTTACGAAACGATGTTTTCTCGAAGCACTTACAAAAAGATAATAAAAATTGTTAGGGAAGAAAAACCCGATATTGTTCATGTACACAATGTGTTTCCTCTTATCTCGCCATCTGTTTATTATGCTTTGAAGAAGATGAATGTACCAGTGGTACAGACAGTGCATAATTATCGTTTTTTATGTCCCAATGGACTTTTTTTGAATAACGGAGGTAAAATATGCGAAAAGTGTAAAGAGGGTAACCTTTTTAATGCAGTAGTAGGTAAGTGTTATCGAAATAGTTATTTACAGACTTCTGGAATGGCAGCTACTTTATATTTACACCGTAAACTTAGGACTTTTATGAATAAGATAGATGTTTTTATTGCACCTAGTAATTTTTTAAGAAAAAAGCTAATTGAGGGTGGAATACCAGAAAAGAAAATCGTAGTAAAGTCTCATTTTGTTAAATGTGAAGAGATAAAACCAAGCTATGAGTTTGATAATTATGCTGTATATATGGGGCGGCTATCACGAGAGAAGGGACTTTTTACACTACTCAGGGTATGGAAAAAAATACCAAATTTTACTTTGAAAATAATGGGTGATGAGTCCATTAGGAGCGAATTAGAGAATTTTGTTATCCAAAAGGAAATTTCAAATGTAGAATTCCTTGGATTTATTAAAGGACCAAAGAGGTTTGAAATCTTAAGAAAAGCAATGTTTATGATCTTCCCTTCTGAGTGCTTTGAGAATTTTCCCTACTCTATAATAGAGAGTTTTGCCTGTGGAGTGCCGGTTATTGCTTCACGAATTGGGGGGATGGAAGAATTAATAGAAGAAGGAAAAAATGGATTGTTGTTAGAACCTGGAGAAGTTAAAGATCTAGACCAAAAAATTATTGAACTTCTAAATAATAGAGAGCTGCTATTAAAAATGCGATATAATGCTCGTAAAGTAGTTGAGGAGTACTATTCAGAAGAGTTGGGTTATAAGAATATCATGGATGTATATCACAAAGCATTGAAGAAGATATGAATTATACTCAAATAAATGGAATAAGGATTCATCAAGTA
>SDBT01019601.1_pt1 | contig 10597 bp, 10 predicted proteins | sample 2277101 | NCBI WGS metagenome assembly SDBT01 (sample SAMN10404973, study PRJNA504765) | marine sediment metagenome | isolation source: marine sediment core GS10_PC15, 103 cmbsf | place: Arctic Ocean: Southern Knipovich Ridge | collected 2010
CAAATCCGGTATGCGCTACCACTTACAATTTTTCAGCAAGAGATTAGCTAACTGCTAGCTAATTGCTTCCAAGATTCCACTGTTTCTATTCACGTTCACTGATTGGGTAATTGTATTACCCCAGTCCAGACGCGGGGTGTATTAAAGCTCACAGGTTAAGCCCAGATAATTCCACCCCTCTCTGCTCCTCATCCTCTAGACTCTCAGGGAACTGAGTGCCTTATCAACCGCCCTAATCGTAGCCTGGATGTCCTCATCGCTATGAGCCAGGGAGACAAAAACCGCCTCAAACTGGGACGGAGGCCAGTATACGCCCTCGGCCAACAACTGGTGGAAGAATCTGCCAAACAGTGTCGTATTTGCCTCTTTTGCTGACTCATAGTCAACCACCGGTTTGGCAGTGAAAAAACCAGTAAGCAGTGAAGCAACACGCGAAATATGTAAGCTGATACCGACTTCAGTTACAGCTTTGACTAACCCCTCTTCCAAACTTGATGCCTTGGCTTCCAGCTGGTCATAGATTCCGGGCTGGCTCAAGACTTTAATTGTCTCTATCCCTGCCGTCATAACCAAGGGATTTCCTGACAGCGTCCCGGCTTGGTAGACCGACCCTACTGGAGCCATCATCTCCATAATCTCCCTTCTGCCACCATAAGCGCCTATCGGCAATCCGCCACCGATAATCTTCCCCAGACAAGTTAGATCTGGGGTAATGCCATAAAGGGCTTGCGCTCCCCTGTAGGCCACACGAAAGCCGGTAATGACCTCGTCAAAAATAAGGAGGGCGCCAAATTCATTGGTTAACTTACGCAGACTAGCCAAAAAACCGGGTCGAGGTGGCACCACACCCATGTTGGCCGCTACCGGTTCGACTATTACCGCAGCAATCTCTTCGGGATAGTGCTGGAAAAGTTGCTCTACCGCCTCAGTGTTGTTGTATGGTGCTACCAGTGTATTTTGTGCGTAGCTTGAGGGTACTCCCGGGGAGTCAGGTATACCTAGGGTTGCCAGACCTGAGCCACCTTTGATGAGCAATCCGTCGGCATGACCATGGTAACAACCGGCGAACTTCACAATTCGGTCTCTGCCGGTGAATGCCCGCGCCAAGCGTAGTGCGGTCATAGTGGCTTCTGTGCCTGAATTCACGAAGCGAATCATCTCAATTGAGGGCATGGCCGCACAAATCATTTTGGCTAGTGTTATCTCCAGCTCAGTGGGAGCGCCAAAGCTAGTACCACGCTCTATTGCTTGTCTCAACGTTTCAACTACTCGCGGGTGGGAGTGTCCCAGAATAAGTGGCCCCCAGGAGCAGACATAGTCAATGAACTCATTGCCATCGGCATCATAGATTTTAGAACCCTGCCCCCTTACTATAAAAGGAGGAGTCCCACCAACCGCCTTAAAGGCACGCACCGGGCTGTCAACACCGCCAGGTAAATAGCGCTGGGCTTCATTAAAGAGTTCTCGGGAATTTTTCAGATCGTTCATAGACAAATCCTACGCAGCTTGTAACCACCGAGAAACTTCCTTGGCGTGATAGGTAATTATGATATCAGCCCCGGCTCTCTTGATCGCGGTGAGAATCTCCAATACAACTTGCCTCTCGTCTAGCCAGCCTTGCTGGGCAGCGGCTTTCACCATCGCATACTCACCACTGACATTATAGGCGGCCACGGGGTAGTTAAAGGTGTCACGCACCTGCCGTATTACATCCAGGTAGGCTAGGGCAGGCTTGACCATAATAATGTCAGCCCCCTCGGCGATGTCCTGTTCTACCTCCCTCAGTGCCTCCCGCAGATTGGGTGGATCCATCTGATAGGAACGACGGTCACCAAATTGCGGTGTTGCTTCAGCCGCCTCACGGAAAGGCCCGTAGAATGCGGAAGCATACTTTGCCGCATAAGAAAGAATGGGAATGTGTTGAAGCCCCTTCTCATCTAATGCCCCCCGGATTGCCTTCACCCTGCCGTCCATCATGTCTGACGGGGCTACTATATCGGCGCCGGCTTCGGCGTGTGACACCGCCGTTCTTGCCAAAAGCGACAGCGTCTGGTCATTGTCAACATAGCCGTTCACCACGATGCCGCAGTGCCCGTGGCTGGTGTATTCGCAGAGGCAAACGTCAGTCACCACCAAAAGCTCCGGCACTGACTTTTTTATGGCTCGTATCGCCTGCTGGATAACGCCTTCGGGATGATAGGCCGCTGACCCAACTTCATCCTTGTGTTCCGGTATCCCGAAGAGAAGAACTGCTGGAATTCCAAGCTTGGCTACTTCTTCAACCTCTTGGGGTAGCTGGTCGACCGAAAAACGAAAGATACCTGGCATTGAAACTATCTCCTGCTTCATGCCAGTGCCTTCTATGATGAACAGAGGATAAACCAGATCCCCTATCTCCACATGATTCTCTCGAACTAATGCCCTAAGTGAACCTGTCCGACGCAGCCGGCGCAAGCGTAATTGAGGAAAACCTGCCATCTAAATCTCCTTTATGTAAAGTATTCTTCAATTGCTGCCACCAAGCCCGGTATGGTATGTTCACTGGCAACTATATCTACTCTCAGCCCGGCACTGGCTGCCATATCAGCCGTTTTGGGTCCAATGCAAGCAATCTTAGCACTGCTTATTACCTCCCGTTTGTCCTCAAGTGCAGCTACTAGATTGGACACTGTTGAAGGACTAGTGAAGGTAATAATATCAATTCTTTCAGATAAAAGCATCTGCTTCGCTGGTGAGATAGCTTTAACTGCAGGCAGAGTCCTATAGGTAACTACCTCATGCACTTCGGCTCCAAGTTGGATAATCCCCTCGGCTAATTCCTTATCAGCTATATCGGCGCGGGGGAGCAGAAACCGTTGTCCAGCGATGTCACAGTTTCTGAGTCCGTCTATAAGACCTTCACTAGTATAAACGTCAGGAAGGTAATCGGGAATTATCCCCTTCTTCTCTAGGGCTTTGGCAGTGGCCGGACCAATAGCCCCGATTTTGAGATTTTTGAGGGCGCGGCTATCCAAATCCAGATTATGTAGTCGCTGGAAGAATGCCTCAACGCCGTTGACGCTGGTAAAAACCAACCATTGGTAGTGCGCTAGATTGGAAATGGTCTGGTCAAGTTCCCCTGTGTTTGCTATAGATTTGATGTCAATAGCTGGTAGCTCAATAGGTTGAGCTCCGCGCTCGGAAAGAAGCCAGCTCAGAGCACTTGCCTGCTGACGTGCTCTGGTGACCAATACGCGCTTGCCGAAGAGGGGTCGGTTATCGAACCAGCGCAGCTTTTCCCTGAGCCTGACCACCTCCCCGACCACGATTACTGCCGGCGGGCGGAAATGGTGGTTTTTCACCTTGGCTACAATGTCAGTCAGGCCGCCAATTATAGTATGCTGGTTAGGCGTGGTTCCATCCTTAATCACCGCCACCGGGGTATTCGGGCGTCTGCCATGTGCCAGCAGCTGTTTCACTATTTCAGACAGGTTGTGCATTCCCATGAGAAAGACTAAAGTATCCACTCCTGTAGCCAGCTTTTCCCAGGCAATATTTGAGCTCTCCTTACCGGGCGCCTCGTGCCCGGTGATTACGGCAAAAGATGATGCCAGCCCGCGATGAGTCAGTGGGATCCCGGCATAGGCGGGAACTGCCACCGCTGATGAGATGCCGGGCACTACCTCAAATGGGATGTGGCTATTTGCCAAGGCTTCCGCCTCCTCACCTCCCCGTCCCAAAACAAAAGGGTCGCCACCCTTGAGTCGGACCACGGTCTTACCCTCTTTCGCTTTCTCCACCAGCAGTTGGTTTATCTCACTCTGCTCCTTGGTATGTTGCCCGGCAGTCTTACCGACATATATCCGTTCTGCCTCAGGAGACGCTAAGTCCAGGAGCCGCTCATCAAGCAGACGGTCGTAGATGATGACTCCAGCCTGTGTCAGATACTCAAGCCCCTTCTTTGAAATCAAACCGGGGTCACCCGGCCCGGCTCCTACTAAGTAGACTTTACCTTGCTTCATCTAACCTCGCCTCGGTGATAAACTCAGCGGCACCCATTGCCAGCATCTTTTGCGCCAGCTTTACCCCTACCTGCTCCGCTTGGGCAGTGTTACCCTCTTCCGAGGCACACACCATTCTTTTCCCACTCACATCAGCCACCATTCCCTCAAGCTTCAAGGTACTATCCACAACAGTCCCCAGAGCAGCAATCGGAGCCCGGCAACCACCACCCAAAGCACCGAGAAAAGCACGCTCAGCAATTACACTCTGCCAACTGGGGAGGTGATTAATCGGCGAAATGAGTCCGGTTATCTCTTCATCGCCAAGGCGTGCTTCTATTACTAGCGCCCCTTGCCCCACTGCGGGCAGGAAATGCTCTAGGGGCAGGTATTCACTTATCTTGTCTTCCCATCCCAGCCGTATCAAGGCGGCTGCTGCCAGTATCACACCGTCAAATTCTCCGTCTAAAACCTTGCGCAGGCGGGTGTCAATATTCCCCCTGATATTGCGTACCTCTAAATCAGGACGATAGGCAGCAAGCTGAATAGCGCGCCGGAAACTGCCGGTGCCAATTCGCGAACCAGAAGGAAGCTCAGCAAATCCCCCTACTCTGGATACCAGAACATCCCGGGGGTCGAGTCTCTCGGTTACTGCCACCAGAAATAACCCTTGAGGAACTTGAGCAGGCATATCTTTGAGACTGTGCACAGCCAGGTCAATTCTGCCATTAATTAGAGCTTCTTCTAGCTCCTTTACAAATATCCCAACCCCGGCAATTCGGTCAAACCGGGTATGGTGGCTACGGTCGCCCTTAGTTGCCATCTGGCTAATACTGACCTTAAGAGAGGAATTTAACTCTCTGATTTTCGCTGCCACTGACTCAGACTGAATCAGAGCAAGCTGACTACCCCGGGAACCAATAACGATACTTTTCCTCATTCCTACTGCTCAATATTCAATTGGAAAAGTTCTCTTACCATTTCAATATAATCTTTGTTACCGTTTGCATTTGCTTTGAGACGATATACGGGGTCTTTAAGTATTTTAGTTACAATTGACTTGGTCATAGCTTCCAGGCTATCCCGCTCTTCGTCAGACAGGCTACGCAACTTACCGAGGGTCTTGTTCAATTGTCCGCGGCGTATATCTTCCGCTTTTTTCATCAGGATACTAACTATGGGCCTGACTTCAAGAGCCCGCCACCAGGCGGTAAACTTACCTACCTCAGTGGCAATAATTTCCGTAGCCATCTGAATTTCGCCCTCTCGCTGTTGACGATTTTGGTTAGAAATCTCGGTGAGGTCATCAATGTTATACACAAAGACGTTGTTGATTTGCCCTACTGCTGGCTCCACATTCCGAGGAACACCGATATCAATTATCACCAGAGGTAGCTCAGGGCGGACCATCATTGCCTTCTCTAGGCGGCGAACATCCAGTATCCAATGGGGCGCCCCGCTGCAGGTGACCACAATGTGGGAAGTGCTTAATTCATCTACCAGGTTGTTCAGGGTGACTGATATACCACCTAGCGCTGCCGCTAGGGCTGAAGCCTTTTCCTGAGAGCGGCTGACAACGACTATCTGAGAGATTCCCTTTTCTTTGGCCGCTTTAGCTACCAGCCTTCCTGCCTCACCGGCACCGACGACCAGCATCTTGCAGTTTTCCAGGTCATTGATAATCCTGGCGGCTAAATCTACCGCCACCGAGCTGACCGAAAGTGCATTCTTGCTGATTCCTGTTTCCTCCCGAACCCGTCTTCCAGTTCGAATCGCACTTTGGAACATGTGGCGCAGTCGTAGATTCACCATTCTCGCCTTTTCTGCAACCTCCAACGCATGCTTTACCTGGCCCAGAATCTCAAATTCACCGATAATCATCGAGTCAAGACCACTGGCGACGCGGAACAGGTGCTCCACCGCCGCCTCACTTCTATAAACATAAAGATGCTGGCGCCACTCATTATCAGGCATATTTAAGTGAGCCTTCAAGAAATTGATGCTTGCCTCCTCAGCATGGAGGCTATCGCTATCCGTAGCATAAACTTCAGTGCGATTACATGTGGACAGGATTATGCCATAGGGAATATAGTGGCGAAGCAGTGAGAGAGAGTTGTGGAGCCGCCCAGTGGTAATTGCCACCTTCTCCCGCATAGTAATCGGTGCTGTGCTGTAATTTATCCCTACCAAGCTAACATGCATATAAGTTTACCTTTTACTTTTGTTGCCCCTTTAAATTGCTGAGCAGGATGGCCTTAGCTTTTTCATTATTACCTCTCTTCACTAGGTCAATCAGTAAATCTAGATCCAAGGCTTCCTGCCAGGCGTCACCACTAACCTTAATTTCTTGCCTTTTTACTTCGGCACGTACCTCATCAATCAGGAGAGCCAGAGAAGCGTACTCATCCCCCAAGTCTTTTTCCAATCTGGTTCGAATTTTCCGGGCTAAAGCCGGGCTCCGGCCGGCGGTAGAGATGGCTAAAGTAACGTCCCCTTTTCGTAGATACGAGGGAAGAATAAAATCGGAGTTTTCCACATCATCCACCACATTCACTAGAACCCGGTTCCTTCTGGCTTCCTCAACCACCTTTAGATTAGTCTCACTGTCACTAGTGGCAACTATGGCAACAAGCGCATCTTTTAAGTCTCCTGCCCGGTACTCCCTGTGGAAGATATATATTTCTCCGTTTTCGGCTAGCTGACCCAGTTCGGAGCAGAGGTCAGGGCTGATTACCTCTACATTAGCTTTATGTTCAAGAAGTGTCCTCACCTTACGCAGGGCAACTCGCCCCCCACCGACCACCACGCATTTTTTGCCACTAATGTTCAGGAAGAGCGGATAGTAGGTAGGCAGTTGACCACGTTTTTTCATATCATACGTTTCGCCCTTAGGCTACTCCTCATTTTCACGATTGTCAATACTCTGGGCTCGTAAGCTTGTAGCAACCCAGCATCGGGCTGGTCCTCATTGCGGTTGCTCGGTAAGAACCCCAAGCCCATAAACGATGACGCACGCCTAAAGCTCCTCTACCTTATTTTGATTAGGTGAAGAAGATGAGGTTAAGAAGTAATCTCGCAGGCTTTCCCGGCTAATTTTAGTGGTGACAGTCTCAGGTAGAGAATTGGTAAATATAATCCGTCTAGGTAACTTATAGTCAGCCATATGTTCCTGACAAAATTGCCTGATCTCCTGCTCTGTAGCCACCTCCCCCTCCTTTAAGCTAATAGCAGCGCCAACTATCTCTCCCCGTAATCTATCAGGAATTCCAACTACTATCGCTCCAGCTACCCTGGGATGGATACACAACACCTCTTCGATGTCACTAGGATAGATATTCTGACCCTTTAAGATAATCATATTTTTCTTCATGCCCGAGAGAAACAGATAACCATCCCCGTCAACTCTCCCGATATCACCGGTATAAAGCCAGCCATCCTTTATTGTCTCAGCGGTAGCCTGAGGATTGTTATAATAGCCTTTCATTATTGGCCCTCTAACAATTATCTCACCCGGTTGATCCGGGGGTAGCTCATTACCACTGTCATCCACTACCTTTATCTCCCAGCCAGGCAAAGCCTTCCCTGACGACCCAAGCTTGCCCGTACCATCCATGGGTGAGCAGGTGACGTGAGACACAGCCTCGGTAAGACCCCAGACATCAGCAATAGTAGAGCCGTAACACTGCTTAAACTGCTGGATAACATCAATTGATAAAGGCGCACCACCACTGACGAACAAGCGGATAGAACTCAAATCATTCTTTATTCCCTCCCGCTCGGCTACATTAACCGCCAGGGCATAGATATAGGGTACTCCCAGATATATTGTGCCCCTCTCCCTCTCAATAGCTTCCATAAAACTGCCCATAGATACTCCTGTACCCGGTACCACTACCACGGTACTCCCTTTGTTAACCGAAGCCAGCAATACCGAGGCTAAACCAAACATATGGTACATAGGTAAAGCAAACAGCATCATTATATCCTTATCAGTTTGCTCAAATCCGTATCCGGATATGATTGCCTCAATAATTAGACTGCGATGCGACAGCACAGCTCCTAGGGGACGATTGGCAGGTCCTCCGGTGTAGGAAATAGTAGCTATATCGTCAGGCTCCAAAGCTACCTCAACCTTCTGCGCTGAACTCGTGGCCATAATCTCCGGATAGCTAAGGAATTTACCTTCATACTGGCAACCCAAGTCTATGACATGCTCAACAGAGTTAAACCGGGACAAGGCTGGAACCAGTGGTTCCAGAAGGTCACTTCCCGCTACCAGGACCTTTGGCTGACAGCTATCAAACAAGGAGACTAACTCTTCAACCTTATATCTAATATCCAGAGGGACAGCTATACCGCCAGCTTTGATTACTCCAAAATAGACAGCAGCAAATTCCGGGCTATTCGGCAATAATGTTGCCACCCGCTCGCCTTTCCTTACTCCCATTTTTATCAGGGCGTTAGCTACTTTATTTGAGGCCTCATCCAACTCGGCATAGGATACCCGGCGCTCACCCAGAACGATGGCTGTCTTTCCCGCATACTGGTTGGCTGTCTTCTCCAGCATCAATTTTAGATTCATTACTTATCTCTCCCTCTATATTTATGACAGTATTATTCTAGCACCTGCGGCTACAGCCCAAATCTGCCTAATTTTTACTAGCTGAGTATCAGAAACAAGACAAGTAGCAATAACCAGATAATTAGACCACTATGGATTGCTATTACCGGCATAAACTCAATGAATTATGAGTTAGCACCGTTTAATTGCTTAGCCTGGTGGGGAAGGGGGGATTTGAACCCCCACGCCTTGCGGCACATGATCCTAAATCATGCTCGTCTGCCAATTCCGACACTCCCCCTCAAAGATAGGCTGTTTGTTTTCCCATCTCAAGAAGACAAGGAATATCCAGACACGCGCTACTATTTTACCATAGGTGTCTTAACATGGCTATAAGTATGGACTAACTGCATTTACGATTATTCTCTTGATTTGAGCTCCTCGCCGATACTGTGTGCTTGAGCTATGGCCTCTCCCAGAGGTCGGTATTGACGAGCTGGGGCTGTAACGTAGCTAATGGGCTTAATTTTATTAACGTCGGGTTTGCCATCGGTAAGACAGGTCTCCGAAACATAGGTTTCCTCAATTCTGCCAACAACAAGTGAATGACTGCCTAAATTCAAGATATGCACAACCTTACATTCTAGATTGATAGGGAATTGCTCAATAAGCGGGGCGCTTTCTAATTTGCCGTAGAATACCTTAAACTGACAGACCTCCACTTTATTAACTTTAGCGCCAGTCCTAATGCCGCAGTAATCGGTTTCCTTTACCATATCAGCGGAAGGTACGTTAACGGAAAAAGTCAAGTTTTGCCTAATGCCTCGGTTGGTGTACCGATTGTGTCGTATGGCTACAGAAATCATTGGCGGCTCACCATTAGCAATACCACACCAAGCAACTGCCATAAAGTTTGGTTTATCATCGACATTTGCGCCGACTAAGACTGCGGGCATGGGGTAAATCAATGTTTGCGGGCCCATCAGAATTTTGCCCATAAGCTTCCCTCCTTTATATAAGTATGCTGTTTGCCATAATGCGTAAAGTCTATTTAAAGACTCCGGATTGTCCAGCTTTACTTAGATTGTAACCCTTTTCTATCACGGTTGACAAAGAGAACCACTAAAGGCGCAAGCAACAGGTATTGAAGCCAGATGATTTTGGATGTAAAATAGTACATAAGAAGCGAGTCAAGTGGGCTAACAGGAGGATGAAATGAAACTATGGCAAAGTCTTTTACTGGTTGTGCTATTGGCAGCTCTGCCTGTTCTCTCGGCTTGCGAATTCTTTGAAGCCGTTGGAGGTGGGAGAGAACAGCAACAAGCTTATCAGGAGCAGTTAAAAGCCTATGAAGCTTATCAGGAGCAGTTAAACGCCTACCAGGAGCAGCGAGAAGCCTATAATCAGCAACTTATAGAAGCCTATAACCAGCAATTTTCAGAAACCTATAAAGAATATGAGGATAAATTGAAACTTTGGTACGAGCAAAGAAACAAACAACTGGAACAAATAGGCGCCGAATGAATTGAAAATCCGGTACTGCCAAATAGCGTCTTATCCAGACCTAAATTGCATATTGTGCCTTCCAGATATAAGGGCTTAAAATCGGAGAGTTATCTTTTATTCCTTACCGATTAGCCCATTTCCAGCGAATTTAACTAAAAAACCTCAACACTTTACCCATCTCAAAGGCTGAGTTACTCATGACGATTAAGCAGAATGTTAACCAAATATTAAGTGAATTGCCTGACGGAGTTCAATTAGTAGCTGCTGCCAAAGCAAGAAAACCTGAAGAAATTCTGGAGGCAATTGGAGCCGGTATAAAAATTATCGGAGAAAACTACATCCAAGAAACTGAAAGAGCCTACGAAGTAGTCGGCAACAAAGCAAAATGGCATTTTATAGGGCATCTTCAAAAAAATAAAGTGAAAAAAGCGGTAAAAATATTTGATATGGTAGAAACCATTGATTCGGTTGAAATAGCCAGGGAGATTGATAAAAGATGCGCTCAAATTGGCAAAATAATGCCAGTATTAATCGAGATAAACAGTGGCCG
>SDBT01019602.1_pt1 | contig 10597 bp, 13 predicted proteins | sample 2277101 | NCBI WGS metagenome assembly SDBT01 (sample SAMN10404973, study PRJNA504765) | marine sediment metagenome | isolation source: marine sediment core GS10_PC15, 103 cmbsf | place: Arctic Ocean: Southern Knipovich Ridge | collected 2010
AAAAACCGGTTTCTTAAATACTACGGCATAAAGGAAAGTAAGGATGTGGATTAGAAAAAGATGAAGACAGGCCAGAATCCATGGTTTAGGAAATGACGAGTCAATTCCTCTTATCTGCCTGGTTTTGCGAACAACATATACTGTTGTCCAGATGATGAATGTATAACCTGCTATGACAAATGCGAGAAGTATTATTTCTGTAGTTCCAAAGTCTGGACCTGATCCGCGGATGTTATTAAAGTTCATTTCGACCCGCGTCAATGTATCCTTTGCGTCGCATATCCGTTTTAGAATATCCTGGGTCTCCCATAGATCGTCGTAATCGCCCGCGGCTTCCAGTCTGACCTCCGTCTGAATATTGAGGGAATTACGCGAAATCGATTCGTCGGCGGCGACCTTTTTATATACCTCCAGATATTTTTTTGCGCGGACTTTTCGTTCCGCTCTCATTATTCGCGTGATCGTCCAGTTTTCCCGATCGAGCGCGGCCATAGATCGAGATATTTTTCGAAGTTCGGTATCTATAGTTTCGTCGTTATACTGGATTTTCGTCGGATCCATAACCTTAACCACGTTCCCAAAATATAAAAGTTCGAGGGAGTCGACCGCCGCCTGGATTATTTTTCTATCCATCTAAGGCTGGGCCCTCCGTCTGAGAATTGAATCGATCTAGGAATAAGTCGCGGATCTGATCGCGGTCGAGACATTCCCGATAGATAGTAATCGTTTCGAATAGGATCCGCGCCGCACATTGCAGCGCCTCGGGTCCCCTCCATTTATTATTGAATTGACCAAGGTCCCGAAAACCGTTCGCGATAAATACGACGGCGACCTGGTCCGCGATAGAGATCCCCGCGTTATGGGCGGAGGCATGGCATAAGTGACAAATCGCGATAGCGAAAAAATCGTCGGGCTTGATCCCCATCCCCGCGGATCCCGTTAATAATACATGATGGAAAACGGTCGCGAGTATGCCGCAAAAATAACATTGAAAATCGACATCCTTTTCCCTGGAATAATGGAACCGTGTCGTCGACGTTGGTTTTCTTAGCCCTGGGATCAAAACGGGACCTCGTCCAGATCCTCGTCGTCCTCGAAATCAGGCGACGTCGGCGCTGTATCCATCCCAGGACGAACGTCGGACGCCGTGGGAGTCATTTTTGAGGGTTTAGTATATTCCTTTGGAGGTTCTGGGCTTTCGTCCGTAGGCCATGCGTTGGGGTTCTCGCCGCTCGATTCCGCTCTTATTCGCTCATTCACCTTTTTAGGAAAAAGAAAAATTTCTTTCGCGACGACTATATGAAAATATGATCGATTCCCGTCCCGCTCCAATTCCTTGACCCTATATGATCCGGTTAATCCGAATAGGTCCCCTTTTAGAATGTATTGAGCGCCAGGACGCCAGGTCTCGAAAAATATAAAACTGGTATGCTTTCCGTCGGGATTCGTGTCTGTTTTTCCGACGTATTCGTCAACGGCTATTTTCCCCTTATAGACGCGACCCTCCCCTATATCCTTATATTCCAGATTGTTTACTAGTCTACCGACTAAGGTAATTTGATTTATCATATTCCCGCCCTCCGAATCATTTTGTCATTTTCTGGGAAATAGATTTTCCCGCCGCTTTCGACTATAGTCCGCCCGAAATATTGTAGAAATTTTTTGATATTTCGCCGCCCTACTATTCCCTGGCCTTTGCGATCGGAGTTCGGTTCCCTGGCGAAATCGATCCCGAGTTTTTCCGAGGCTCGATTCTGGCGATAGTAGTCGATTTTGAGGATGTCCTGGATCTCTCGCCTAGAAATCCATTTCAGGGGCGCGGCGCTCATTCGTTGCCCGCGCCATTATCGACCCTGATTTGAATTGTAGGGATAGGGATCGTAAACCGTTTTTTTTGTTCGTCGGTAAGACTCTTATTCATTTCGGCCTTTTTAGGCTCGACCCTCCAGAGTTTCGGATTTTGCGCGATCGGAAAAATATCCTCATGTTTATATTTGATTAAATCGCGTGTTCCCGCGATCACGTTAACCGAGCCGAGGGCCGTCGGATATTTTTTTGGAGGCTTGCCTTCGATCGTTTTTCGGAGTTCCTTTTCGGATTCCTTTAGTTCCTCCAGCTTATCATCCATAGGTTTAATTCTGTCCGCGTAAGCATTGGCGCGTTCGGCCGTTAATAGATCCATTTGTTTAATCAGGATCGAATAGTTTTCGACCTCCGCGTCCGCTTGTCCATTGATCAAGGGACATTCTGGCCGAATATGGCAATATTTACACGTTTGTATTTTTTCTTTTGGCAATTCCCGCGCCTCGATTTTCTTAATCCAGGAGTGGATTTGTTCATCGGTAATTTTGCCGTCGACTTTGAGTGTTTCTCGGTACTTAAAAGTGACGGATTTCGAAATAGAATCGAACGACAAAACGTCAAAATAAACTAGGTCCATCGTTTCGACGTCCTCTAGGCGATTATATAACTGACCCTGGAGCTTAGATTCGTCGTATATTTGCCCCGTTTTCCAGTCAATGATTTTCTCCTCTAGTTTCCCGTCCATTTTGTAAGATATCCAGACGTCGCCGAGCTTCTTTTTTTTGTAGTCCTCCGCCTCTATAAAATCGTCCGGATCTGGGATCTGGGATTTCATTTCGTCGGGGAGATCCTGGGTCCCATTAACGTAATTTTCGAGGGTTTCATGGACCGCGATACCCGCCTCCATTTGAGGGCTTGCTGGTTGTTTTACACCGTCGAGGACGATTTTTGCGATCCTATACCCGCACGAATCACCCCCGATTAATTTCGTTACCGCGATCGCGGTTTTTTCGGTCGTTCCTATTCCCATTTCTAACCCTCCCTGTTGACGGCTTTGGTTTGCGCCACAGCCTTTTCCTTAATTTGTGTATCGATCCAGATAGATAAACCCGTTCCGGATCCGTGTTCCTTAAATAGGAGCAAACCCTCTACCAAGCCCAGATTGTTCTCTCCGAGGTATTCCATAATCCCTATATCTTTAGTCGTCTGAAAAAAATCGACCGCCATTTCTATTCCTCCGATGTCGTGATCGAACGCAGTAATAATGCGATTAAATTCTCTGATTTTTAGCTCCGCGCCTTTTGAACCCAATTTTTCTTTCAGAGTGTTCGGGAACGATTCTCGCGTTTTTTTCAGTTTCTCCCGCTCCGCCCTTGCTTTAGGGTCCGTTGCCTCGGGTTTGGCCGCCCCCTGATCGGCGACGATTTTAGTTTCGCCCTCGACCTTTACGGCGGTTTTATTTCCGTCTGGTCCGCCCGCCGTGTTCCCTGATCCGACAACCTCAAACCCTTTCGCCTGTACGCGATCGAATTCCGTATCGCCATATAATCCGCTCAATTCCTGTGGAAATGCTTTTCGGAGGGCAAGAGATTCCGCACATTTACCGAGTTGACCCGTCGGGCGTTGCCGCCACATAAACCCCTTGAAATTATCGCCTGGATAATATTCCGACCATAGAGCGGAAGCTGTAAACGGACAACGAATCCCGCCGACTAATTTGTATACCGTTACCGTCGCCCTAATTGGAGGTGTAAAAGTTTCGACTTTATCCCCGTATTGCCCTTTGATTGTCGCCGTCCGTTCCTTTAATCCCTCAAAAGTCGGATCATCGTTTCCTGCATAACACCCCGTCCGATCGGCTATAAGACGGTACCCATCGATACCTACCAATATATTCATTTTTCCTGGGCCCCCCTTGGAGTCCTTATACTTAATAAAATGTATCTGTCGGGAAAATGGATCGAGCCCCGTTCGGTTGACTTGACCCATAAAGATAGCGAATTCGTCGGGCGTCGCGTCCTTTGCGATCGTCCTTTTCATTAAATCTTGTCGCTCCGCTGTCATTCCTTGGGCGAGCGCGCCGCCGCCTCCCGTCGCTAGTTTGGTATTCATTCGTTGACCTCCGAAATAATAATTTCAAATAGCCGCGGCAAACCCGTAACAATCCGCCGCGACCTGATAAAATGGACTTTTATTTGTTGTTTTCGTCGCGTATCCTTAATCATTTCTTGAGCTTAGTCTATGGTATATAGATTCGTCAAGTCTATTTTGTAAGGAAATCGGGAAACGTAGGGTCTGCTAATATCTCCATGACCCGCCCCGCAAAATGAACGGTTTCGCCTGGAAATTTTCGGGCCAGTTTTCCCCGCCTCCATTTCAGAATATTTCCTGGGCCGAAATTATACCCCGCCGCTGTGAGGAATAAATTTCCCTTAAATGTGCGGCGATTCTGATCGAGAATAGAAAGGGCTAGCCGGATATTTGTCTCCAGGTCGTCCGGATCCGCCTTTTTCTTTCTAAAATGAATCGGCATTATCTGAAATATTCCGCGGGCTTTTTTCTTAGATTCCATCAATTTATCCCCGCGCCAGTTTGTCGAATGGGAAAAATCGGACTCCGCCCAGGCAATCGCATAGACGAACCGCCTCGGAAGGCGAGGAAATTTGATTTTTAGAAAATAATCAATGTAACGGGAAGCCGTGATTCTCTCAGATTTTTTATAATCGATCGTCATATTCCATCTATAAAATATTGATTTTACAGGTTTTCGATCTGGATCTGGAAAGGTCCCAGATAAACACGAAATCAGGATCGCGAAAATCACGATCCGGATCTTTATCCTTTTAGTTTTCCGCACCTTGTACAGACCTTTGTCGAAAAAAAGATAGTCGTTTTTATGATTTTAGTCTCCCATCGATGGTCGATTAGAAAGCAAAGTATTTTGTTAATCATTTCAAAAAGCGCGCCCCTAGCCCGCGACGGTGGATTCGGGACGCGTTCCGATTAAGGACTGCTATTCATAGCCTCATTTTTGTCATTTTCGGTCATTTCTTCGGGTTTCGGTTTTGGATTCCCTTCGACGAATTTATGGCGCGCGTATTTTTCAACCGTGACCCCTCCCCCGACGATCGTAAATATCACCCCGAGGATATACCCCGTCACTTTCAAAACATCGATAAAATTTTCAACGCTGGTTTTCGGGAGTCCTCCCAGAGATAGAAATAAACCAGAAGCGCAAGCGATACAAATCATATAAGCCCAGGCCGCGGAAATGTTTTTGCCTTTCGTCCAGTCTTTTGATTTTTTGATTTCTTCCATTATGACTTCCTTAACTGAAAATGGGGATAGTCGACAGGGGATTTCCATTTACCGCCCCATGATATTTTGATTCCCAGCTTTTCAGCTTCGCGTAGAATTATAGCCCCCATTCTCTTAAATCGGTCAATATCCGACCAGTCAATAGGGTAAGGAGCGCAATCGGCCGCGGTCGATGGTAAAGATTGATGCCTGGATTTATTTATTACCCCGTCCTTATTCGTTATTATTCCGCTATTTAATTTTATTGTACGACCGATGGCATAATATTTTTGTTGAGTTTCTGTCGTTCTGTGTCCCTCCAGAACCGTAAAATCAAAGTATTTAATGGCCTCATTTAATATCTTTATAAGGTCTGGGTGGCAGGTGTCTCTATTTTGCTTTGAACGTTTTCCGAATATTGGCATTTGTTTCTCCTGTTTTTTTTAATCTTTATCTGGCGCAGGGAGGTCCGCCTTGAATTCGGCCCTCCAGAGTGTCCCCAATAACCCTCTATGTTCCGTATCCTTTCGATCTGATTTTGCGATCGCTTGAACGACCGCTGTTTTTAGCTCTCCTAGTTTCTCGCCGTTTTTCTCGCCGATTTTTCTGGTCTCTCGGAGGGAGTCGACGACCTTATCGAATCCGTTCTCGACTAGTCCGATCTGGTCATTAATCGAGACCTGGAAATCGTCCATCCGTTTATTAATGGCGGCGATTCCGTTCGAATAGGTGGTAGGTGGTCCGCTATTATTTCCATTTTTTTTCTCTTGGCGCGGTTTCCAATATTTGAAATAGGAAACTAAGACCACCGCGGTCAGAATCGGAACGATTATCATTAATGATATGGAAGTGATCTGCCATAACTCCCAAGTTCCGACCTCTTGGGCAACCTGGGCTGTTTTTTGAACGGGTAACATTATGTGATACCGTTATCTGTTTTATCCGTCTCATAGGTTGCGAGACGGGCCGTTCGCCAGGACTCGAAATTAGTTAAAAAATCAAGCTCCGGTTGTCCAAGTCCAGCGCCGTCGGCTTTTTGAGCTTTCAAAGTGTGGTATTTATTTTCCTCTTGTCCATCGAAATCATTATTTAAAACCGTTCGGAGTTTCCGTTTTTTCGCGTCTTTCCATTTCTGCAAAGATTGTATCTGGGCCGTCGTTCGCGTCGTGATATTTGCCGTCTCCGCCGCGTTAGGGTCAAGTTTATATATAGGGATCGAAAACTCCCCTATTATAGGCGCGGATACTTTAGTTTCCGAGATCCCCGATAGAGCCGCGTTCCCCGTTAATTCGCTCTCATGCTCCGAGTCTATTATTTTTAACCCAGACGAAAGAATTTCGTCCGTCGCGTTTATTTTATAGAAATATCGATCGGCCATTTTTTTCTCCTAAAGTAGTAATCCTGAAAATACGACTTGACTATTATCGTCGTCGTCCTGCCTATACAATCTGATTTGAGCTTGTCCCGATCCTAGATAATTATGGATAGGCACTATGCAGCTGATTATTATTTGATCGTGTCCCGCCGCGCCTGCTCCAGTTAACGCCGCTACCGTGTAGGTCGTTCCGTTTGGTAATTCTACGATAGTTTGCATATCCATATTCAAGTCCGAGGCTGCAACCTGGATTAATACCGCCCGAACCCTAAAAGGATAAGCCTCCGAACCTGGAATCGGCATATTCGCGGCGGCACTTGGTACAGTCGATTGCCCCTGATCTACCGTATCGACGTCCGTTCCTACTAACGTAATAAAACTCGGGAGTCCCGCCGAATCGGTCGGGAAATTTGAGGATCCGGATCCCGCCGTCCCCATTACCGCCTTGATTTCGGCGATCGTTCCGTTATCTAGTTCTCCTAGATTATTTTTGATAATACAATTGGTAGCGTCTATCTGATTAAATGCTCCGGTATTTTCCTGGAGATCGTTTTCAACAATTATATGATTTCCGTCTAAAAACGGAATCTGAAGTTCGATCGCAGTCGTAAACCCGTTTAATCTATTCCCAATAATTCGGACGTTTCGAACATTCGTTGCCATAAAAATACCCTCGTTCGCAGTTCCCCCGATAGCGTTCCCCTGGATTAAATGGTTTCGATTGACTCCCGACGCGAAATCGTTGATCTCAAAAAATCGACGGGAAAAAATTTCGCCCGAATTATTCGATATAATAAAATCCTGAGTTCCTCCACCCGCACTGATTAAACTTTCAAAAGATGGACTTCCTCCGAAAATCTTATTTTCGATGAAATAAAACCGTTTAATAAAAGCATCATGCGCGGTATTATCAATTTGGAAACGAAAGGCATCGTTTTTACATGGACCAATCTGGGATTTCTTAATAATAATTAAATCAAAATTTGGTGCTGCTGCGCCCGTATCCGCAGGTCCTATATGAATAAAGCCGTCGGGTACCTTGTTGTTAGGAGTTGTCAATATATCGTGAAAATTACAGTTTTCAAAAACTAGATTTTTTATGGATGGCGTATCCCCTGCGGATATATTTATAATTCTACTGAGAGAAATATTTGCATCCTCACCTACAAAATGAATACGACGGATCGATATATTTTCCGATAGCTCCCCGTCCGTAAAACTTAGCGCGCTCGAATCATCAAAAAACCAGAAACAAGTCGTCCGACTTTCTCCGATAATACTAATTCTAAGGTCGCCTTCCCCGAATGTTAGAGAATCGGTTAAACATTTGAAAACCGATCCGACCGTTTCGGCGATCGTAGTCGAAATAATGGTTATCTCGAAAGTCGTCGCCGTAACGTTAGCAATCGCGAAGAGTCCGTTAATGTCGGTCGTTCCCCTAAAAACGACCTGGTCCCCGTTCGAATAATTGTGATCGGTTGCCGTCGTTATAACGATAACCCCAGGACCTCCCGCGGGAATATCCGAAACTGTGATTTCCTTTGGTGCGGCTACAAATATATTTTTTTTACCCGCGGCTATAGCGGCGGTGATCGTCAAAAAATCCGAGTCGCTTCCCTGGTCCCCATCGGCCTTTACGACTGTAAAACCTGGGAGTATTCCCTCTCCGATTAATTTCCAGTTTCCAGCGTCCAAATCAGTTTGAAACGCTGCCGCGGAGGTATGGGAATTTACGGCCTCAAACATTTTTCGAGCGTTTGATATCGTGGTTTTTATTAATTCTCCCGCTGCGAATACTGTCCCAGGTCCAGTCCATTCTTTAGATATATCCAGACGATTTTCATTCGTATTGGCATAAATGCGATTAAATTCGGCCTCTAATAAAAGCCCGTCGTCTTTCGTCGATCGGTTCCAGGTTATTGTCTGATCTGGATTGTAGGCCATTACGTTATTCCTCCGAAATTTTCTCGAAATTTTATGTCGTGTTTTTGTGCAAGCTGTTTTGTTTTTGTCGCGAATGTTTCCGCGGCGACCATGTTTCCATTATTTGAAAAAACAGCGACCTCGTTATATTGAAAATTCGCTAATTCTCCCGCGGCTAGAACGATCTCCCATTCGTTCGAGTCGACAGTCCGCGCGATAAACACGACCGATCGACGGAGGGTTTCATTTACAAGATCGGTCTCGGATGGATCGACTATCCGAGGGACGCCGTCTATTAGTCCCCCGTCCCCGAGGGCAATTTCGTTTATCAGAGTATCGGATAAAACGATCGGCGGTTCGCTCGCCGCTAGTTTCGCGAGATCAGTTTTCCGCGCGCTGGTTACAATCATCATGTGATAATGACCTCCGATTCGTGATCCGCCAGGGCCGCGGCGTCCGTTAAAAAATTTCCCTCTATCTGATTAGAAATTCCAGCACCCGCGACAAGGTCGATCGATTCCACTAGATCAGACGGAATATGAAGGGTCGAAATTTGTCCCTCGAATTCGAGCTTAAAATGGGCGGGCTCATTAATATCTCCAGGATCCAAAACTCCAAGGCCGTCGAAAAATTCGTTTCCATCCAATAAATCGGGCTTTAATAAAAACCCAGGGATGAGTCTAAAAAATTGGTCGTTTGAAATAAGGCGGGCAAGTTGTCGGATCGTCGGCGCAGATCCGTTGGATCGATCTCGGATAGTTGCTATAAATAACGCGATCCTATAATCGGGATCGTTTTTCCCCTTTCGGGCTTCCTTAACTATTACGCCGATCTGGTCGAGATTATCCCCGACCGATAATTCTATATCTCGTATCGTTTCTAATTGTTCGCCGCTGATCCGTAAATCGTCGAATTGTTCGGTAATTATCTGAAATAATTTTCCGATCTGGGAATTCGGATCCCTCGAAACTATTGTCGAGGGGAATTTCTTAAATAGATCCGCGAAAAATCCCATCGTTATACCTGCACCGCGTTAACTGTGATTCTTGAATTGTCCGTCCGTCCGATCTCTCGGATCAATACGTCCAGGTTTTCTTGTAATGTCGGGACGGTCGGATCGAACGCGATCAAAACGACGACGTCGTCAACGTCTGGAATGTCGACAAGAGATCCCGATACCCTAAAATGTATAACGTCGACCGATGGTCCGAGCCCCTTAAACGTTGTCAAGACTGGCGAACCCTCGATCGTTCGTGTGTCGATTCCGCCAATATATTTAATAATTGCCGTCTGGACGTCGGCCTCGTTTCCGGTTTTCCATACTGTGGCGTCAATCAAGACGTCAGCGTTTACTATTACATTGACGAATTTTTTCGCCGGTCTGGTAAATTTAATCGGGACGTCGACCCCTTGTTCGTCGGTAACGATAACGGTCGTCGATCCGAATGTTTCAATTCCCGCTGGTCCGGTTTTGTCTATAGTTTCCGCTATCTTGACGTCCGCCCCTCCCAGAATAATAACCTCGTAAGATTTCGCGGGGAGTCCGTTCGGATCAGGGTCGATTATAGTTCGATTCGAAATAACTCTCGCGGCCTCGACTCCCTCGACGTCACCGTTTACCAGGGCCGCGCGAATTGCTCGCGTCGCGGATCCCCCTCCCCCTTCATCATCGAAAAATCTTTGTCTGGCGTCCGGATCGTTTTCTTTTGCCGCACCCCTCGAACTAGCCTCCGTCGCGTTTACGGTCGTATCAATTCCCGCGACGGGTGTTACTATTTCAGTGATCGAACCCGCCGCGACGTTACCCGCTGTCCCCGCGATTAATGCCTGGACGGTTAAATCGAGAGTCCCTCCGCCGTCAGTCGTCCCCGCTTGTATTGTTTTGAACTGTATACCCTGGGGAGTTTGAACTATTACGTCGATCCCGATCGGTGTCGATGGGTCTCCGTTGAACGTTTGCGGGAATAGAGCGCGCGCGGCTTTTTTCCGTCTAAGGGTTCTAAGCGCCAGGACTCGGTCCAGATTTACGCCGTCCGCCGTCCCAGGAAACACCGCGAAATATGCTTTCTCTTGCACGTTCCATAATGTCGCCGCGATGAACGCGACGATTCTAATAAAAAGTCCCTCGAAAGTGAAAACCGATAGATTGACCTCGACCCCGAATTCGGTTCGCGCTCGCGCCTGGATTTCGGATAATAC
>SDBT01019603.1_pt1 | contig 10597 bp, 14 predicted proteins | sample 2277101 | NCBI WGS metagenome assembly SDBT01 (sample SAMN10404973, study PRJNA504765) | marine sediment metagenome | isolation source: marine sediment core GS10_PC15, 103 cmbsf | place: Arctic Ocean: Southern Knipovich Ridge | collected 2010
GCAGCAGCGGCTTTATCGGATACGGTGTTATCGCTTTCCTCTTGTAAGATTCTCTCTTCACTAATAATTAGCCAGGGATGCTTACCCTGAGTATAGACCGCTAACTCCTTTTCAAACGTAAGCAAGTACCTGGCTTGCTCTGGTGTTAACTCATTCTCACCAGGGAGTAGAGGAAGCTTAGCTCCCATATTGATTAGCCGCGTCGTTTCGTTATAGACAAACATGATAGGCCCCCTATGTTTTTGGCCGTGGAAAAAGTTGGGTTTACTTAGATACCGTGACCGATGTTTAGCGACAACGGCTTAGTAACCGTAACTCCGCCCATACGCATATGGTAAGGAACCCATACGCAAAGGCCACGAGCTTGCGGTGCTAACTGCTCAATGTCCAACGGAACATTTAGCCGGAGCTTACGAATGTTCTTTTCGTAAATCACCATTGTATCAGTACTACCAGGCCCGACCGCTTTCAGTTCGCGGTGCCTAGCTAGTTGTTTGATGTACGGATTATTAGCTAAGAAGTACTTAGCAATTGTAGTGTCCGTACCTAATCCAGCATTCAACTCATGGATTAAATCAAACTGGGCAATAGGCAGGGCCATAGTGTCAGGCGCTTCTATGTCTCCAGTTGTTTCGGGAATAGCGTTAGTAAACGCATTCATATCCGCTAAGATTTTAGCGGGAGTAGCAGCAGACCAAACCGCGCCACCTACTGCACCGATTGGAATGTTAGGGTCTGTAAACAAACCCACTAAGCCGTGGGAAGCATCGCCACTAAACGCGATGGTATTCTCTAAACGCATGAGAGCCTCACGCGCCGCTTCTGCCTGCATCCTATCTAACGCTCTACCTGCCATCTTAGCCGCGCGGATTTCTTGAATCGTCCACTTAGCAGCAATAGCACTTGAGCGAATACGTCCAGTTAACTCTTCCCCAAACGCGTTAGCAGTTGGAATATCGTTAGCGTAGTCCGTAATGATTTTAGCTACACCAGTCTTAGTGAACTGACGATAGGTAATCGTCTCTGCACCCGGACCAGCACTAGTGTCAATAGGAAAGAACTGTCGTGCGGTTATGCGAGCGTGCATAAACTCAAACAATTCTGGGATGATATGTTCTAACTCGCGCTGAAAAAATAAATTCTCTTGCGCGTCCAAACGAGACAGGGGCTCATATTGACAAATGTCTTCTAATTCCATTTCCATTGTTTTATTCCTTTATCCTTTTAGCCTAAACCAATTACGGCTGAGAAACTTCTAGGATTGAAAGGTCCCCAGAAGCGGCTCCAGTTTGAAAGAAGCCACTAGCCGGGGCAGCGATAGCTCTCGCATCCGGTGCAGCAGGAGTAGTATCAACGATAGAAGCCCAAGCACCTGCACCTGAGTCATCCACTAAGTAATCCTCGCCAGCTAACTGGCCAGTAAGGATTAGCGTAGTAGTACCGGTAGCAACTACACGAGCGGTGAAGCTTGCATTAGCTGCCATCTGTGCGCGCATATCGTCACTGATTTCTGTAGCAGTCGCAGACGCATCCCCTTGTATGTTAAAGTTGTAAGCCTCCCCGTCTGGAAACCTAACCTCTAAACCGTAGTCGGTATCATTAACGGCAGTAGGCGTAGCCGTAACAACCTTAGCAGTACCGTCTAGGTTATTACGAAAGCGTCCAATCTTCTCAGGCAAAGCGCCTGCATTCTGAAAACGATAAAAGGCTTCCTCGCCTTTGACTACCGTTACTTCAGCGACAACTAAGACACGCCCCTTGCGTGCAACACCTACGGGATTTTCTAATGGAATACCGGTGCCATCCGCTAATGCGAAAGCATCGATAGCATGAGTGTGCACAGTAACGCCTGCAAAGACTCCAGACGTTGCACCGCCTGGGGTCTCTACTTCATTATCAGATGCTGCTACTTCCTCTACTGCCTGTCCAAAGAACATATCAGCAGTAGTGTTTACGCGAGTAACTACGTGTCGGTCATTAGCTCCATCTGCTAACTGACCTTCGACACCTACCGCCTGATTATCAGGGTAACTAGTTTGCGGAATCATTCTAATATCTCCTATTTCCTATTTGCCTGTTAGGCGGTTTTCTCTTCTTTGTAGGTTCCGTTAGCGTCGCGCCTCTTTTGCGCAACCTTCAAACGCTCCCGAATTTCCTTACGGTACTCAGGCTCTTTACCTCGTCTAGTACCCTTGCTATCGATATGGGTAACGACAGCTACGCCCATTTCCTCATGCGCATTGTCAGCAGCAGCCGCGACAATACCGTCGTAACGCGCTTTCTTATACACAACTAACACTTCGCTATCCGTGTAAAGCTCAGCGGTTTCCTTTAAATCGATACCGTTCTTTTCTAAGACTGCATCAATTAGCTGTGACTCATAATCGTCTGCAGCACTGTCAATCTTGTTTAGAGATTCCTCGTCTAACAACTGTCCTGCAGTCTTGAGCAACTCTAAGCGAGAGTTAACTAACGCACCCACATTAGGAGCATTGTCACTATCCACTTTTAATTCGTCTCGCTCTTTGGTGAGTTTCTCTAACTCGGTTTCTAGCGTTCCGATTTTCTCTCCCATATCGGTTAGGCTCTTTTGCTTTTCTTCTAGCTCAGAGTCTCGCTTATTGAGTGCTGTTTGGATGATAGGCGCCACCTCAGTTGGTAAGGTCACACCCATCTTATCTACTGTGATGGTCGTCGTATCCATTGCTTTTATCTTTCTCTCTGTTTCTACTTGCTCTGACACTAGAGAATCTAAATGTAACGCAGTGCCATCGTTACCTAAACCGCCGCGAGGTACGGAGGTTACGCAAACATGATTAGCTAAATGACCGTGTTGTATGTAATCGTAAGGGATAGGCCCATTAGGACTATTCCAAACACCAGGGTCATAGCGAGTCTTACAACGGTAGCCAACACTAACCCCGCGCTTAGCTCCTGAGAATACGTCTTGTACAGTACGATGCTCAGTTAGGGTTAAATGCCCGTCTACCTTTAGACCATTCTTTGTAATGGTATCGCCTACCTGTCCTACTTGATACTGCTTTACATTGCGTATCGTAACGGGTGCCTTATTAGGTAGGTGTTCATTAGTCACTACTGCGCGCTTTAGAGAATTCATAAAGCGTTCGGACTGTACTTCTGCTGCTGGTCTATACTCGCGCCTAATGTTTCCGTTTCTATCACGGTACTTGTAGACACCTACCGTAGTAAGAGTAGCGCCAACGTGCATGAAACCCTGGCTATCTACTCGCCACTTACGCTCACCTATCTCTAACGTATCGTGGCGATTGACTAACTCACCGTCTGTCTTCTCTAACGCGGTATCTGTTTCGTCTGTAGCAGGCGCACCGGATGCAGCGATTAACTGGTCTGCTTTAAACCCATGGTCCTTTAGCCACTTACGTGCGCGCTGTAGCGTAAACTTTGTAGCGTCAAAGCGTACCGACTGAACGCTAGTAGCTTCTGAGCCTTTGACTCTTCCGCTAATAACCGATACCCCGTTGGTAATTACTTTTCGCTTGAAGCTATCACGCTCAAACGTACCAGGCTTTACTTGCCTAGCTGAATGTTCATTAGCTAGCGGCATTAGATACCTTTGATTATTACATGCACTAAAAGAATCATCGCAACGATACCGGAGATAAGCATTAGTAACTCACCTTTTGTGACGCGGCCCAAATTCAAGCGTTTGGGTTGTATCACTACCTGAGTGTCTGTTACGTCTTGCACGTTTATCTGCCCCGTCTGTTTGGTCGTACCAACGCTCTAGATACCGTATGCGGTCCTCAAAGTCTTTGAGGTCTCTCCGCTGGTCTTGCTCGTGCTTGATAAAGTCTGCCTTTAGCGTTGCAACTGTGCTGCGCAAGATACCGTAGCCAACTGCTACAGCACCTAACCCAAGTACCGCTCCAACGCTAAACTCAAACGTAGAGTCTGCAAGTAAGAAGATATCCAAAGCTTACGCATCTTTCTTTGGTGTGCTTTCCTTGATTGCCTTTAGCCCACCCAAACCCAGAGCGCCTGCAGCAAAGCCTCTGATTATCCACACACTATCTACGCTTAGCTCAATACCCAAAGCGTCGGCCGTAAATGAAAGCCCTAACGCTAGAACACCCAACCCAAGATGTACATACTTTTCGTATTTCATTTCTCTATCTACCTTTGCTTTACTTGAATACAGGTTCTGCGAAACATCTACACGCGATAGGGTCGCCCGGGAAACCCTCCCCCGGTGCGCCCGTTGAATACGGGTACTCTTTATCAGCTACGCCCCCTCCGCTTTCATGCTCGTCTCTTACTCTCTCGTCTCCAACGTTCCGCCATATAAAGGAAGTAAAGCCGTTAGCTACATGACGCTCTTTAGTTAGCTGTGCATTGAGGCTACCTACTTGGTCACGCGCTATCAATGCTGCACGGCGTTCCGTTATATTGGCTACCTCTGCTATCTTATCCTTTAGAACCCTACTGCTAGTCCCGCCTTTGAATCCCTCGTCTACTATCTTGCGTATCTTAGAGAAGTGCTCAGGGCCAATCGTTTTGATAACCTTTACGTTATCCTTTACAAACGTCGCACGCTGCTTAGCTGTATCTGGGTTCTCTAACTTCTGAACACCAATAGCGGCTTTAGCTTGCTTGAATACGGCTTGACGATTTGCCTTGTCTATCTTCCCTGCGTTCTTACGTATGATTGTAGTTACTTCATCAATCGATACGGAGCTAGTAAAGCTAGACTCTGCACTATCTATTGCGGCCTGTACTTTACGCGCTCTACGCTCGTGGGCTTTTTGCTTATTAGACTTAGGCTGCTTTAGAGCATCTACCCTATCTAACTCAGGCGCTTCATCCTCACCTACTGCATTGAGGATACGATTAGTAAGAGAGGCTAAGACCTTAGTGATACGGAGTAAGTCTCGGAAGTATTCGCGCGAGCCTGCAAACGTATCTAGCTCTAACGCTTTATTCCTCTTCTTTGTCTTCCTCTTCTTTGTCTTCGCCACTCTCTTCCTCTTCTACTTCCTCTACGTGGTCCGTATTACCCTCTTCCTCTAAGTGGCTTGTACCCTCTTCTACTTCCTCTTCCTCTTCCTCAGGTTCTTTACTCTCGTCTAACCCAGACCCAACTACTTCCTCTGTTCCTATGATTGCAGTAGCTTCATCTACAGTCATCTGATAAGCCTTTACGATAATAGCGATGCCACTATCACGCGGTATCGTCTTAGCTGCTACCGCTATTACTATGTTCATAAGCCCTTGAATCTGGGCTCCATTCATAGCGGTATCTACAATAGTCTGGTCTGCTGGTACGTCAGTAGTACCGCCCTTGTCATTAGCTGCTGCGCTCTCGTCTATCTCTGCATCGTCAGACTCCGCAAACTTCTTACGCGTCTCTTGGTCGAGTGTAGTGCTTACGTCAAACTCACCCTTACCAAATCTAGACTGCGCTACTTCCTCTGCATCTAATACGCCAGCCTCAATATTAAGCTTATCAGTTTCAGCCTGCGTTTTCTGAATATCCGCTTGGTCGCTTTCGCTCTTTTGACGTAACGGTACAGGAACAACTTTCCAAGCTAGCTCTCCTACCTTACTTTTAAAGTCTGGAGTAGCAAAAAGAATTTCATAGATTCTCTCTAAGAGAGGTACTAAGATACTCTTCTGCTCTGACTGGACTATGTTAATCCAGTTAGTTTCCTCAGCCTCACCCGTGCCAAACCCACCAGGGGAAATACCCAGTAAGAGAGTTAGAGCCATACCACTAGCAGCGGATAAGTGTTGGCCGAACCTATCGATTAGGTCGGACATACCGGCTACGCTAGTGGTCTTACGTTCGTACTTATCTTTTGAATCGATTACAGTTGCATTCCACGTACTGCGGTACTGCTCTTGTAGTTGAAACTGTTTCTCGATTAGCGCCTGTCCCTTAGCACGTAGGATGGTACGTAATCCATCGATGCTATAGATAGACTGGCTAAAGTCTTGAATGATTGTACCGGCTGAGTTTACTGCGCTATTCCAGTTACGTAAGGGAACCCATACACGCTCAAAGATTGAATCGCCCCACCCGTCTAAGTTATCCAGCATGGATGCTAATTCATCTACGCGGATACCCTCAAACCTAGCCCCTCGGGTAGCGTTAATCATAACGCCTTGGGCTAACTCACCTGAGCCAACTACACGCGAGTGCAGGGCATAGCTACCAGGCTTACCAAACTCTTCCGGTGCTCTAGGGTCTGTGACTATCGGACCTACAGATACCTCATGCCTAGTTAGTGGACGCATCCAATCAAAGGACTTAATCGTCTCTAAATTGAGCGGCTCTAGTTTATCTATCTGTCCATCGTCCGCACCGAATACCATTAGGGCTCCACCGTAAGCCCTACCCCTTTTCCACCATAGCGATACGTTATCAACTAGGGCTACTTTCTTTTCCCATTTAATACGTAGGGCGTTTATCTCAGCGGCGGTTTCAGCATCTAGTTTTGTCTTCTTACCATCCTCACCCGTAGTAAAAAATTCAACGTTCCACCCTTGCCTAATTGAATCCTCTACCCTTAGGTCTACAATACGTGCCGCGATGCTATCCCCGCGGTACAGACCTCTTACTACTTCCTCTCTAGTAAACCGTGGCCTGTGTAGAAAGTCTACAGTCTCTGCTTTGTCTTTAGCTAAACCCTGTCCAGTCGTTAGACTAAACCATCCGTCTACCGTCAACTCTTCTATATAGTTGGCGGCCTCGTCTACGTCTAATCCTAAATCTAAGTCTAGGACTGCCGATGTATTAGCTTGCAGCATTTAAAAATCCAGTGCGGCCATGGGGTCGTTTATGTACTCGCTTAGACCTTGTGACATTGCATCCACTTGGTCATCATTAGCAGCGTTAGGAAATAGCGTTACCTCAGTCATAAACTCATGTATCCAAGGTACTAAGTTATCTTCTGGCACGTAAATGTTACCGGCTTGTACGGCTGGCGCGATGGCATGCGCTCTAGCAACTTTGCTGCCCTGGGGGAGGACTGCGATAAGCCCGTTGATTTTATTTCTAAGTGAGCTAATGATTGCTGCACCGTTAGCCTTTTCCTCAATGTACTTAGCAAACGACGCGGGCCACTGCTCACATAAAAGCACAAACTGCTTAGAGCTATCTACAAAATCCCACCTACCACGCACCTGCCATAGTAAGTAAAAATTAGCGTCTAGCTTTCCCCATACTTGACCTACTACGTAAGACCCCTGTTCAGTTTCTTTGAAGGTCATATCCCATGTTTGGAATACCTCGTGAAATGAACTAGGTAGGTTGTCAAAATTCCAGCGTCGCCACCAATTACATTTGAAGATACCGCCTGATTCTGGTGTAGGCGTTTGGTCAAACTGTGAAGCATAACCGTACTGCCCTAACGATTTCTTGAACCCATCTATAGAGGCTTGGTCAAACCGTTTAGACCAGAGTAATTCTTTGTCTTCTGTACGTGGGTCTACAAACTTTAGAGGATTGGGTGCAGAGTCAGGTAGGATAGAAAAGATTTTAGGATTGTATTCCGCTGGTAAGCAGAGATGTACATACCCACCTACCTCTTTTAATATATGCCCGGTAGTATCGTCACCATGTAAACGCTGAGCCATTAGAATCCTCTTGGGATTCATTGGGTCGTTTTGCCGGGTACTCATAGTATCCGTCCAAAACTTGTTAGCGTTATCTCGCTTTACTTTGCTATGCGCATCCTTTGCTTTTAGTAAGTCGTCCCCTACTACGCAATCGCCCCCATCACCAGTGGCTGAGCCATCTACGCTAGTGGCTATACGGTAACCCTTAGCAGTGTTCTCAAACTTTGTTTTCTGGTCCTGGTCTTTGCGTATCTTGACTACCTCACCCCAGTGTTTGCGATACCAAGGTGATTGAATTATATCTCTGGTCTTTAGGCTATCTCTAGTAGAAAGGTTTTGTGCGTACGATGCAAAGAGCCACTTAAAGCCAGGGTGGAATGTCCATACCCAAGCGGGGAACATAACTGCAACGCATATCGATTTCATATGCCTAGGTGGCATACTGATTAACAGTTGGCTTATCCCTCCCTTATAGACAGCCTCTAAGTGGTCACAGATAACATCGATATGCCAGTTAGAAACGTACTTAGTAGTAGGCTCAATAACTGGCCAAGCTTCGGTTACAAACTGCCTAAGTGATATCCGTCTAGCATCTATCTTCTGTGGTAAATGACTTACACAACCTTCTAACGCTTTGCCTAATGCGTCTTGACGGTAGTCTTCAAAGTCGCTTTCTTTAAAGTGGAGTATTCCCACGGCTACCGTCGAAGTTTTCTTTTAGCATTAGCTCAGTAACGGTATCTCTATTGCCTTGCCAGGATGCCATTAGCAGCCACTCTATTAGCTGCACTTCCTTTGCTATACCCGGACGGTATAAGGCTGGACCCGTTTGTGTGATACGTGCCACTAAGCAGCCCAATGATTCCTAGACCACGTACCGTAACGCTCGTTAGCAGCGTCCCATGGTATACGCTCTACCCCACTATTGTACGCTTCGCTTAGCTTTAGTATGGCTCTCTTAGTTAGCCTAGCCTTATTAGTGTCTAGCCAATTGAGCAACCTACGCCGCCAAGTCATACGCCATAGTAGCCACTTCTTACGACGCTTACTCCTAGTGTCCTTACGCCTGTCTGCAAACATATCTATGCGACACTGTAGAAATACCATTAGCCTAGGCAGCCCCCACCGTACTAAGCGACGGATAAGCCACCTACCCGCCTTGCGTAGTTGCGGTAAGAACAGAGGATATAGAGCGGCTACATTCATGGTGCAGGCATGTCCCCTGATAGAAACTCCCTAGGGATACAAAGCTCTTTAGACATATGGTCTAAAAACTTATCAATGGCTCCCTCTGGTAAAGCAGCTATATCAGCCCTAGTAATAGTAATCTGATTACGCTGTGCTTCCTCTATCTCTGCTTTTGTATACGTATGCTTATACGGTGCGATAATCGTATCCGGTGGAGGCATAGGCGGTAGAGCGTCTATCTCATTGATTAGCGTATTCATCTCGCCTAAGATATCACCCGCTGTGTGGTGTTCATACTCACTCATACCGTTAGCCTTACCTCAATGAATAGCTTTTCTATAAGCTCTGAATTTACCCAGGTCAGTGAATTAATACGTCTACCTACTGCATCTAATGCAGCTTTGATAATCTCTTCTAGATGCCCGCTAACGGCTTTGCCTTGTGTGTTGCAGTAATCCTGCAGACGCTGATAGGTTAGACCTTTGACAGATATAGACCTACGTGTTTGTCGTTTAGCCATTACGTATCATTGCCTTTACTTTGAGGTATGCTCTGAGCCTGGGTAGATGCGTTAGCAAGAGTATCCGTACTGCTGTATTACCTGCCCTGCCAAATGCTTTAGGCCCGTGCATTACTCTACCCTCATTAGATAGGTTACTATGCTTATCGGTACACCTTCTGCAGAGGGCGTACCATTTGGATTGAGATTGAAAAGCACACCGTTACTAATGAACACGGCGCGTCTTACCCTACTGTCGCGGCGTACCTCTCTAACCCCATCGCCAATAACCTCCCACCCCTCTGGTAAGCTAGGCATTAGTGCGTACGCTTTCTAGCTCTACTACTTGCCTTACGCTTACTAACCTTTTTCTTAGCAGCCTTATCCTCGCCTTTTTCTTTAGCGTCCTTAGCTTTCCCCTTACTCTCTGCTGTATCGGCTGCACCGATTAACTGTCTACCAAATACCCTCGCTTCCTCAGGCGTAAAGGTTTGTAGACACTCGAATACTGCACAACCCTTTTCGGTTTGTAGTGAGCTACGTAAGCCTACTACATAGGGCTTGATTACTAACTGGTTTCCTGCTGGCATAGTTTGGCCCCTCCTTAGAGGCTATGCGGGTAACGTGATTCGTGGAGTAGGTGTATCGATTAGCATTAGTTCATACATGCAACCGACAGACACATTAGTAAGAGCCCAACCGCGTATCACTATATCTGTCTTTTCTTCTAGCTTAGGTGGGTAAACGAAGGGCTTACGATTCTCAGAGTTGCCGCCCATTAGATGCGCTAATGTATTCCACGACTTACCAGGCTTACGTGTCTGCAGGTATAGCTCTTGATTGGTACTGTTAGCGCCATGGCTAACAGTCCAATCGAGTACATAGGCGGTCTTACCTGCAGGGACTGTGTAGTGTGTACCAAGCGAACTGTTTACCGTAATAGGGAAAGCGAGGATAGCGAAAATCTTAGCCTGTAAGTCTGCGCCTATGAATGCAGAGAGATTACCGGCCGGTCTCTCAGATGCGCCTACGTCTACAATATGCAGTTTGAATATCCGTATCCATTCAGTGATAGTAGTGACAGGCGTTAGCCCATCTAGCGGGACTATCTCGCTTGCCTCTTTAAACGTACCGTCTAATCCGAATACCTCTACGGTACTCGCATACATGCCACCTAGAAAGTCTAGCGCATCTGAGCTAGAGATATCAGCGGTAGCAGCTACAGCAGGATATATCTTAATACCGTCTGGTAGCCATACGTCTTGTGCTGCAAAGTTTAGCCCACTAGTCTTACCGACTATCAGCCTACTC
>SDBT01019604.1_pt1 | contig 10596 bp, 6 predicted proteins | sample 2277101 | NCBI WGS metagenome assembly SDBT01 (sample SAMN10404973, study PRJNA504765) | marine sediment metagenome | isolation source: marine sediment core GS10_PC15, 103 cmbsf | place: Arctic Ocean: Southern Knipovich Ridge | collected 2010
TAAGTATCCCCAGGGGCTTACTTGAGTTTAAGATCTCAAAGGAATTCCCTGATAAGAATGCATCAATCGTAGTATATTGCAGAACTGGTGTTAGGTCATCACTTGCAACCTATGCCCTTGTTCGGATGGGCTACAAAAATGTGGTAAATATGGATGGTGGCTGGATGGCCTGGGCAAAAGCAGGTTATCCAGTGGAGTAAGAGAGGAGGGAGAAACAGGGTGTCTGTCGTATCCATTGTAAGGCTTAAAGATGATGATGTGGAAGGTGCGGTCAAAAAGGCCGTTTCATTGACTCAGAGCTTTGAATGCGTGGAATGGAAAGGCTCAAGGGTTCTCATAAAACCCAATGTGGTAAAGCCTGTAAAATCGGGTTCAGGAGTAATAACCGATGTACGTCTTATAGAGGCGGTAACAAAGTTGGTCTTAGAGAGAGGTCCAAAGAGTGTCGTAATTGGAGAAGGCTCTTCAGTGGGATATGATTTTCCAGGTCGCGAGGATTCCATACACTGTATGGAAGTAGCTGGCGTCCTGGAAGTTGCTAAGAGACTTGGAGTGAAGGTCGTTGATCTGAATCGTGATGAGCAAGTAGAGGTGAAAGTGCCTGATGCCTTTGTGATGGACACCTTTGCAATTGCCAAAACAGCCTGGGAAGCGGATGTAATCCTCTCGTTGCCCGTTATCAAGACGCATGTACGAACGGGGATCACATGCGGGCTTAAGAACATGAAGGGTGTCTTGCCCGGGGAGGAGAAGAAGCGGACTCATCAATGTGGATTAGATAGAGGAATCGTTGATCTAAACCGTGCGGTGAAGCCAAAGGTCACTATAGTTGACGGGATTATCGGCTCCCAGGGCACCAACTTTGATGAAGGAGATCGAGTGCCCTTAAATTTGATTATAGCTGGCAATGACGTGGTAGCAGTTGATGCAGTTTGCGCCACTGTTGCTGGATTTGACGTTAGGGAGATTTTACACGTGCAACTGGCAGCTGAAGCAGAACTTGGCATTGCCGACATGAATCTCATTGAGGTTTGTGGGGAAAAGATAGAAGACGTCAGACATCCATTTATCACATTTCTGCAAGCCGCCGGACATTTATACGGTGGTGCAAACATCATTGAGAAGGACACCTGCACCGGATGCATGGGAGAACTGGTCAGTGCATTTATCTATCTGAAGGAGGCGGGGTTTCATGATAGAGTGCCCGATTTGACATTAATCATGGGAAGCCCCGACGAGATAGCACCTTTAGGTGAAGCAGCTGTTGTGATTGGTCGATGCGCTCAGAAGTATCGGCATTTGGGTGCCTTTGTCCCTGGATGCCCACCACATGGCATAAAGATTACCGATAAGGTATGCGAGGTGTTGAAAATAGATCAAAAGATCATACATCAATCAATTGTCGAACTGCATAGCTCTTAGGAGCGACACACTTCTGAGTTCAATGTCTCTGATCCATTTTTCTTGACATCCTAATTTTTTCAGCACCAGGACACATCGAAACTACTTGATTTCAGCATCAAATCTTCCTGCAACAAAGCTTTTTAATGTGTCAGGGAGAGCAAGGTATATCCTTCCAGGCAGTTTGCGCCCTTCTCTTGTTCCCAGTTCAAGACGCATGACATAATTTTTAACGAACGTTTCAGTTTCTGGAACATCCCCGTTTTTCTCTTTCCATTTCATGTGGATGTGTGGATTGCTTGCATTGCTCTCCTTGGAGACGTGAAAGGTCTTACCCTCTGGCTTCTCACCTTCGCTTAAGAAAAGAAAAATTATGACCTCACGATCCGCAAAAAAATCCTCTCCCTGACGCAGTGTCAATATTCCTCCGTTGATTTTGGCCTTCTCAACTGAGAAGTTCTCGCCGTGGATCTTGCCTGATGCAATACTCTCAGGAATATGAAGGTCTTTGAGATCCATACTCTGGCCGGGGGATGACATCTCCTCAGGGCCCTCTTGGGAGGACACTTTTTCTAGTTCTGCCGATCCTGAAGGGGACGTCTCTAAATATTCCCGGGCCCTGCTGTGGCCCAATTGAGCAGCCTTCTGAAAATCCTTCATTGCCTCTGGTTTCTGGTCCTTCTCAAGAAAGACAAGGGCCCGGTTATAGTATAGATCTGCATCATAGGGATCCATCTCCAACCCTTTATTGTAATCGCTGAAGGCAGGATCCATTTTGTTCAATTGGAAATAGGAGCTACCCCGATTACAATATGCATCTACATCAGCGGGGTCCAGCCTTATTGCTTCATCAAAATCCTTGATTGCCTGGGTATATTCATCCATTTTAGCAAAGACCAGACCTCTATTATAGTATGCTTCGAAGTGGTCTTTATCCAACAAAATGGCCGTTGAGTAGTCCCTTTCGGCCATCTGCAGATCTCCTTTGGCCAAATATAACCAGCCACGATTATAGAAAGCATCTGCGTTTTTATCATTCAGCTTGATAAACCCATTTATTTTTTTTAACTCCGGTTCATAATCCACCGCGTCCTTTTGTGAAGGTTCTTTCCCAGGAGACAGGCGGGTCGGGACTTCAGGTACAGGCGGTGTAGCCTTGGGAGGAGGTGATTCCCGAGTAGGCATCTTCAAAGCCTGTTCTTGGCTTGGAATCTTCATGCCCGGCTTGGACATCTGGACTCTCATACTATTTAGTTTCGAAAACTTTTGGTACTGTCCTTTAATGTAAAAACCCAATGCCAGCAAAGGGAGCCAGACAATTATGATAAGGCCAATCACTACGGGCTTGTTTGTCTCTACAGGTTGAAAGTGTTCTACTTCCTCGCCGTCACCAACAGCAAGACCCTCTATCTGCCATCGATACAACATACACATCGCCCATGAAGTAAAGAGGCCCATGGTCATAGAGTTTAGTAGCCAACTGATCAAGGTTACCTTTAAAAAGCCTCCAAAACCTGCCCCGAAAGAGGTCTTTTCATCCCCATATCTGGTATGTTCTTCCTTCCATCCATATAATCTGTATAAACCCAGAAAATAATAGATTCCAAGGGTCAGAATGGGCAGGAGCATCAGATGGATCAGATAAAAGACGAAAAGGGACTCTCCAGTGCCCGTAAATTGACTGGATTTATTGTCCACTTGAGTATTCTGGGCCTTCCAGGTAAAAAATTTACAGATGGCCCAGGGGGCATAAAATCCAAGAGTGACTATTGTCAAAATTCCCTGGATCAGCATAAGGACAAATAGCTCTCCCCCTGTCCCGGTAAAGGTAATTGATTTGCCATTTATAGTGGTATGGGATGCCTTTAATCTAAAGATTTTCACCCATGCCCAGGCCGAATATAGTCCAAATGTTATGATGCTTAATAAGAAGATATGAATCAGTATAGTAAAGAAATACTGACCACCTGTGCCCTCGAACTTGCAGTTACCTTTCGGCATAATGTTCCTCCTTCTGATCTCATCGTGGCAACTAAAAGCCCCTTAAGATCAGTTAGCAACCTTGAAAAATTGAAGGACAATCATTTTTTGCGCTGACAAGCAGTTCCTATCCACGAGTTATCCCCACCCTCTTTTTCCAGCAATAGACATGCCAATTCGAGTAGATTGAGGCAAGCTTAGATAGAAAATCAAAAATATAAATTATATCAATGGGATACAAGCTCTGGCTATAAGTATTGAAAGATTTTTAAGCTTATGGGGCAAAGGTGTTGAGTGGGGATTGGGACTTTATGTCAAAATTTTGACAGGATATGATGAGATACCCACGGGCTTACGCCCGTGCTTCTTTGCCTGTTTTTGATAGAGACATGATGTGCAACAGGCATAGTAGTAATTAAACGTCTCGAGAATCCTACAACAGGCCTCAGCTTTCGCCTTGCACTTGGAATATTGAAATATTGATTTTAAAAAGGAGTTTCTCGTTTATTAGAAGAATGGTTTTGGTGGCTGCTCAAGGAGGGTTTGGGTTAGAGCCCGATGTGGGATAGCTTTTTTACGGATCAATTGGTAAACAGGAGGTGTACTATGGCCAGAGAATTTTATATCTATAACCTTAAGAACTGACTTTCCTTCTGTCTCTTAGAACACGCTGGTCATCCTTTCCAGAAAAAGAGACAAAGATCCCTTCCCTTACACTACTCCGGCGATCCTGTTTATTCTTCCGTCGATTCTTGCGGACTGCCTTTTGCCCGCCGGCAGGAGTTCTAGCTTTCTCCTCTGACGGGTCTTTTTTGACGTATGGTATGTCCCCAATTACAATATCCACGGCAGAGACCTCCCTCTATCTGGTTTAATCGGTAATATCATCCAAATACTTTAGCCTTTATTTAGATTTTTTAATATCCCGTCCGCTTGTGGCGGGGTTACCGAAAAAAATAGGATCCAGGGCTTGCCCTGGGGTTTAATACCTTTTATTAAAAAAAGGTAACTATTCTGCCACTAAGACACGAAGGCACTAAGATTACAGAATTATTCTTTTAATACCCTTTCTATTCTGCCACTAAGACACAAAGCCTTTCGGCCGTGAGCCGCTCGGCCCTGAGCTCGCAGCCGAAGGGCTCAAGGCCGAACGGGCACTAAGATTAAGGGAGTAAAACTCATAGCTGTTCTTTGTGCCTGCCCGCCATCGCTCTCGCTCAGGCGAGGCGGGCGGGTCTTGGTGTCTTGGTGGCTACCTGAACAGTTACAAAAAAAGGGTCTATAGTGAATAACATAATGAAGCTCCCCGCAGCAAGCTGCGGGGTATCAAAGCGGAATTGCGCCGAAGCCAACCCGTCTTCGCCCTGGCGGGCTTCGACGCGGTTCGCCCCGCCATTCATCCCCGCAGCGAGCTGCGGGGTATTCTGGCGAAGGCGAATAAAGTCGTCATTTGAGCTTTTGGGCGTGCAGCCCGGTCTTTTGGTAAACGCCCGAAATATGGGAAGAGGTTATGGGTTGTGACGAATGGATTTTTTTATCTTTCTTCTAATGAACACATACCCACCGATGACAAATAGCATCCCGATAATGAATATCAGATTGTTACCCTTAAGCATACCACATGCTACTGCTGATACGCCGATCATACATATAAAGATAATAAGAGGTTTTTTTTTGAATATATATGAACTAATCTTTAATACCATCATGCTCTGATGTCTATCATGCGGGATATTCTGTTAGAAGCAGGATAGTCAGATATTTCTAGATCAGCGAGAGTTCTTCATGTTTTTTCAGGGTGGCCTGTGCAGCCGCGAACCTTGCGACGGGGACCCTGTAGGGTGAGCAGCTTACATAATCAATGTCAAGGGTGTGTGCGAACCCGATAGATTTTGGCTCGCCGCCGTGCTCGCCGCATATTCCGATCTTGAGATCGGGTCTTGCCTTCCTTCCCCACTCCACGGTGATCGCCATCAACCTCCCCATACCCTTTTGGTCCAGTATCTCGAAGGGATTGTCCTGAAGTATTTTTCTCTCATTGTAAAGAGGTAGGAAGGTGTTCTCGGCATCCTCCCGGCTGAAACTGAATACTGCCTGAGTGAGATCGTTCGTACCAAAGGAGAAGAATTCAGCAAGCTCTGCGATCCGACCTGCCCTCATGCATGCCCTGACGACCTCGATCATGGTTCCGAACTTGATTGGGATCTTTATGTCGATATTGGCCTCAAGCTTCTCCTTCTCTGCAAACAAAAGCTTGTGGGTCCATTTCAGCTCATCGAGCGTACACACCTGGGGGATCATGATCTGGGGTGAGACCTTTTTTCCATCCTTGATGATAGAAGCTGCTGCCTCGCATATGGCACGCATCTGCATCCGGTATATCTCTGGATAGGTGATACCCAGACGCACGCCTCTGTGACCCAACATGGGGTTGACCTCGACTAGCTTTTGTACCTTTTCCAGCATACTGTGTTTTCTCTTTAGGACGCCCAATGCAATCTCCCTCTCCCTGAGCATCTCCGTTTCTTTCGATAGGCCCTTGAGGACGGATCGAGCCTCGTTTGGCAGATCGATCATGTCCGTGGCTTTGGAGAGTATCTTCATGGAGTTCAACCAGTCGACGAACCGGCTAAGATTCTCGATGTCCCTGTTGAGCTCCTCTACGCTCGGAAGGAACTCATGTAAGGGAAAATCTAACAGCCTTATGACAACTGGAAGGTCGCCCATTATCCGAAAGATCTCTATGAAGTCATCCCTCTGGTAAGGGAGGAGCCGCTCAAGAGCCTTGATGCGGTCCTCGATGTTATCTGCCAGTATCATTTCCACCACAATGGGAAGACGGTCTGGGGCATTGAACATGCGTTCGGTCCTGCATAGCCCGATCCCTTCGGCCCCGAACTTCCTTGCTAGTCTTGCCTCCTCCGGCGTGGATGCGTTTGCCCAGACGCCGAGCCTGCGTATTTCATCGGCCCATTTCAATATCAGTTCCGCCTCCGGGGATATATCGGGCTCTATGGTGGGAACTTCTCCCTTCATTACCGTCCCTTTGGTACCATCTATGGTTATGTGATCGCCTTCACGGATCTCCACCTCTCCTATCTGGAAGCTCTTCGTGAGCACATCTATGACCATGTCCTCGCAGCCACTGACGCACGGCTTTCCCATTCCCCTTGCCACCACTGCCGCATGGCTCGTCTTGCCACCCCTGGCCGTCAGTATTCCCTCGGAGGCAAAAAAACCGTGAATATCGTCCGGTTTGGTCTCCACCCTTACGAGGATTACCTTTTCTCCCCGTTTGTTCCATTCCACAGCATCATACGCGGTGAAAACCGCCCTGCCTACAGCAGCGCCGGGTGATGCTGGTAATCCCCTTACCAAGGGAGTGGAACTGGCCTCGGGATCGATCCTTCTATGCAAGAGCCCTGATATCTGATTGGGGTCGATCATAAGGATCGCATCGTTCTTGTCGATTAGGCCCTCAGTGACCATGTCCACGGCAATCTTGATCGCAGCTTGGACCGTCCTCTTGCCGCCCCTGGTCTGTAAAATGAAAAGTTCCCCTTCCTGTATCGTGAACTCGAAGTCCTGCATGTCCCTGTAATGCCGTTCGAGTGTGTGATAGATCCCTTTCAGTTCCTCGAAGATCTCTGGCATCTCATTTTCAAGCTCCGCTACCGGCCTTGGAGTCCTAATTCCTGCAACGACATCTTCACCCTGCGCGTTTTTGAGATATTCGCCATAGTATTCCTTTGCTCCATTGGATGGGTTCCGTGTAAAGGCCACACCCGTTGCTGAATTGTTCCCAATGTTTCCGAACACCATGGTCTGGACGTTCACTGCTGTTCCCAGGTCCTCGGGAATGTCATTCATTTTTCGGTATGTCCTAGCCCTGGGGTTGTCCCAGGATGCGAAGACCGCCTTGATGGCCATCTCGAGTTGTATTTCGGGATCCCTTGGGAAATCCTTCTCCGGATTTGTCTTTATGATATAGAGAAATGAGTCTAGGAGCTCCTCAAGGTCCGATTCATTGAGTTCGATATCCTGGCTTACACCTTTTTTCTTCTTTATTGCTTCAAGCTTCTCCTCGAAAAACTGAATGTCGATGTCAAGGACCACATCAGCGAACATCTGGATGAGACGTCTGTAGCAATCGAGAGCGAACCGCCTCTCGCCAGTCTTTGAGACCAGTCCTTCCAGTGTGTCCTCGTTCAGTCCGAGGTTAAGCACCGTGTCCATCATCCCGGGCATGGAAAAGACGGCACCCGAACGCACCGAAACGAACAGCGGGTTACTGGAATCTCCAAACCCTTTTCCGGTCTGCTTCTCAATCTTCTTTATGCTGAGCTTCACTTCGTCCCACAACCTATCCGGGAACTTGTAGTCGTTCTGTCGAAAGAAGTTGCATACGTCGGTGGGGATGGTGAATCCGGGAGGGACGTTGAGCCCGATCTTGGTCATCTCGGCAAGGTTTGCGCCCTTGCCACCCAGGAGGGATTTCATGGTTGCATTGCCCTCGGTAAACAGATATACATTTTTTTTCGACATGGTATCTCCTCTTTAAATGATATGAATTGCCGTAACAGTTCAGCCACTAAGGCACGAAGGAAAGACATGAATTTCAAAATCTTATAACAAAAAGGAAGATTAATTCCCAAAAAAATTTACAAATATTACCTTTTACTGTTCATAAGAAATAATGAATCATTTTAGAATCTTAGTGTCTTCGTGACTTTGTGGCTGAACTAATACGAATTCCCTTTGTTAAAAAAGAAGTATAGGTGAAATGGCCTTGTATGTCAAGCGCTATACCAGTCGTCACCCCTCCCACTCTCTTGCCAAAACCCTCTAATTAATGTTAAATTGAGGAGGATTCGAGGAACGTCCGTTTTACTACCGCTCACTAAAAATTCCAGGCGCCATAAAATACAAATGAGTCTAGTCACAGTCTTAAATCTTTCGCTCATCCTCTCTGGGAAAAAACTTTTTCATGAGATAGGCCTTCAGGTGGAGCCGGGTGATCATATAGGCCTTGTGGGGCCAAACGGTTCAGGAAAAACCACCCTGTTGAGACTTCTTACTGGAGAAATTTCTCCGGATAGCGGGGAAATCAGGATGGCCGCGGGGACCCGTATCGGTTACCTGCCCCAGGATGTCCACGAAAGATTATCGGGTACGCTCCTCCAATCAATCCTTGACTCCATCCCCGGCCGTGTGGGTCTCAGCAATGAGATCATAAAAATTGAACAATCCCTCAAAGACAATTATCAAGGAAAAGAGCAAGAGAAGTTGGCTGCAAGGTTGGCCGAAACACATCAGGAGATGGCTGATCTGGATGGGCGATTTCCCAGCCATCGGGCGGAGAAGATACTGGTGGGCCTGGGATTCGAGCTGGATGATTTTACAAAACCCCTGGTCTCCTTAAGTGGAGGGTGGAAGATGAGGGCCGTGCTGGGCAGTCTTCTTTATCAGAACCCGGATTTGCTCCTTCTGGATGAGCCTACCAACCATCTGGATATTCCCTCCATACGCTGGTTAGAGCAGTTTCTTCAAAACTATAGAGGGGCGATGATCCTTGTATGCCATGATAGGGATTTTTTAAACCGGCAGATAAGACGCGTCATCAGTTTTGAACCAGAAGGGATGAGGTTCTACAGTGGGAATTATGATTTTTGTATGAAAGCCCGAGAGGAGGAAAGAAAGGCCCTGGAGGCCCGGGCGCGGAACGAGGAACAAAAAATAAAAGAGGCCAAAAGATTTATAGAAAGGTTTCGGGCCAAGGCCTCCAAGGCGAGACAGGCGCAGAGCAAGATAAAATTAATCAAGAAGATGGAACTTGTCAAATCCCATCGCAAGGAAAAAATCATTCATTTCTCCTTTCCTCAGGTGCGTCGCAGTGGAAGGGTGGTGGTGGGCATCGAGGGGATCTCAAAAGGTTATGGTAAGAAGACCCTTTATGAGGATCTTAATTTAACCGTCCAGAGAGGGGAAAGGATAGCCGTCATCGGCCCCAATGGCTCTGGTAAGACCACCCTGCTCAGAATGGTGGCGGGTGAGGTCGAACCTGATCAGGGTCGGACAGTCCTGGGCCATGGGGTAACCCTGAGTTGCTATGCCCAGCATCACTCGGAGATGCTTGACCCCAGAAAAACCATCATAGAGGAAGTCTATCAAGTTGTGCCCCATGAAACCATAGGCTTTGTCAGGGGCGTCTGCGGGGCCTTTCTCTTCTCAGGACAAGATGTGGACAAGGCCATAGGTATCCTTTCCGGGGGAGAGAGGGCGCGAGTCTGTTTGGCAAAGATCTTGGTAAACCCCGGGAATCTCCTTGTGATGGATGAACCGACGAATCATCTCGATATTATATCATCAGAGATTTTGATAGAGGCCCTGACCCATTTCAACGGCACCCTGTTGTTTGTCTCCCATAACCAGTTTTTTATCAACAGTCTGGCCACCGAGATCTGGGACATAAAAGAAGGGGGTATCTTGGAATATCCGGGAACGCTATATGAATATTACGATCATCTATCCAGATCTGAGAATGACCCAACGGTTCTCAGCGAACCTGAGGCGGAGATGTCAAAAGATAAACCTCAAAAATTCTCTAAGGATACCCGAAAAAGTCGAAAGATGATCCGCAGGGAAAAGGCGGAAAGACAACGCTTGATTACTACCACCCTGAAACCCATCCGAGACGAGCTGTCACACCTGGAGGATAGAATTTCTGAGTTTGAAAACAGAGAAAAGGAGCTGGAAAAATTGGTTGTAGACCCGGAAATTATTAGGGATAAGAGTAAGTACCCTTCGCTTCTGAAGGAATACGGTGAAGTCAAGGAAGAGTTGGAAGCGTTGATGCTGAGATGGGACCGGAAACAGGAACAATTGATATCCATCAAAAGAGAGCTTGAGATTTAGTACCCCTGACCCTCCCAATGATCTTTCCTTTAGGTTCATAAACGCGTTCACCATCAGTGCTGCTCCGGTCATGCCAATTTTCTCACAAGATTATGAAGAGGGCTGAAAAATAATTCATCAAATTCAACAACGTATTTCTGACGGTGAAATGACTTTTTAGGCTCTTTTATTGAACAATGAAGACCTTGACCGGGTTGTCTTTTGTTTGCAAGACAGAGCCATTTGTCAAGGGGAAAGATTTAACCCCGATTCCATGTTGATGCCAGGTACCAAAACATGATATTTAATATTTAAGATGTG
>SDBT01019605.1_pt1 | contig 10596 bp, 7 predicted proteins | sample 2277101 | NCBI WGS metagenome assembly SDBT01 (sample SAMN10404973, study PRJNA504765) | marine sediment metagenome | isolation source: marine sediment core GS10_PC15, 103 cmbsf | place: Arctic Ocean: Southern Knipovich Ridge | collected 2010
CGCGATATGTGACGCTGAAGTTGCCGGATGCGAATTTGCCTCCTGCCAACTTAGCTTCCAGCCCGGTCCCATTCAGGGGGGCGAATTCTGCTTTGATGTAGCCGATGTGCGGCCTTCGGCGGGTTCCACCTCGCTGATACTACAGGCCCTGCTGCCGGTGCTGCTGCACGCGGCCCAGCCCAGCCAAGTTACCATTCGGGGCGGCACTAACGTGGCCTGGAGTCCTACCTTTGAATACTTGCAGTATGTATTTGTCCCTGCGCTTAACCGTTTGGGTGCCCAGGTGACAGTGGAGAGGCGAAAGGCCGGCTGGTATCCCCGCGGCGGGGGTGAAATCATTGCCCACATAACACCGCCTTGCGATAATCTGAAGGCGGTAAATATGGCCGATAGGGGAGAGCTGCAGCGGCTGGTAATTGCCAGTACCGTAAGCCAAGATTTACCTGACCATATTCTCAATCGCCAGATTGAGGGGGCGCGAGGGGAAATGGAGGACTTATCCGTTGAGGTGCAGAAAGTGCGTTTGACTCCGGCGGGTGGACCGGGTACGGCTATACTAGTAGCTGGTCAATTCTCGGATGGGTTGGGCGGCTGTAGTGCACTGGGCAAAAAGGGCCGACCCGCTGAAAAAGTAGGAGCCGAGGCAGGTGATGGCTTTCGCGCCTTTTGGGATAGTGGCGCCGCTGTTGATGAGCATCTCGCTGACCAACTGTTGATCTATTTGGCTCTCGCCGACGGCCCAAGTGTGTTCTCTACGCCCCAAATTACCGCGCACTTACGTACTGTGGCCGGGGTTATTCGGCAGTTCTGGCCGGTGCCTATTGACTTTACCCAACAGGCATCGGGCATATACACGGTAGGGGTGCGAGGCCGAAGTCTGCCCCCAATCAATTGAGGAGGTTCTCTGACTATGACCAACCAAGATGACCAAGACAACCAAACTCCTGACGAACCACAATTCCATAAGGTGGACAAGCGTCACTCAGCCGCACCGGATTCGGCAGAACTCACTGCTGAACAGACAGGCGATGAAACGAGCGAGGCACCAACAGATGAAGAGACCGACCAGCCCCAGGAAACAGCCGAAGCAGGCGCGGGTCCTGATAGCGAAAGCGCGCCGGAGCCGGTGTCGTTGGCTGAACTGACTATCTATGATACACTGCGGTTTATGACCGGACTTCTTATGCAGCAGGCCTGGATTCATCTGGGTATTCGGCTCGCGCCGGGCGCCGACGAGCTTACCCAGGATCTTCCCCAGGCTCGATTGGCGATTGATACGTTAGAATTGATCGTCGGAAAGCTGCAAGACCATCTGGACGAGTCCGAACGCACCGAACTGTCCACCGAGCTGACCAACTTACGGATGAATTATGTTCAGAAAGCCGAGTGAATAGGGCAGACCCTATGGACCTCAACCACCCAATGCGAATAGGACTAATTGCTGATGATGCCGCGGCTGTGGCCCATCTGCGCGCCTATGTTGACAATCCTTATGTAGCCGACGTCTACCTGGCCAGCACCCAGGGGCAAGAGTGCCCCCAGCTCGCTGACCACTTTGGTATAATCAAGAGGGTTTTCACCGACTACCACCAGTTGGTTACTGAGGAATCGGTTGATGTGGTGGACGTGTGTCTACCTGGGCACTTGTGTCATTCGGCGGTCCTGGCGGGGCTGCAAGCAGGCAAGGATGTTATTGTATCGGCCCCGCCTGCCGCGAGGGTGCCGCAGTTTGACGAGATGATCCGAGTTGCCGTAGCAGCCGGCCAGAAACTGTTTCCCGTTCTGTGGCAGCGGATGTTGCCCGCTCATCGGCGGGCCAAGGAATTACTCCGCCAGGCGGCCATCGGGCCAGTAGCTCTGGCCACCATAACCGTTTACGCCAATGAGCCTGATAGCCTGACTGACGCCGGCAATCTCAGCCAGGCGTCGGCAGAGTCGTCATACCACTCAACCTTTCGAGCCATCTTTCACCCCGTGTACATGCTCCAGCACTTCTTCGGCTGTCCGACAGCCGCCACCGCTGTAATCAGTCCGGGTGCTGACACTTCCGACAATGGCCCCCTTGATACCGCTGTAGCCCTGCTGCAACTTCCTGGCCATGTGCTGGGCACCATCACCGTAGCCCCCGCACCTACCGGCACTAACTGGCAACAACAGCGGGAGATTGTTGGCACTGAGGGCATAATTCTTATTCGCGATGACCCGGAAGATGAAATGCCTCTCATAATTATTAAGGATGACGATTTCTCCCCGGTGAAGGTCCACTCCCCGCTGCAGGTAAGACCCTGGGCCATCGCCCGCACCCTGGATCACTTCATAGATTGTATCGTCAACGATACCCCACCCCAGATCACTATTGATGAGGCTCGAGATGCCCTGGCTACCACTGTGGCGATATGCCAGGCCGCTGAGCAACAAGTAACAATACAACTACCACCCAAGGAGGAATAACTAATGTCAGTTAAACTCGGTTTTATCGGCACTGGCGGCGTTGCGGGAGGACACATGGAAAGGTTCAATGAGAATCCTGATGCCCAGCTTGCCGCGTACTGCGATGTTGAGCTCTCCCGCGCCCAGCAGGCTGCTGATCAGTACGGTGGCCAAGCCTACCAGGATTTTCGGGCTATGCTGGATAGCGAACATCTGGATGCGCTGGCTATCTGTGTCCCACCCTTTGCCCATGGGGATATCGAGTTGGAAGCCTGCCGGCGGGGCCTGCCCATGTTCATCGAGAAACCGGTGGCCCTTGACATGGACATGGCTCGGCCCATTGGCGAGGCTATCCAGGAAGCAGGTCTGCTGACCCTGGTCGCCTACAAGTACCGGTGGGACGACCATGTCATTAAAGCCAGAGACATGCTGGCAGATAAGAACATCGGATTGGTCTTTGGGAACTTCTGGGGCGCCATGCCGGAGGTACCCTGGTGGCGGGTAATGAGCAAGTCCGGCGGCCAGATGGTGGAGCAGGCCACCCACATCGTGGACATGGCCCGCTATTTCTGCGGCGAAATCACTGAAGTACAGGCGTTTGGCACCCAACAAGCTATGGCCGAGGTCTATGCTGATTTTGATATCCAGGATGCCATTACCGCTAATCTGCAGTTTGCCTCAGGCGCGGTGGGCACGATATCCTGCACCTGCATGCTACATGCCTGGGGCCAGAGCAGTCTCCGGGTCCTTGCCCATGGCTTCACCTTGTCCATTGCTGGCGACTCGCTCACCTGGGCTGACTCTGATGGCCCGGGCGAGTACACTAAACAGGTGGACGGCTATAGTAGCGAAGACGATGCCTTTATCCAGACGATCCAGACCGGCGACTGGAGCCAGGTTCATTCTGACTACGCTGACGCTCTCCGCACCCTCGCCGTAACCGTGGCAGTCAACGAGTCAGTGCAGAGGGACGGTCAGGTAATTTCCGTGGCCGAACTGCTGTAATAGGAGAATTCCGTTACCAATCTTCTCTTGGACATTGGGCATACGGCCCACCGTGGTGTGCCTTTGTAGGTTATCGGTAGCGCTTGACACGACTGTGAAGATTATGTATAATAACTTGCGTTGACAAGTAAATGGGTGGCTGGCCTGGCCACCGGGCTTATATCCGGTGCGCGTTAGGCCCCCGAGTGCTCTCTGGGGCGCGGAGACTCGCCTAACGCAGGAGATTCTACAACTACCATCGCAGCAGGTCATCGTAGTCCGTTAGCAATACAACATCGCTCACCACCGGCCCCCAGTAAGGCGTCTTTACTACACAATAGTCGCCGCCGTCTTAGCAGATATACACCAGTATCCGCAGAACCCCGCCCAAGCAAGCACGGGGAATCTGTGTGTCACCGGTGGCAACGTTAGTAGTTTCGTGGCCTGCCCAGACAAATACTGCTCCATTTAAGAGGTGATTAGCGAGCTGAGTTAGTGCTGACTAATACTGTCCCATATCGTCACAATTTGTATCAGCCAATAGATAAGTATGGATGAAGGGTGGAGACGTCAGGATTGGTAGCATTTCAGCCTGATCGCACCAGCAGGATGACGACCATATTCTCAAATTGCCCGAGGTGAATTATGGCTGACCTAGTCGGGTTCTTCCTGGAGACTTCGGCCATGGCCGGAACCCTCTCATACGAAACAGTTTCCGATGAAGAACTGGTGCGCCGGACCCAAGCAGAAGGAAGCCTGCAAGCCTGTGAGTACTTGCTCCACAAGTATCGTAATCTGGTACGCGCTAAGGTAAAATCGTATTTCCTGGTGGGTGCCGAGCGAGATGACCTGATACAGATTGGCATGATTGGTCTGTGGGAAGCTATTACTGACTACAAGCCCAACCGTGACACTTCCTTTGCCTGCTTCGCCAAAGTTTGCATTCAGCGCCAGATGATTTCTGCCATTAAGACCGCCACTCGACAAAAGCAGATTCCCCTCAACTCTTCTATATCCCTGGAGGCTCCTCCCAGCGGCGATGATGATGACCGTAGTTTGCTGGAGATGCTCACCTCGCAGGTAGATGCCGAACCGGAGCGGGTCGTACTGGGTATTGAAGGCGAGCGTATCCTCCAGCGATCGCTGCGCCAACAACTATCGCCCTTTGAGTGGGAAGTGCTCACCGAGTACCGAACTGGCAAATCATATAAAGAGATGGCCGGGGACTTGCATTGCAAGGTCAAGTCTATTGATAACGCTCTGTCCCGTATCCGGCGCAAGCTGCCCCGCGTCACTCCGCAGTTGATTGAGACTGGGGTGCTGTCAGGCATCATATAGTTATCTCGCAGCCTGCTACTATCCCGCATAATTAGTACCGAACTTCGCGCGGGCCCTTATGGCCCGCTTTATGGTAAAAATGGAAGATATGCTACCCAGCTAATGTATTTTTGTCTTAGTCGGGAAGACACCCAATGACTGCAGAAGCCCCTGAGACTCAGCAGCCCCGCACTGCCCTGAGCCGCGACCTGAGTTTATTTGACATAACAATCGTCGGTGTCGCCGGTATGATTGGGGCCGGGATATTCGTACTCACCGGGATGGCGGCCGGAACGGCCGGCCCTGCCTTGATCTTGGCCTTTGCTCTTAACGGTATTGTGACCATCCTTACGGCTATGGTCTATGCGGAACTGGGCTCGGCAATTCCTGAGGCTGGTGGTGGTTACCTGTGGGTTAGAGAGGGCTTGCCCGGGGGCAACGCCTTTCTGGCGGGCTGGATGAGCTGGTTTGCCCACGCCGTAGCTGGTAGTCTCTATGCCCTGGGATTTGGAGCCTATCTGGAACTGGTGCTCAATCAGTTTGGGATATCGGTATTCGGATTACAGGGCGATCTTCTCCACAAAGTTCTGGCCGTCCTCATTGTCCTCACCTTCATATACATCAACTACCGTGGGGCTTCCGAGACTAGCCTGGTGGGCAATATCGTCACTCTGGCCAAGATTGTCGTTATCGGCGCATTCATCGCGTTCGGGCTAGCTGCTATCTTTCGTAATCCCGAGTTCCTTAGTAAGTTCTCTACTCCCTCATTTGCTCCCCAGGGAATGGCGGGCATCCTCAGTGCCATGGGGCTTACCTTTATTGCCTTTGAGGGCTACGAAATCATTGTCCAGGCCGGCGAAGAGGTAAAAAATCCCCGGCGTAATATCCCCAAAGCCGTCTTTCTGGCTCTGGCGATAGTTATTCCGTTGTACATGTTAGTGGCATTTGTCTCGATAGGGGCAGTGACGCTGCCTGCGGGAAGCGCGCAGGCCACCACGTGGCAATGGCTGGGCGAGCACGCGGAGGTCGCGTTGGGTGAAGCGGCCGGGAACTTTATGCCGCTGGGCGTGATTATCATGTCCATAGGTGGGCTGCTGTCCACGATGAGCGCCCTGAATGCCACTACGTATTCTTCCACCCGCGTTTCCTTTGCTATGGGACGCGACCGGAATTTGCCTGATGTCTTCGGTCTGGTGCACCCCAAGACGCGCATACCCCACGTTGCCTTGCTGCTGAGCGGCCTACTGATGATCATTATGGCCGTCGGTGCGCCCATCAAGGACGTGGCCTCCGCAGCCTGCATTATGTTCCTGCTGCTGTTCCTTCAGGTTAATGTGGCGGTCATCACCATCCGTAAGAAATACGGTGACAAGCTGGCCTATGGCTATCTGATCCCCTTCTTCCCCTATGTACCCATCCTCGGCATTATCACCAACTTGTTTTTAGCCCTGTTTATGTTCAGTTTCTCGCCTCTGGCCTGGTATGTCGCTATCGGCTGGATACTCGCCGGCGCTCTCATCCACTGGCTATACGCTTCCAAGCGCGAACGGGAGAAGGAAGTAACGCCGGTGGTCATTGAGGAGCGGGCTCACATTGACCGCGAGCGGTTTTCCGTGCTGGTGCCGGTGGGTGACCCTGCCCGGTCGGCTAATCTGCTGAGGGTAGCCCACAGCATCCTCCAAGTAGAGCCCGGCCACTTGATGCTTCTGCACGTGATAACGGTACCTGACCAGTTGCCGGTCAGTATAGGCCGCGAGTTCGTCAACGAGGTCCGGCCTATCATTGACCAGGTCGCTGGGCAAGCCGAAGAGATGGGATTGGCAGCCACTCGGCTGGTGAGAGTTGGCCACCGGGCTGCCGACGCTATTATTGATACGGTCGAAGAAACTCAGGCCAACTTTGTAGTCATGGGCTGGCAGGGAGACGTCAGTGACCCGCAAACCATAATCGGTAGCAACATTGATCGGATCGTCAAAAAGGCCCACGCTAATGTAGTGGTGGTGCGTGGTGATGTGCAGCTTCCCGCCCCGCGAATCCTGATTCCCGTCCAGCACCCCCAGCACGCCCATCTGATGAGCCATTTTGCCGTGCCGCTGGTAACGCCCGACGATGGCTATATTCAATTGCTGCATGTGGTTGACCCTCAACTATCCGCCCGGCAACGGGCCGACCGTGCCGCCATGTTACGCGACAGCCTGGATAGGCTGCATGCCCAACAAGCCGAGACCCCTCCAGAACAGAACCAGCGACCCGAGCGCCGTTTCCGCATCCGCATAGCGGGCGGGGATGTAGTGGAGGAGATTGTGAAACGCTCGGAGAATTTTGACTTGGTACTCGTGGGAGCCTCGCGAGAAAGCTGGCTACGGCGTACTCTGTGGGGCGATAGAACCAGGCAAATTGCCCGCCGGGTAAAATGTCCGCTGATGTTAGTAAATCTGCGCGGTGGCCGAATGCAGTTCGGGGTATCAAGTTTCTTCCAATTCTTCTGGGATATTCAGGAGGGTGCCGAAGAGTAGTTCTCGCCGGAGGCGACTTATATGTCAATGAAAGACCTTGAGGAAATGGGCATCTTACTGCCCGAAAACAAATGGGGCCAGTCTGACTTACATACCACCGTTGATAAGATTCAGTTAGTGGCTTCCGGTCTTCTCGCCCTCGGCGCAGTGATACTTGGCTATGTGGGTAATGGGGGCCTCCTGACCTGGGTCGGAGTAGGGATGTTCTTTATGTTCGTGGGCTGGTTTACCCGAATATCGCTGAAGGCTGTTGAAGTTCAGAATGACCAAGTAGAGGATTTTTTGCGCGGCGACTGAGAGTTACCGGCGGTCATCGGTTCAATACAATAATTCCTCCCCACGTCAGGAGTGTACGGGCAGTTGGTATTTCAAGAGCTTATTCGCACGCTGGACAACTACTGGTCGGCTCAGGGCTGCCATCTCAGCTACCCTTACGAACTCGAGATGGGCGCGGGAACCATGGCGCCGGATACTTTCCTGCGTTCGTTGGGGCCCGAGCCCTGGCAAGTGGCCTACCTCCAGCCCTCCCGCCGTCCTACTGATGGTCGCTATGGCGAGAACCCCTATCGCCTGCAGCGCTATTTTCAATACCAAGTACTGATTAAGCCTTCTACCGCCGACATTCAGGAGACTTATTTGGGTAGCCTGGAAGCGCTGGCTATCAAGCCTGAGGACCATGATATTCGCTTTGTAGAAGATGACTGGGAGGCTCCCACTCTGGGGGCGGCCGGCGTCGGCTGGGAGGTGTGGCTGGATGGTATGGAGATTACCCAGTTTACTTACTTTCAGCAGGTCGGCGGCCTGCCGTGCCAACCAGTATCGGTTGAGCTTACCTATGGGCCCGAACGGCTGGCAATGTACCTGCAAAATGTTGATGATTATCGCGACCTGATGTGGTCAGACGATATCCTCTACGGACAGTTGCGTTTCCAGGAAGAAAAACAGTTCTCCCAGTACAATTTTGATACTGCTGACGTCCCTATGCTTCAGCAATTATTTGAGATGTACGAGCGTGAGGCTACTGCTATCATCAATAGTGGGTTGCCTCTCCCGGCTTATGACTATGTATTGAAGTGTTCCCATACCTTCAATTTACTTGATTCGCGCGGCGCGGTCAGCGTCACCGAGCGCCACGGCGTAATCCTGCGCATTCGCAAGTTGGCTCGGCAGGTTGCCGAACTCTATCTGGCCCAACGCGAGGAGTTGGGCTTCCCATTGCTTGACACGTAGCGAGGGCACCAGCGAAAGCAATCGCGTAGCGCAGGCCTTCGCCCGCCGTAGCGGGCTTCGGCCCGCGAAGGCAGGTTCTTAACCTGCGCGTTCGTTGCAGGTAGCGGGGTTGCGGTTCGGCAAGCTCACCGTCCTGAGCCTGCCGAAGGAGAGAACCCCGCCTACGTGACAAGCGAAGACTAACATTATGAGCGTAGATTTGCTTTACGAAATAGGAGTTGAAGAAATACCGGCCGACGCCGTGCTGCCGGCCCTCCAGCAGTTGGAGACCAATCTGCAGCAGGGCCTGACTGACTTGGGGCTTCCGCCGTCTGCTATCAGTACCTATGGGACACCGCGGCGGCTGGCGGTCATTGCTCAGGACATTGCTGAATGCCAGCCGGACAGTGTAGACGAACATAAGGGTCCCCCGGCTGAACAGGCTTTTGATGAGGATGGCAATCCCACCCCAGCCGCCCAGGGCTTTGCCCAGGCCCAGGGCGTCTCGGTATCGCAGCTTGAGGTACACGACACTGAAAAGGGCCGATTTGTCTTCGCCGAAGTCCACCGCCCCGGCCAGCCGGCTGCTGAGGTCCTCCCTGACCTGCTGCGCCAGGTTACACTGAAGCTTAGCTTTCCCAAGACCATGCGCTGGGCTGACCTTGACATTGAGTTTGCCCGGCCAATACGGTGGCTGGTGGCACTATTGGGCGAGGGAATACTGGATCTGGAAATCGCCGGTCTGCGAGCCGGTCGCACCAGTCGCGGCCACCGGGTGATGGGGGAGAAGCGGGTGGAAATACCCTCTGCCTCCGCCTATCTGCAGCGATTGGCTGAAAACGGGGTAATTGCCGACCATCACCAGCGCCAGGAAATGATCGTCAACCAGGCCCAGCAATTAGCCGCTGAGGTGGACGGTCGCCCGCGGACTGATGCCGACATCCTTACTGAGGTCAACTTCCTGGTCGAGTACCCTACTTGCGTCCGCGGCAGTTTTGATCCCAGCTACCTGGAGCTACCCCCCGAAATACTGGTCACTGTGCTACAGGGGCATCAACGAGCCTTTTCAGTGGAGAATACTGATGGTGAGCTTATGCCCGAGTTCATTGCAGTAACCAACGCCCGTCCTGAGGCGGCCGATGTGGTGCGCCAAGGCTGGGAGCGGGTCATCGTGCCCCGCCTGGATGACGCGGAGTTCTATTACCAGCACGATACGCGCCAACCGCTCGGCCAGCGCCGAGAAGAATTGAAACGAGTGACTTTCCTGAAGGGTATGGGCGATTTGTACCAGAAGACTGCCCGCCTGGAACAGCTCACCGACTGGTTGCACCAGGCGGTTGACAGCGAAGATGAACAATTGCGTTTGGTCTTGAGCCGTAGCGCTCAACTTTGCAAATGCGATCTGGTCACTATGATGGTCGGTGATCTAAAGCTGGCCGAACTGCAGGGCGTCATTGGCGGCTACTATGCGCGGGCCTCCGGTGAGCCTGAGGCGGTGGCTCAGGCCATCGCTGAACACTATCAGCCGCGCAGTCCCCAGGACCCCATTCCGGCTTCTCCCGCCGGCCAATTGATTAGCATGGCCGACAAGATTGATAACTTAGCCGCCTGCTTCCGCCTTAATCTCATCCCCACCGGGTCGGCTGATCCCCACGGTTTGCGTCGCCAGGCGGCTGGTATCGTCGAGATCATCATTCAGACCGGCTATTCGTTGCCCCTGTCAGCACTGATTGATTATGCCCTCCAGCTTCTTCCCGCCCCTGCTGAGGACGAAGTACCCAGCATCCAGCAGACGGCCGTCGCCCTCAAGGAGTTCTTTGCTGCTCGACTACAGGCAGCCTGGGAACAACGCGGGGTTAGCTATGATATTGCTCGGGCGATCCTGGCCATACCCTGGGACGATATCACCGATGCCACCCGCCGGGCCACTTGCCTGGCCGACTTGAAGCGGAAGGAGCCCGAAGCCTTTATTGACCTGGTCACAGCCGCCGAACGACCTGCCCGCATCACCCGCCCGGAATCCCTCCCTGACTCCCTTCAAGTGGACGGCTCATTGTTTGAGCATCCTACCGAGACCTTGATGAGCACCGAATTTGAATCGGTAAGGCAAGATGTAGAGGCTGCCCTTGCCCAGCCCCAG
>SDBT01019606.1_pt1 | contig 10596 bp, 2 predicted proteins | sample 2277101 | NCBI WGS metagenome assembly SDBT01 (sample SAMN10404973, study PRJNA504765) | marine sediment metagenome | isolation source: marine sediment core GS10_PC15, 103 cmbsf | place: Arctic Ocean: Southern Knipovich Ridge | collected 2010
CACGCCAGAGCCTTCAATGTTCTCTCCGACAAAGCGAAGAAAAAGCCGGAGTGCGCCGGCTGTCATATTACCGGCAAAACGGCTAAGGGCGAAGTACTTGAGGGAGTTCAGTGTGAGGCATGCCACGGACCGGCTTCCAGGTACAAATCTATCAAGATCATAAACAGGTAGAAATGGGCGGCTGACCCGGAAACGTACCAAAAGTAGGCCGTTGAGGCCGGACTGATCTACCCCATAGAAGAGAACTGAAAGCGGTGCCACAAAAAAAGAAGGCAACCTAAACTTCAAGAAATTCGACTTTTCCAGGTGGAAACCGCTGGTCCATGTGATGAAGCCAGGCTCAACGAGCGCCGAGAAGGCACCGAAGCCGACCCCGACAAGTTCCGAAGATGCAAAGAAGCCAGCCGACACCACCTCAAAGAAATGATACAAACGAAACGCTTCAAAACACGACAAACATACTCCCCTGCGCACGGTGGACGAGGACGTCCGCCGCTCACGGGACTTAGATTATTGTGACAGCCCCTCCTCGCGCGCCGACCCCATGCAAAACGTGGCATCCGCCTGAGCGGATGCCACGCATAGGATAATGTCCTAAGCCAGCTTATTTCAGCAGCAGCATCTTCTTGGTCTTAATGAAATCGTCGGCTTCAAGCTTGTAAAAATAGACCCCGGAAGTAACTTCTTTTCCGTTGTCGGAAGTGCTGTTCCAATCGGCCACGTAGCTGCCCGGCAGCATCTCCTTGTCCACCAAGGTCGTAACCTTCTGGCCGAGAACATTATACACTGTTAGAGTCACATGCGACCTGATCGGAATATCAAACTTAATCTCCGTATTCGGGTTGAACGGGTTGGGGTAGTTCTGGCTCAGGGCGTATGACGTTGGAAGATCGGTTCCGTCAGTCAACACTTCGGTGCCAACCGACAGATCCGTCGGTATGTCAAATGGCGTGTTACCCGCCGTTGGCGAAGTGACAGTGATGGTAGCAGTGTATTGACCGGTGTCCATGCCAGTGAAATCAGCGATTACAAAGACATCCATCGGCGTCGTTCCATTCAGGGTGGCAGCCGGATCAACTCCCCCAGCAGCCTCTTTAAATGTTAGCCAGGTATCGTCCGGCGTGAGGGTAAAGTCGAGCTCGCCTTTTGTATCCCCACCGCTTGAGGTGATGCGAATAGTGCTGGTATCCGCGCCGGTTCCTTCCACGACCTCAAACGTCAGCGATGACGAATCGACGAGCAGATCAGCAGGGGAGTGAACGTGGAAGCAGTACGGCCCGCCCCAGCCCACCGTCCACCAGTTAACCTGTCCCCCGGTATTTATGTCCCTCATTACCCACATCCACTCATCGCCGGGAGGAAAAAATGTAGAGTCGATGCAGAGGGTATCACCATCAGTAGTCGGCGTCGTCTCAATCCACCAGCACAGACTGTCTGTACCATTCGGAACACCGTCGCTAGATAACCTGGAACCACCAAAACTAACGGTGTCCGCGCCAACGCCGTCAATACTGAATATTTTGATACGGAACACAAGGTCGTAAAAGTCCGGCCAGCCCCAAGAGAAGGTATCATAGGTTATGGCTGAAAAGTTGTCGGTGTAGACGCCGCTCGTATGCGTCCATACATGGAAACCATTGGTTAAGGCTGCCAGAGAGGTATCTGGCATATCGGTAAACCTAAGCCGGAAGTTGAATCTGACGGCACTGTCAGCATAAACAGTATCGCCCCCAAGGTAGCCTGTCACCGGAACATCATTATCCAGCACGATCTCAGTGACCCCATGGGCAAGCCCAAACGACAGCAGCATCAACGATGCGAAGGCGATCAAGAATGAGATACGTTTCATCTTGTACTCCTGTATATTTTCGTCAACTTTAACACCTAAGGTATTCGGTATACCTTTCTTACTTCCCCTGCAAACACCCCGCTTGGGTCCAGCTTCCATGCAAACAAACTTATGCTTGCCTCGTAACCACTCTTTTTCACACGCAGTTATCAAATTATCCCGTTTCCACCTCCCAGCGACTGCCGACAAAGTCCTTACTTCGCAGTTAGTCACATCTTATCTTCCTTAATCCTTACCCAAGGATAAGGTTGTCCAAACCGTCGGTCAATAAAAAAAACGAACAACACCCGCAAAATGTTTAAAATAAAAAAGGGGGGTTATACCGTTTTTTAGCTGTCCTGATGCAAATCGTTTTCCTCGCGTAGAGGGCGGCCTTGTGTCGCCCCTTAAAGGCGCCTTCGGTGCTCTTTTCCACTGGCGGAGACGAGCCCCACCGCTACGCGATTCTGTCCACTTTAGGGACAGCCTCGAGGATCCGCCACGCACGAAATAACTGTCTTCTTTATGTCGGTGTTCTTTTTTGTACTATGCCAACTAAAAAATCATAACACAACATATCTGGCGCATAAAAAATCGGCCACCCCCGCTATCGCAGGGATGGCCGAATATCAGAAGGAATCCAAAATTCCAGTCAGTTCCACCATTACGGACATGGCTTAGGTGCCGGGCCAGCGGGTTGATCGAATAGGTACGAAACCAAGTAGGCTAAGTCGCCAACGTTGATTCCACCCTCACCATCGAGATTACCCTCATCGAAGCATGGAGGTGCCGGGCCAGCGGGTTGATCGAATAGGTACGAAACCAAGTAGGCTAAGTCGCCAACGTTGGGGGATCCACCGCTGTAGTCAACGTCGCCGCGTTTACCGTCGTCGTTGCAGCAGCCAGGTTTTTCCGGTTTGATATGGTCTTCATACCATTTCTTGCACCGTTCGAGCTCCGCTATGAAACTCTCGTAGGTTCCCAACCAGTGTGAGAGTTTCTGCTCGTAGATGACGATCGTGTCACCCTTCGTCAGTTCATCGAGAACTATTTTGATCATGACCATATGCAGGTCTGTGTTCTGAGTATCGGAATTAGTGAATCCGCTGTTACCCATATGCAGGTACAGCGAATCCGGATGAAAGCCATTTTCCGGATAGACCTGGGTATTATTGTCCTTGATGTAACCACCGTACGGGAAAGAGTCCAACAACTCGCCGTTCTTGTAGACCTCGAGGAAGTCCATACCGCCCCAACGCATATCGTTAGGCTGGCAGCCTTCTTCGTCTTCCTCAGAGCCTTGCTGCCAGAGCAGTCTCAAGTTCCAGTCGAAACCGGAGTAGTTGCGGGAACCTGAGTCAGCCGGGATATCCCAGTCGATCGCTTCGGCTATGCGCACGTCAGTGGGCGGATCCGCCAATGTGTCGTTCAAGTAGATCTTCAAGCACTGGATCACAAAGCTGCAGGTCTCGGGAAGATCTTTGGGAGCATACCAGATCATCTCGAGGGCGATAAGCGAGTCGTTGGTCACGAACTTGCCGGTCTCAAAGACCTCATACTCGCCCATGTCGGTCGTCGGGGTATGATCGCCAAGCGGTATAAACCCGTTTTCGTCAATATAAGAAGTGCCGAATATGGAGAAGCAGACCGCCGTGTCATGGTCAGCTCTACCGGCGCCCGTCTGGTAGCCGATAACCGGTGAGCCGTCGTAGAGATAGACTTCAGCGGTGCTGTCGCAATCGCCGGCATCAATATAGTCCAAATTGACTTTACCGGCGCCATTCTTGCCGAAGTTACCCGTATTGGCAACGATAAGCTTCGTACAAGCAGTATGGATAGTATCCCAGAACGGCTCATACAGCGTATCCGTCACCCAGCACTCGACCGGCACGACTTCCCTCACGTTAGAATTCGGCGGACAGTCTCCACCAATCCCCTGCCAGTCGACGTACAAACTACCCACGAGATGTACAATAGTGCCCGGGGCGTTCACAATTCCGCCAACGTTTAGACCAACGGTCAGGGGATCGCTGCCGCCGGCGAGGATTGTACCGCCTCCCGGGGCAACGCTCAGCCAGCCAGCCGGAGGTGTCGTCTCGAACTTGGTTGCCGTGTAGTTCAAATCACAGTTACCAATGTTTTCGAGAGTAACGGTCTCATTTCTTTGTTCGCCATGCTTGGTCCAGGTCGGATAGCCGATTTTCGTGGGATTGATAGTCAGGTTCGCTTCCTGAACAGGCTCCACACAACCTATGTAGAACCACCTCACGTCGTTCTGCGTCCACCAGCCCTCATTCTGTATAATACCACCGGCGGAGTTGTCATTGATATACTGAATGTCAAGGAAATAGTTGCCGGTATAGGGGTCATTCGGAGGGATCTCAACTAAGTTATCCGGCCAGCTACCACCACTATGGTCCGTACCGAATTTTACCATCGAGGGCCAGTTGTCGCTTTCGCAATTCCCGCGTATCGGTTCACCTGCAACCAAGGTACAGCCGGGAGTGCGAGAATTGGTCAGGTTGCGGGCCTTATCCCAGTTATCACCCCAGTTATCGGAGACGCACAGGTACAGCTCACCGTTGGCGCGGCCACGGTAGCCGCCGGGGCTGCCTTTCACCGCACAGTCCTCGAAGACTATCGTGTCGGGAAAAACGGCGTTAGAGTCGTTGTACTGCACAAACAAGACGTACATCTTGTTGTCACACTCGGAAATGGTCATCTTGGAGGCATTCAAGGTCCAGGCGCCGGGGGCACAAGTGTCCATAACCCAATTGGCGTCGTGTACCGTGTTAATTTCATTGCCCTTCGCGCCAACCCCAGACCAGTGGAAAAGACGGCAGCGGAAGTCAGTGACCGAACCGCCCGTTTCGGCGTCAGCCGGCCAATACAAACCGTTCCAGACAACGTGCACACTATCCCTGCTGTCAATCAACACCGACAGGTCAGTGTACGCACGGAATCCTTCTTCACCCTCAACGTACTTGGTGACGTTTATCCGCGGATCCCAGCTTTCGCCCGCGTCATGCGAAACCTGCACGTAGACGTCGCTATTCCGCTGGGTAAATCCCCAGTAGTCATGGGTGGAACAGGTATCGCAGCCGCCCGGTTCCGGTAGGTTGGCCGCCCAGGCTATGACCACCTTGCCTTCGTCCGTGCAATCGCAATCATGGGAAAGGGTATTCACCGTGTCGACACAGTAGAAGTTAGTCTGGTCCCAGACGGTAGGCACACCCTCAACATGGGGAGTAATTAACCGGAAGTAAGCTATGGCTTGAGGGTTGATCCCTTCGTTGGACTCCTGAGCAAACACGTGCAGGATGGTATCAAGGCCTTCCTGCCAGCACATAGACGGCCACATAAAGCCGTTGTCCTTATCCGGTCCAATTTGACAGCCTTCCTGCAAAGCATCCGGTGCCCGGCGGGTAAGGTAGAAATCGCAGGCGCCAATGGCATCGTCCCACCAGGCCTGGAACTGATAGACATCGCCGGTTGCAGGGGACGGGTTATTGTGGCCGGCCGGGATTCCCCGGTCGTCATTAGTCACATCAAGGACGCAATAACCCATATATGCTAAATCATTGCTCGGCACATACCCATCGCAGTCAAATTCGCCTGAGCCAGGATTGAAAACACGGTATTGGCACTTACGAGCTACCTGGTTACTATCCGGCAGGCGCATCCACACAAAGTGAACCCGCTGCGTTCCTTTTTTCATATCATCGTTACGGGCAATCATACGGCGCATGGAACCGTTGCGCTGGTAGTCATACCAGGTGTCGCCAAGAACCACACCCGGCGAAGCGCTCGGCGCCGCCCAGCCCAGGGCCATCTTTGGCATCGCCGTGCCATCCCAGGGCACTACGTTGTACTCATCCGGGAAGGAATACTGCTGTATCCTGGTGAGCGTCGGATCGACTGCCCTCGTTTGTGTCTCCTCAAATGTTCTGGCGGCAAAAGCCGTCATCGCCGTTAAGGCAAACACCAATAAGGAGAGAATTACTAACGAGGAAATTCTCTTTGTCATTCGCAACTCCTTTCGAGAGTTTATAAGTTCCCACCTTGTTTCTCCGCAAATTGGAAACAAGCCTCTCAGCTTAGCGCACCGGAAAGTGTGACGCTGATCGCTTGTCTGTTGCTTGAAAAACAATTCGCGATAAAAAATACTCTATCCTATGGATTCACCTCCCTTCCGCAACCTCATTACAGGTTTTCACAATAAGGTTTTAATGATGCTTTGGTTTAGAGTTCATTCTCCGTCAACTTTGATGTTGAAGAATGCGTTCAATAAGCCTATCTCACCAACAAAGTTCTTCGTTGTCTCAATAACTCCAGGGAAGGCAAACTGGTCACTCATCTCTCTGAAGTCATTTTTCTCATTAAAAGAATGAGAAAACGTAAGACCACCAACTGGCCAATCGCATCACTACTGCGATAGCCATATAATAATAACGTTATAACTAAACTTTGTCAAGCATTTTTTGCCGGAGAAACCAGCAAATTTCTTCCCGTTCAGACGAAAAAAGGCCGCCCTGAAGGCGACCTTTTTTCATATTCGGGAGAGGATGAACCGGCGCAATTATTGCGGCGGTCGGGGGCCGGAATTATACAGGAAGTTGACAAAGTAAGCGACATCGGAGACATTGATTGCCCCACTCTGGTCGACATCACCCGCTTCCAGAGGCTCCGGAGCCACACCGCCTCGGAACAGGAAGTTGATCAATAGAACAATGTCATTCATGGTGTACTTATTGTCGTTATCAGTGTCACCACGCTTGAAAGTGTTGACACGGTAATGAGTTATAATTGTGTCAGCGAGCCCCGCCGGATAATCGGCAGCGCTGAAAATCACCTGGAAGACTAAGCCGGCCTCACTCACTGCGGGAGTATAGGTAAATGTGGCCGTCCCATCTCCATGGTCGACAAAAGACACATTGGATGCTGGCGGAAACGCACTTGTATCAGCATTGAGTATGACACTGTCAAGGTCGGGATCAACGGCCACCACGTCTGTATACTGTTGAATGTCGACATAGACATCGATCGTATCGGGCAGCGTAGTAGTGAAGGAGGGAGGCTGGTTGCCCACCCCAGCCACATTTATTTCAATAACTTGCGTGTCGGCCAGCCCTTCGTTATCGATAGCGATAAACTGCGGGAAGTATTGCCCGGCCTGCGCGTAGTCCGGATAGAACCTAAAGGTACCCCAGTTTATTAGGATAGGCTGCCAGGTCGCGTTGATGGGAATATCAGCGGTATCCAAAGTCGGATCAGGGCCATCAGGATCTGACGCGGTGACGTCAAACACTAAGCTGTCTCCCTCAGCAATGTCGAACGGACCAAGGCCCTCAGTAAACTGCATTTCAGGGGGCTGGTTCTTATTGTAGACCTCTAATACTTTCGGTATGTCCTGAGTACACAGTGAGGGATCGGCCGAATCGCACGCCTGGAACAGCACATTATACGGAGTTGGGTCGTCATCGCCCTGGGTGTAATCGGGTGTGAAGGTGAGAAAACCGCTACCGTTGCCGGAATCATAGAACGTCATATTGGTAGCCAGGGTATCTTCCCCACTGAGAAACGCCCCAAGTGTTGGGGTTGGACCGTCCGGGTCCTCCGCAGTTGTGTCCGGGTCCCACGCAGTGGTATAGTAATACAACGTATCTCCTTCTCCGAGTGAATCTTGCTGTTGGGGAGTCCAAAGCCATGGCGCCCGGTTGCTGTCCGCTACCGTTATTATCATCAACTGGGAGTCTATTACAGAAGGATAAAGGCTATCTTCCGCATAGAATGTTACCTGATATGTTCCCGAATCAACCCAATCCGGAAACCAGTTAAATACCGCGGAACCGTAAGACGTATCGGGGAAACTTGCCCCTGAGGGCACATTCATAGCGTAGATTTTGGGCAGGGTGCCGTCGGGATCGGACGCCGTGACGGTAAAGGTCAGGGTGGTACTTTCCGTGACAGTCTGGTCAGAAATTGAATCCAGCGTCACCGGCTGGTTGCCGGCCTCGATAACTTCAACCATCATTGTAGCCGTGTCCGCCAACTCACCGTCGCTGACGATGACGTCGACATAATACGTATCCGATTGCGTATAGTCGGGCGTGAACTCAAACGAGGCGACGCCGTTGCCGCTGTCTACCCATGTAAAGTTGACCGGCATAGTGGCGCTGTCAAAAGTGATCGTTACCGGCAGGAGGTCCGGGTCATGGGCGGTGATCACGTCTCTCAGTGTGTCGCCTTCCACGACTGATAACGGGGTGGGAAGCGAATCAAATACCGGCGCCTGGTTGCCGGCTTCCCCCACCTCGATCAGCACGATCTCCTTGTCGATATCGATCCCGTCAAACGCCTTAAAGGTAACATAATACAACCCGGACTGAACGAAGCTCGGAGTGAAAACAAATACCCCCGTGCCGTCGCCGTTATCGGTGAAGGTGGAGTTGTCGGGCGCATTGACGGCCTCAAGGGAGAGCAGCGGGCCATCAGGGTCAGTGGCTGATATATTCACCGTCAGGGTCTCGCCCTCCATGACCGACTGTGGGCCGATCGGATCGAGAACGGGCGGTAAATTCACCCCGACAACAGTGATCTCAACCGGAAGGTTGCCTGTCAGGGCCGGAATTCCCTGATCGGTAGCGAGAAAAGTGACCGTATCAACGCCCTCCTGCCCCGCCACCGGCATAAAAGTGAAGGTGCCGGTGTTGTCGCCGTTGTCTACAAACTCGGAATTGGCCGGTGCGTTAGTCACCGACAAGAAGAGTCTGTCAGAGGAAGAATCAGCTGAATCGGTAGCTATAACGGTAAATACCAGGGTGTCGTTGACCTCAACTCCAAACGGCCCGGACGGCTCGAATTCCGGCGGTTGATTGACGTCAACGGTCGTAATTTCAACCACTTCTATACCGGATGACGAGGGAGAACCGTCGTCGGTAGCAAAGAAGCGGACGGTGTCGATGCCGGCATCGAAGTAGTCAGGCCGGTAGGTAAAGACACCGGTGCCATCCCCGTTGTCAATAAAGCTGTAGTTGCTCAGAGCAGTGCTGACCGTGAGAGTGATAGAGTGCCCCTCGGGGTCAGTGGCTGATATGTTGATGACAAGCGTGTCGTTCTCACTGATCACGGTATCGTTAACCGGGTCAAAAACCGGAGCCTGGTTGCCGGCTTCTCCCACTACGATCATTACCTCTTCCGAATCAACCGAGGTGGGGAAAGCCGAATCGGTAGCGTAGAAGGTCACATAGTAGACGCCCTGATCCGTGAACAAGGTGATCCAATCAAAAGTACCTGTCCCATCACCGTTGTCCACGAAGGTAGCCGTACCGGGCAGAGTCGAGGTGCTCAACGCCGGGGTGTCACCGTCAGGATCACTTGCCGTGACGGCGAAATTGAGAGTGTCGCTTTCTATGACGGTCCGGGTCCCTATTGAATCAAGAACGGGGTCTTGATTAACATTGGTGACCGTAATAGTTACAACCTCCGAATCGACCGATGTCGGATAGGCACTGTCGGTGGCATAGAATGTCACAGTATAAATACCGGAGTCGGCAGATAAAGTCGCCCAGTCAAATGTCCCGGTGCCGTCACCGTTATCTACATAGGTGGCAGGACCGGGCAGAGTGGAACTGGTCATCACCGGGGTGTCGCCATCAGGGTCGCTCGCGGAGGTTGTAAAGTTGAGGGTGTCACCTTCAGCAACCACCTGGGCCCCAATAGAATCCAATACCGGATCGCGGTTGGCATTGGCCACGTCTATCTGAACTACCTCCGAGTCAACCGCCAGGGAATCATCGGTGGCATAAAAAGTTACATAGTGTGTCCCACTCTGCGTATAGTCCGGTGTCCAGTCAAGACTGCCGGCCCCGTTGCCGCTGTCGACAAAGATCGCTCCGCTCGGCAAAGCTGAAGTCGTCAGGGTCGGCACGCTCTCGGCATCGGAAGCCGATACGCCAAAGAGAAGCTGTACGTTCTCCGCCGTACCCTGCGGCCCGATGGTAGCCAGCACCGGCAGCTGGTTGCCCACCTCGGCGATATCTATCTGGACGATCTCAGAGTCCACCGCCAGGGAATCATCGGTGGCGTAAAAAGTTACATAGTGTGTCCCACTCTGGGTATAGTCCGGCGTCCAGTTGAAACTGCCGGTACCATCGCCATTATCCGTGAAACCGGATGTCCCCGGCAGGGTCGAGGTCGTGAGGACCGGGATACTCTCGGCGTCAGTCGCCGAAACACCAAAGGTCAACAGCACGTTCTCCGTGCCACTCTGAGTGCCGATAGATGCCAGCACCGGCGCCTGGTTGCCCACCTCAGTTATATCTATCTGGACGATCTCAGAATCAACCGCCAAGGAATCATCGGTGGCATAAAAGGTCACGAAGTACGTCCCGGCGTCGGTGAACGAAGGCGTCCAGTTGAAACTGCCGGTACCATCGCCATTATCCGTGAAACCGGATGTCCCCGGTAAAGTCGAGGTCGTGAGGATCGGGATACTCTCGGCGTCAGTCGCCGTAACACCAAAGGTCAACAGCACGTTCTCCGTGCCGCTCTGAGTGCCGATAGATGCCAGCACCGGCAGCTGGTTGCCCACCTCAGCGATATCTATCTGGACGATCTCAGAATCAACCGCCAAGGAATCATCAGTGGCATAAAAGGTCACAAAGTACGTGCCACTCTCAGTATAGTCCGGCGTCCAATCAAAACTGCCGGTACCATCGCCATTATCCGTGAAACCGGATGTCCCCGGCAGGGTCGAGGTCGTCAGC